>ERZ1643247.3214-NODE-3214-length-11820-cov-8.911432_pt1 | contig 11820 bp, 9 predicted proteins | sample MGYA00579264_ERZ1643247 | MGnify/ENA primary metagenome ERZ1643247 (study PRJEB29033, sample SAMEA4952262) | chicken gut metagenome | biome: Broiler Chicken; feature: Gastrointestinal Tract; material: Caecum | place: Ireland | collected 2018 | study: Broiler... | reverse complement strand
TTGCCGAGCTTAAAGACAAGCCTTTGGCAACGTTACGGCAGAATAGCAGCAAAAAGTAATAGGTAATAAAGACTACGCCTCGGCAACTGAATAGTTGCCGAGGCGTAATTTTTTTTGTTAACGATTTTTATATAGTACTATGTGTGATATAATTATATGTTTTTTTAATTAAAATTAGGGCGCAATTTGCAGTCGCACCCCAACTATATGCTTGTTATTCAGTATTCATCGTCCGGCAGGCCGTTCTTTTCGGGCAAAAATTTCCAGTAGCGTACGGGCATATATCCCTTCATTTGCTTTTCGTGCGGGCGCTCCTTTATGTTTACGCTCGCGTAGTATTTCTTCCACAGATTTTCAAACACCTTTTCATATTCCGAAAGGTAGACTTCCGCGTCGCCGACCTCAGCCATGAACCACGTCTTTCCGTCGCACAGCGCCGCCTTTTTTCTTTTTGTGTCGTGTATCACAAACTTCTGCTCGCCCATACGCGCCTTAAAGTGCGGGGCGATCAGATCGGTTATGTCGTTGTCGGGCGAGTATGGGGCGTACAGTGCTCCGTTCGCTGTCTCCATAAAGCGTAAAAAACCCTTCATCTTGTGCAGCTCACCTGTGACGCGCTCGATTATCGCCGTCATCTCTATGACTGTAGGCTCAGAGAGCATTCTGCGTACGGGGCGGCCCCTGTTTACGAGCAGTTTTATATATTCAAATGCCGTTTGCTCCTTCAGCGAATCGCAGCTTCTCAGTGCAAGATCTATATCTCCCGCAGCAAATCTGTCCAGCTTATCTAACTTGGCGCGCACCCGTGCGACCTTTTCGTTGTCTGTTTTAACGGTAATTATCTCTGAGTCAAAGCTGAGCTGCCTGTTTTTCTGCGACGTTATGACCGCGCCGCTCTCCCTGTAGGCGACGAATACGGCGGTGTAAAAGCTCTCCGCCGTGCCGTCAGTGATAAAAACTTTCATAATTCCCCTGTGAGGGCGCTGAGTGCGTTTTCATGATCGGAAAACAGCGAAAGCTGTTCGTTACAGCCGTCTGTACGGTTCTTCTCGTCGATCAGAAGCGCCGCCCGCGCGGCGTTTCCTTCTGCGCCGTAAAACTTGCCTTTACACGTGATGAAGTGCTTGGCCCTCTTTAATACTATGCGCATTTTTGCAAGATTATCGAAGCCGAGCGCGCAAAATCTTCGCGCTTCGGTGATTTTGTAGGCGCTCTTTGCGCCTATCCCCGGCACGCGCAGCAGCATCTCGAGGGGAGCGGTGTTTATCTCCACGGGGAATAGGTGCATGTTTTTGAGAGCCCATGCACACTTCGGGTCGTAATCTGTGCACAGATTCTCGCCTTCGCCGCACAACTCGTTCACGTCGAATCCGTAAAAGCGTATCAGCCAGTCGGCCTGATAGAGTCTGTGTTCGCGCAAAAGCCCCGCAGGGTTTGCGGGGAGCAGCGGGCTCTTTATCACGGGAATGTAAGAGGAGTAGTAAACTCTCTTCAGCTCCATATGCCGATACAGGTACTCTGTCAGGCGTAGTATGTGTCCGTCGCTCTCGGGCGAGGCGCCGACTATCATCTGCGTGGTCTGCCCGGCCGGTAGAATGCGCCCGCGCCGCACTTTATTCTCCCTGTCGTAAATCATGGCGCTATGCAACTTTTTCATGGGGGTAACGAGGCTGTCTTTTGTCTTTTGCGGAGCAAGCAGTTTCAGCGATTTTTCGGATGGAAGCTCTATGTTATAGCTCATTCTGTCGACATATTTTGCCGCCTTCAGCGCCAGCCCCTCGTCGGCGTGCGGTATACCCTTTAGATGGATGTAGCCGTTGAAGTTATATTGTTTCCGCAACTTTATCACCGTTTCGACGAGCAATTCCATAGTTTTGTTCGGCGTGTCGAACACGGCCGAGGAGAGGAAGAGACCCTCGATATAGTTTCGTTTATAAAAATTTATGGTCAGTTCGCATATTTCGTCGGGAGTTATTCTTGCACGCCGCACGTTGGCAGAACGGCGGTTGGGGCAGTATTCGCAATCGTATTCGCATTCGTTGCTCATCAAAATTTTAAGAAGAGAGATACATCTCCCGTCGGGGGTAAAGGAGTGGCAAATTCCCCCGACGGAAGCGTTCCCCAGCCCGCCCTTTCTGTTCGCCCGTTTTGAACCTGAAGAGGAGCAGGAGACGTCGTATTTGGCGCTTTCGGTTAAAATCTGAAGTGTGTATGCGTCTAACATGTCATGTATCCCGTTCTGCAAATGTCTGCGGTAAACCCGTGCCGCATAACCCGAAACAGCGGCCAGGTAGCTACAAACATTTGTTTATAGATGCATTATAGCACCGAGTTTACACTTTGTCAAACGTTTGTTTATAATTTTTTCGCCAAAATTTTCCATTGTGATTTTTGTCCGATTGGCCGTGATATAATGGTAGCATGGAAATAAAAGGCTACCTATTGACGGCGGGGCGAAACCGTGGTACAATACAGGTAGCCTTATTCTTTGCGGAGGATAAGGCAAGTGGCAAGAGAATACCGTCAGAACACGCCATACGAAGAGGTTGCGGGCGGAGGAACAGGAACTAAGCCCGGTGGTGGAGGCAAGCCCGTACCGTACGACAAGAGCACGGGACGATACACGGACGGCAGTTCGGGAAACGGCGGCAGCAAAAAGAAGTCAGTAAACTTAAGCAAGCAAGATTGGGCACGCATCTACCAAAAACTTGGCGAGATAAAACGCGGGGGATCTGTTATTCGTACAGCCAAAGGCGATATTGTAATACCTCTTCATAAGATGCGCGATGGTGATACTGTTAAACTTGTCTTTATTGGCGGTACTTATGAGCAACCGACTATGAAAAGTGTTTTTCAATTTGCAGATGAAGATGATATGAACGATTTTATTGAGGAGATAGAGCGTGGCAAATAGAGAAGAAACAAAGCTAAGTATGCGTCGTTTTATAGAGGCTGCGAGAAAGGCTGGTTATTCAGAAGATATCATTCTTACAGCAGGAATACTTGCCGGCAGTGCTGAAGGCCATGAGCGTTTTGGTGACACGAAAACGGCAATAGATAGGTTTTACGAATTATGCTTATCTGCAAATAATGAAAATGAGTTTATTGAACAAATATTCGATATGATAGAAATAGAATAAACAGTAAATATGTTTAAGAGCGCCAAGGCGAAAGCCGAGGCGCTTTTTTCATGCTCAAAAAAGGAGGCGATTATGTGGCGAAGCTTACAGACCGTCAGCGAAAGCCTTTGTTTATCTGATACGGCAGGTCATATGCGCAATTTTCACTTATATTTCATTAATGTGTAAATAAAATCTAATATATTTGTGTTAAAAGTGTTTTAATAATAGGTAGCCAAGGTTAAAATAAATTAATGGCGCATAGCGCTTTAAACTTATATACTACACCTAATAAAGGCGGAGAAATTATGAAAGTTCTTATTGTTGATGACGAAGAGATGATTCGCAATGTGCTCAAAGAGTATGTTGAGTTTGAAGGAAACGAAGCGTTCGAGGCTGCCGACGGTATGGAGGCCGTGCGTATGTGCCGCGATAACGATTACGACATTATCCTTATGGATGTAATGATGCCGCGGTTAGACGGATTTTCTGCCGTAAAGGAGATAAGAAAGACCAAGGACATCCCCGTCATCATGCTTTCGGCGCGGGGGGAGGAGTATGACAAGCTCTTTGGCTTTGAAATAGGTGTCGATGACTATGTGACCAAACCTTTCTCTCCCAAGGAGGTAATGGCGCGCATAAACGCCGTCACGAAGCGCCGCGCCGGCAAAGAAGAACCTAAGAACGATGTGTACAAGTTTGAAGGACTCACCATAGATATGGCGGGCAGGAATGTATATGTTGACGGCGAAAAGGCCGAGCTAACGCCAAAGGAATATGAAATTTTATTCTATTTCGTAAAGAACAGGGGTATAGCTTTAACGCGCGAAAAACTACTTATGGACGTGTGGGGCTTTGATTTTTACGGCGATGACAGAACTGTTGATACGCATATAAAGATGCTGCGCAGCAATCTGAAACAATACAGAAAATTTATAGTGACCTTAAGGGGATTGGGGTATAAATTTGAAGTCTGAAAAGAAGGGGCTGAAGAGGCTGCGAAGTCTTAATATCACCCTTTGGAAATACTTTTGCCTGTTTGCGGTAGTCCTTATTTTACTGATCGGCCTGATATGTTATATAATCGTTGAAAATTCTTTCCGTACTTTCATGCAGGAAAAGATACGTACGGTGGGTTTTTCGGTGAGCGAAAGGCTGGAAGAAGCAATGAATATGAGCCCGGTAGCCGCATACAGGGAGATGGACGAGTACATCATGGAGCAGTCGGTCGAAAACGGCGTGAATATTGCCGTGCTTACACCCGAAGGCGAGGTGGTGTTGCCTGTTGCCGAAAGGCTGAGCGACAGCGAACGCAATTATTGGCTTGAAGTAAATGATTGCGTAAATAAAATGTTTGAAGGGAGCGACAATTCTGCCACAATCTATGCGGAAGGCGGAGTATTTACTTATGCCGCAAAAACCGCGTTTGCAGCCGCGCCTGCGACAGATAACTATATAGTAGTGCGTTATTCGCTCGATATAGCCAACAACACGATGAGCACGGTGCAGCGTTACATGATAATTTTGGGCGTGTTTTCCATACTCATAGCCTTTTTGATTGCATACAGCATGGCGCAGAAGGTTTCAGATCCGCTCAAGAATCTCACGGCTACGGCAAATAAGATGGCGAAGGGCAACTACGATGTTAAGTTTGCGTCTGCGGAATACCAGGAGATAGCGCAACTCTCGGATGCGCTGAACTACGCCTGTGCCGAGATTAAAAAGACCGACGGCTTTCAGAAGGAGTTGCTTGCAAATGTTTCGCATGACTTACGCACGCCGCTCACCATGATAAAAGCTTACGCCTCCATGATAAAGGAAATTTCGGGCGACAATCCCGAAAAGCGCAATCGGCATCTGCAGGTCATTATCGATGAGGCAGACAGGCTCACCGGGCTTGTGAACGATGTTCTGAATATGTCGAAGATAAGTTCAGATATCAATCAGATAAACAAAAAGGTATTCAATCTGACCGACTTTTTGTACGGTATAATGAAGAAGTTTGAGTATCTACGCGACATGCAGGGCTACACTTTTATGATAGATATCGATTCCGACCTGTATACCTGCGCAGACGCGGAGAAGATAGGTCAGGTGCTCTATAACCTGATATCCAACGCCGTGAATTATACGGGCGAGGATAAGACGGTGTATGTAAGCCTGAAATATGAGCCGGAGCGTAGAAGGATAAAGTTCAAGGTGCGCGATACGGGCAAGGGCATATCCAAAGAGGATCTGCCCGCCATATGGGACAGATATTACAGAGTCAAAGAAAATCACGCCCGTCCCGTAAAGGGCACTGGTCTGGGCCTTGCGATAGTAAAGACCATACTCGAAAAGCATGCTTTCGATTTCGGCGCCGATTCGGAGCTAGGCAAGGGTTCTGAATTCTGGGTGGACTTTCCTGAAGTTCCGCCTGAACTTCCTGAGAAGGAGACTGCTGAAGGCGGCGACGGAACGGAAATAGCCGAAAGCGGCGAAAAGTCCGATAAAAATGATAAGACGGACGACGCCGGTAAAGCTGAGAGCGAGAGTAAACATTCAAAGAAAAAGAAGTAAAATCTGCTTTAATAAAAAATTCCGCACGATTCCGTGCGGAATTTTTTATTAAAGCCTGCCCCGTGTGCTTGACTGAAAGTTTATTCGGTGTTAAAATATTTCGGAACATATGTTCGTGATTTTCTTTGTCTTGCTGCAAGACATATTTGTTGTAAAAAGACCGCATACGGTTTATAATTAAACGGTAGACTTTTTGTACGGAGGATAAAATGGCGCTCAGACTGGTAAAGGCAAGCTATGAATACAAGTCGCTTATAGATGATATGATGGAGGAGTGGCTGGCGCACTACGACGGTCATGACAAAAATGAACTGACGCCGCGCGCAATATTCAAAAACGACTACCGTGACTTCGATTACTATATTTCCCACCTTGAATACGATGAGCCGCAGGACGGTAAGGTGCCAGATTCTACATTTTTTTGTCTCGACGAGGAGCGCAATATTATGGTGGGGGCCGTAAATATCAGACACTATCTCTCCGACTATCTCTTAAAGTACGGCGGCCACATAGGCGACGGCATAAGGCCGAGCGAGAGAAGAAAGGGCTACGCCACAAAGATGATATCACTCGCGCTTGCGGAGTGCAGAAAGCTCGGTCTGGAGCGCGTGCTCATGGTATGCGACAGGGATAACACAGGTTCGGCGAAGTCGATAATCAATAACGGCGGCGCTCTTGAAAACGAGGTTGAAAAGGACGGCGTCGTCGAGCAGCGGTATTGGATAGAACTCAGATAATTTTGTATAAATTTTAACCGAATACTCAACATGGAAAAATTTATTTTAAAGTCAAAATTTCAGCCTACGGGCGACCAGCCCGAGGCCATACGGGAGCTCACGGATGGTGTTTTGGACGGCATACGCACGCAGGTGCTCGTCGGCGTCACTGGCAGCGGCAAGACGTTCACTATGGCGAACATAATAAAGAACGTAAACCGCCCCACGCTTGTGATAGCGCACAACAAGACGCTTGCCGCGCAGTTGTGCAACGAATTTCGTGAATTTTTTCCTGAAAACAGGGTGGAGTACTTTGTCTCATATTACGACTATTACCAACCGGAGAGCTATATCCCCTCGACAGATACCTATATCGAAAAGGATATGAGTCTCAACGACGAGATAGATAAACTTCGCAATTCGGCGACGGCCGCTTTGGGAGAGAGGAGAGACGTAATTGTCGTTGCCTCTGTGTCATGCATATACGGCCTGGGCGCGCCTGAGGAATATTTCCGTCTTTCGATATCGCTCCGCCCCGGGCAGGAGATGGAGCGTGACGCGCTGCTTCGCCGCCTCGTCGAGATTCAGTATTCGCGCAACGACATGGACTTCCACCGCGCGACATTCCGCGTGCGCGGCGATATAGTGGAGATTTTCCCCGCAAGCAACTCCGAAGTGGCAATACGCGTGGAATTTTTCGGCGACGAAATAGACAGAATATGCGAGGAGGACGCCGTTACCGGCAATATAATCTCAGAACTCAAGCATGTGTGCATATTCCCCGCCAGTCACTATGCTGTCGGCTCCGATAAGCTCGAGCACGCGCTTGCCATGATAGAGCGCGACATGCACGACGAAGTAAAGGCCTTCCGTGACGCGGGCAAACCGCTCGAGGCAGAGAGACTGGAACAGCGAACGACGTTCGATATAGAGATGATACGCGAGATAGGTTATTGCAGCGGCGTTGAAAACTACAGCCGCTACTTCGACGGGCGCAGCCCCGGCGAACCATCGTTTACCCTCCTTGACTATTTTCCCCGTGGTGAATTTCTCGTATTTATCGACGAGAGTCATATGACAATACCGCAGATACGCGCCATGTACCACGGCGACAGGAGCAGAAAGGAGAACCTTGTAAACTACGGCTTCCGTTTGAAGTCTGCGTACGACAACAGGCCGCTTACCTATGAGGAGTTTGACGCGCGCGTGCCGCAGCTCATCTGCGTTTCGGCAACGCCCGCGCCGTATGAGCTCGAGCAGTCGGGCAATACCGTCGAGCAGCTCATTCGTCCTACGGGCCTTCTCGACCCCGAAGTGGATGTCAGGCCGACAAAGGGGCAGATAGACGATCTTCTCGGCGAGATAAAAAAGGCAATCGCGGCTCAGGGCAGGGTGCTTGTAACAACGCTTACAAAGCGCATGGCCGAGAGCCTGACAGATTATTTAAAGGAACATTCCTTAAAAGTCAAATACATGCACAGCGATATCGACGCGCTCGAGAGGATAGATATAATCAACGGCTTAAGAAGCGGCGAGTTCGATGTGCTCTGCGGCATAAACCTGCTCCGCGAGGGGCTCGACCTGCCCGAGGTAAAGCTCGTCGCCATTCTCGACGCCGACAAAGAGGGCTTTTTGCGAAGCGAAACTTCGCTCGTGCAGACGATAGGGCGTGCCGCTCGAAACGCCGAGGGCAGAGTCATCATGTATGCCGATACCATAACGGGCAGCATGAAGAGGGCGATAGACGAGACCAACCGCCGCCGCAAGATACAGGACGAATACAACAAGGCGCACGGCATTGTGCCCAGGACGATAATAAAGGAAGTAAAGAGCACGATAGGCATCACGGGCAAGAAGAAGGCCGGCGACGACATAAAGGCCGCCGATATCCCCGCCGAGATAGAAAAGCTGAAGGCGCTCATGGCGGTGGCCTCCGCCCAGCTCGACTTCGAGCGCGCCATAGAGATACGCGATACGATAAACGAGCTCAAAAAGCGCATGCGCACGGCTGGCAAAAGCGTACCGAAAAACTGAATTCGCAGAAGTAAATCAATTATCGCCGGCGCGGGCGCGCATTTTATGAATATATGAATAAAAGAATAAGGTATTTATGAAAGAAGAAATTTTTGTAAAGGGCGCAAAGGAAAATAATTTAAAGAATATCGACGTCCACATTCCCCGCAACACGCTCACAGTGTTCACCGGTCTCTCGGGCAGCGGCAAATCTACGCTCGCATTCGATACGATATTCGCCGAGGGGCAGAGGAGATATATAGAGAGCCTCTCGTCATATGCCCGCCAGTTTTTGGGACAGATGGAGAAGCCCGACGTCGAGTCTATCGACGGCCTCTCGCCCGCAATTTCCATAGACCAGAAGACGACTTCACACAACCCGCGTTCGACGGTGGGCACGGTCACTGAAATTTACGACTATTTCCGCCTCTTATTTGCCCGCGTGGGCATACCGCACTGTCCTAATTGCGGCAGGGAGATACGCAAGCAGTCTGTCGACGAGATAGCCGACAGGGTAATGGCCATGCCCGAGGGCAGCAAAATAATGGTGGAGGCGCCCATAGCCCGCGGCAAGAAGGGTGAGTTTGTAAAGGAACTTGCTGGCTTTAAAAAGAGCGGCTACGGAAGGGTGAAGATAGATGGCGCTGTGTACGACTTACAGGAAGAAATTCACCTGGAGAAAAATATTCGCCACAATATTGCCGTCGTTATAGACAGATTGGTGATAAAGGAGGGTATTTTAAAACGCCTTACCGACAGTCTTGAGGCGGCGTTAAAACTCGGTAACGGGCTGGTGATTATCGACAGCGGCGATAAAGAAGATCTGTATTCCTCCAACTATGCCTGCCCCGACTGCGGCATATCGATAGAGGAGATAGAGCCCCGTCTCTTTTCCTTCAACACGCCGTGGGGTGCCTGCCCCGAGTGCTCCGGCCTCGGCTTCAAACAGATAGTGGATCCCGACATGATCTGTCCGGATAAGACCAAGACGCTGCGCGAGGGTGCCATAAAGGTGAGCGGCTGGAATTTAGACAGTTCCTCCGTCACCCAGATGTATATAAACTCACTTGCAAAGCACTACAATTTCTCTCTCGACGTGCCCGTAAAAGACTTGCCCGATTGGGTGTATAATCTGCTTATGTACGGCAATAACGGAGAACAGATAGAGCTTGCCTACAATGCCTACCGCTTTAACGGCAGCTATAAGACGGCGTGGGAAGGGTTTGTAAACAACCTTCAGCGCCGCTACAACCAAACTTCTTCAGACAGTGTAAAGTGGGACATAGAGCGTTACATGCGCACTACCGACTGCCCCGTCTGCCATGGCAAGAGGTTGAAAAAAGAGGCGCTGGCGGTTACCGTCGGCGGCGAAAATATCGCGCAGGTATGCGATATGGCGGTGGACGATCTGGCGTCCTTTACCGATTTCTCCTTCTTTACGCCCACCGAACACATGATTGCCGACAGTATAGTAAGGGAGATAAACAACCGTCTCAGCTTTTTAAAGAATGTGGGGCTCGGCTATCTTACGCTATCACGCTCGGCGGCCACGCTCTCGGGCGGCGAGAGCCAGCGCATAAGGCTGGCCACGCAGATAGGCAGCGCGCTTACGGGTGTATTGTATATCCTCGACGAGCCATCTATAGGTCTGCATCAGCGCGACAATGAAAAGCTCCTGGCGTCATTGAAGGGCCTGCGCGATCTTGGCAATACGCTGATCGTGGTAGAGCATGACGAGGACACTATGCGCGAAGCGGACTATATCGTCGACATAGGCCCCAAAGCAGGCGTGCATGGCGGTGAGGTAGTCGCCTGCGGCACTCCGCAGGACATAATGAACTGCCCAAATTCGATCACGGGCGACTATCTTGCGGGAAGACGCAGAATAGAGGTCCCCGCCGTGAGAAAACAGCCGGACGGCAGATATCTTACGGTAAGGGGTGCAAGGCAGAATAATTTAAAGGGTATTGACGTGCAAATCCCCGCTGGTTTGATTACGGCCGTCACGGGCGTATCAGGCTCGGGCAAATCGAGCCTGGTGAACGAAATAATCTACCCCTATCTTGCCAACACCTTGAACGGCGCGCGTCAGCCGCAGGGCAAATTCGATAAAATCGAGGGGCTGGAGTATTTTGACAAAGTCATTGCCATAGACCAGCAGCCGATAGGTCGCACGCCCCGTTCAAACCCTGCAACGTATACGGGCGTGTTCACCATGATACGCGATCTGTTCGCCGCCACGCCCGACGCCAAGGAGCGCGGATACAAGAGCGGCCGCTTCTCGTTCAACATAAAGGGCGGCAGGTGCGAGCATTGCGAGGGCGGCGGCATAATACAGATAGAGATGCACTTTCTGCCAGACATATACGTCCCCTGCGAGGTATGCGGCGGCAAGCGCTACAACCGCGAAACGCTGGAGGTGAAGTATAAGGGCAAGTCCATATCCGATGTGCTGGATATGACGGTGGAGGACGCTGCAGAATTTTTTAAGCCCATAGGCTCGATATACAATAAGCTCTCTACGCTCGTCGACGTGGGGCTCGGTTACATCAAACTCGGACAGAGCGCAACCACGTTATCGGGTGGCGAGGCGCAGAGGGTAAAACTTGCCACCGAGCTTTCAAAGCGCAGCACGGGCAAGACGTTCTATATCCTCGACGAGCCCACGACGGGCCTGCACACGTACGATGTGGACAAACTCATAAAAATTCTCGCCCGCCTACGCGAGGGCGGCAATACCGTGCTCGTCATTGAGCACAACCTCGACGTCATAAAAACTTCCGACTGGATAATTGACCTCGGTCCCGAGGGAGGAGATAAAGGCGGCACGGTGATAGCCTGCGGCTCGCCCGAGGATATTGCAACTCACCCTGAAAGTTATACGGGTCAGTTCCTTAATAAAGTATTGTAACATGTATTTAAACGAATTTGCGTAGTACTATGTCACGCATAGCTATGTGATTTTATTAAAAATGCGGGCGGATTTGTCGCCCGCATACTTTTAAGGAGCAGGAATGAAGTTTTCTCATGTTGATGGCGGAAAAGAATTTGACTGGGGTAAAACCTCACAGTTATATGCAAAGTACAGAGATATCTATCCGCCTGAATTTTTAAACAGATTATGTGCCGCGGCAGATATCGCGACGGGTAAGAATATCCTTGATATAGGCACAGGTACGGGCGTAATCCCGCGCATGCTGTATGGCACCGGTGCGTATTTCACTGGCATTGACATCGCCGATAACCAGATAGCCGAAGCGTGTCGTCTTGCACGGGAGGGCAACATGGACATAAATTTTATTTGCGCTCCCGCGGAAAATTATTCGGCTGAAGGCCATAAGCTTGATTCGGTAATAGCTTGCCAGTGCTTCACATATTTTGACCACGCTAAACTTTCAGTAAACCTTGCATCA
>ERZ1643247.3213-NODE-3213-length-11821-cov-11.718341_pt1 | contig 11821 bp, 13 predicted proteins | sample MGYA00579264_ERZ1643247 | MGnify/ENA primary metagenome ERZ1643247 (study PRJEB29033, sample SAMEA4952262) | chicken gut metagenome | biome: Broiler Chicken; feature: Gastrointestinal Tract; material: Caecum | place: Ireland | collected 2018 | study: Broiler... | reverse complement strand
GCAAAACGTCAAAACCGCGGCTCCCGAAACTCAACAGATGATGGGGGCTGAAAACATCAACAGAAGGAGACACATCATGGCAGTTCGTGGAATTAACAAGGTCATTCTTGTCGGTGTGCGCCGTTGAAGCGCGGTGTTTTATGGAGTGTTGCATGAAAAGCAACATGGCTTAGTGGTATAGCCATTGCATACTGTGGTTAGCCTCGCTTGGTAACAGGCTCGGAGATCCTGAAAAGGAGAGGTGAACATAGCATCCACAGAAAAGGGTGGTGAATACGGAAATCGTTATAAGTATCACCACTCAATGCAAGATGTATATGGATAAACTGGGTTTGTTGAAGTCGAGATCTATGTGGGAAACAGGAAACCAATAACGCAGAACGATTGAAGCGTTATTCCCGTAATAGCACAAGAAATCCGCCCTACGTTGATTGTGACCACTCTAACGGGCCAGCTATTGATGAAATAGTTAAACGATCGAAAGACATCCTAAGTACATCGCATCTCCACACCGTGAAACTACGGGACTACCTAAACTGGATTTATACCCAGCATGGTAGCGGAGTCTCCATAGTACTCAAGGTCGGCCTGTAATGGGCTACGGCAGTCCGCATTATACGGAAGCAGCAAAGGTATAAATCAACCGGAAGGGAGATGAAAGCCTCACAGTGCTGCGGGGAAGGGAGACAGTTGTTAGATACATCAATCTCTAAGAGGAGGGTTAGCCAATGCTGCCTGATGAACTTGAGAAAAGATTAGATGGAATTGAGGATGCTTCAAAAAAAGGGTATCCAGTACGTAATCTATACAAAATTGCGTGTGAGCCCGGACTGTGGCTGCAAGCCTACGTGAATATACGGGCCAATGCAGGTGCACTGACTCAAGGTGTATCAACAGATACCATTGATGGCTTCTCTATCGAAAGAGCAGAGAAGCTGGCAAAAACATTGCGGAGTAGAGAATACGTAGCGAAACCTGTACGCAGAGTTCAGATCCCAAAAAAGGACGGAAAAACCAGACCGCTGGGGATTCCAGGTGGAGACGATAAACTGGCGCAAGAAGTAGCAAGAATTATTCTGGAAAGGGTTTATGAACCAGTATTCTCTGAACACTCTCATGGATTCAGACCAAAACGTTCGTGTGAAACTGCGCTCAGATCTATTCGTCCAGTCTGGAACGGAGTTAAATGGATCGTGGATGTTGATATCAAAGGTTTCTTTGACAATATCCCCCACAAACTATTGCTGAATACACTGGCAGAGAAAATTAAGGATAAGAATTTCCTGAAATTAATCGAACAGTGGCTGAAGGCAGGATATGTGGACAATTGGAAATACCATCGCTCATATTCTGGCACGCCACAAGGTGGGATAATTTCTCCCTTACTGGCAAATATATACCTCGACAAACTGGACCGTTTTGTAGAACAGAACTTAATTCCTGCATATACAAGCGGTACAAAACGAAGAGCGAATCCAGATATGAACAGGCTGGCCCATAAGATTCATAAACTACGAAAGAAAGTAGACGGTATGGCAACTGATTCTGAATCAGAAAAAGAAGCCATAAAGAAAGAAATTGAACGACTGCTTGAAGAAAAACGTTCTATACCATCTCAGGTCATGAACGATCCAAACTTCAGGCGTATGTACTATGTTCGATATGCTGATGACTTCGTAATTGGTGTCATCGGCTCGAAGAAAGATGCTGAACATATATCAAGACAGGTCAGAAACTTTATTACTACTTCACTGGGATTGGAAGTTAATGAAGCAAAGACCAGGATCCGCCATATCTCAGAAGGAGTTAATTTTTTAGGCTATGAAATCAGACAGGCAGATGCAAAGAAATTGCTGAAGCAGAAAATGCAAGGGCGGCACGCTCTCCGGAGATCCACCACAGGAATTGTGCAGCTCTTCGTTCCTGACAATATAGCCGCTAAATTTTGTCACCAAAAGAAATATGGCTGTTATGAGAATGTGAAGGCTGTACATCGTTCAAGTCTACAAAATCTCAGTGAAGCTGAAATTGTTCTGACTTTCAACGCGGAAATGCGCGGATTGGCGAACTACTACAGTCTGGCGCTGGACATGAAATATAAATTATCAAAATTATATTTCATATGGCAAATAAGCCTTTTTAAGACCCTAGCGAATAAACGACGTAGTTCAGTGAATAAAGTTGCCAAATCGCTACGGCAAAATAATGGAGATCTGGCTATTACCGTTCAGGCCAAAAATGGATCCCGAAAGATTGAGGTTTTCAAACTCAAACATGTCAATCGCAACCGAACAACGATTGTCGATACGGAACCGAGAACCGCACATATCACAACCCGCACAACAGAGATCATGCGTCGATTAGGGGCAAGGATCTGCGAGTATTGTGCGAAGACTGGGCGCTGCGAAGTACATCATGTCAGAAAGCTAAAAGACCTGAAGAAAGGTCGTAAGGCCGGATATAAACCCAGCCTGTGGCAACTAATGATGATCGCACGCCGCCGGAAAACGATGATTTTGTGCGCAAGTTGCCACGACAAGTTACATAGCGGAAAACTACCCGATCTGAGACAGGAAAAGGGAAGAATACTCCTGCAACCACCTGTCTCAAGTGGGGATTCTGCTAAATGAGTTTATCCCCAATAAGCTAGCAATGGAGAGCCGTATGCATTGAAAGGTGCACGTACGGTTCGGAGGGGGGGTAACGGTGATCTAACTCAAGATAAGCAGGACATATTCGCCATTTATCTTGAAAGACCACACGTACCCTACCCTACCGTCTGGGAAAAGATCCGGAAGTCCGTTACATCCCCAACGGGGGCGCAGTGGCAAATCTGCAGGTGGCCACGTCTGAAAGCTGGCGCGACAAACAGACGGGGGAGATGCGGGAGCAGACGGAATGGCATCGCGTGGTGCTGTTCGGCAAGCTCGCGGAGGTGGCTGGTGAATATCTGCGTAAGGGTGCGCAGGTCTACATCGAGGGGCAACTCCGTACCCGTAGCTGGGACGACAACAACGGCGCCACCCGTTACATCACTGAAATCCTTGTTAAAACCACGGGCACCATGCAGATGTTGGGACGTGCCGCAGGTGCTCAGACTCAGCCGGAAGAGGCACAACAGTTCAGCGGTCAGCCTCAGCCGGAACCACAGCCGGAACCGAAAAAAGGAGGCGCAAAAACGAAAGGTCGTGGACGTAAAGCCGCGCAGCCGGAGCCTCAGCCGCAACCGCCGGAGGGGGAGGATTACGGGTTTTCAGACGATATCCCGTTCTGACTGGCCTGAATGTGATAACCGCCCCGCCCTACGCGGGGCATCACCGGAGAGATGAGGATGAGCGAATATTTCAGAATACTTCAGGGGCTGCCTGATGGTCCTTTTACCCGCAAACATGCCGAAGCTGTTGCTGAACAGTACCGGAACGTCTTTATCGAGGATGACCACGGAGAACAGTTTCGCCTGGTTGTCCGTAATAACGGTGCAATGGTCTGGCGTACCTGGAATTTTGAGGACGGTGCCGGGTACTGGATGAACCATGTCATCCGGGATTTCGGCATTCTTAAGTAAGAGAGGTGCCGGACGGGAACGCGTCCGGCAGACATACAACCATCCCAGCTAAAGGAGAAATATATGTCAGTTACAGAGTCTAAGGCAAAAAATGGGTATAAATCCAGCCATAAACTGTCAAAAGCACAGGAAACCGTCCTGTCTGCCCTGCTGGCGCAGACGGAGGAAGTGAGCGTGCCGCTGGCCTCACTGATTAAATCACCGCTGAATGTGCGCACGGTGCCGTATTCTGCGGAGTCCGTCAGCGAACTGGCTGAATCCATTAAGGGCGTTGGCCTGCTGCAGAATCTGGTCGTGCATGCCCTGCCAGGTGACCGTTACGGTGTCGCCGCAGGTGGTCGCCGACTGGCAGCACTCAACATGCTGGCAGAGCGCAACATCCTTACGGCTGACTGGCCTGTACGCGTGAAGGTTATTCCGCAGGAACTGGCGACTGCCGCATCAATGACTGAAAACGGTCATCGTCGGGATATGCACCCTGCCGAACAGATTGCCGGATTCCGTGCAATGGCGCAGGAAGGCAAAACGCCTGCACAAATCGGTGATTTGCTGGGCTATTCACCCCGCCACGTTCAGCGAATGCTGAAACTGGCAGACCTTGCGCCTGTCATCCTCGATGCGCTGGCAGAAGACCGCATCACCACCGAACACTGTCAGGCGCTGGCGCTGGAGAACGACACCGAGCGTCAGGTACAGGTGTTTGAAGCCGCCTGCCAGTCAGGATGGGGCGGTAAACCGGAAGTGCAGACCATTCGTCGTCTGGTGACCGAAAGTGAAGTGGCGGTGGCGGGGAACAGTAAATTCCGCTTCGTGGGGGCTGATGCCTTCTCGCCAGATGAACTGCGCACTGACTTGTTCAGCGACGACGAGGGTGGCTATGTGGACTGTGTTGCGCTCGATGCTGCCCTGCTGGAAAAACTCCAGGCTGTTGCTGAACACCTTCGGGAAGCCGAGGGCTGGGGATGGTGTGCCGGACGCATGGAGGCCGTTGGTGAGTGCCGTGAGGATGCCGGAACATACCGCAGTCTGCCGGAGCCGGAAGCGGTGCTGACGGAGGCAGAAGAAGAACGCCTGAACGAACTGATGGCACGTTACGACGCACTGGAAAACCAGTGTGAGGAATCCGACCTGCTGGAAGCAGAAATGAAGCTGATTGACTGCATGGAAGCTGATTGACTGCATGGCGAAGGTCAGAGCGTGGACGCCGGAGATGCGTGCCGGAAGTGGTGTGGTGGTGTCCTGGCGTTATGGAAACGTATGTGTCCAGCGTGGTGTGCAGTTACGCAGTGAGGATGACGCGGCTGACGACGCTGGCCGCACGGAACAGGTGCAGGAGAAAGCCTCCGTGGAGGAAATCAGTCTGCCGCTGCTGACGAAAATGTCCTCAGAGCGCACGCTGGCAGTCCAGGCGGCACTGATGCAGCAGCCGGACAAATCCCTGACACTGCTGGCATGGACACTCTGTCTGAATGTGTTTGGCAGCGGAGCGTACAGCAATCCCGCCAGAATCCGCCTGGAATGTGAGCATTACTCGCTGACCAGCGATGCGCCATCGGGGAAGGAAGGTGCCGCATTCATGGCGCTGATGGCAGAAAAAGCCCGTCTTGCCGCCCTGTTGCCGGAGGGATGGTCACGGGATATGACGACGTTCCTGTCACTCAGTCAGGAGGTACTGTTATCCCTGCTCAGTTTCTGCACCGCGTGCAGCATCTACGGCGTTCAGACCCGCGAGTATGGTCACACGTCACGCAGTCCGCTGGACTCGCTGGAAACGGCTATCGGATTCCACATGCGCGACTGGTGGCAGCCGACGAAAGCAAACTTCTTCGGACACCTGAAAAAGCCGCAGATTATCGACGCCCTGAATGACGCCGGGCTGTCCGGTGCCGCACGGGACGCGGAGAAGATGAAGAAAGGCGATGCGGCTGAACATGCAGAGCACCATATGAAAGACAACCGCTGGGTGCCTGACTGGATGTGTGCGCCACGTCCACAGGCAGAGACGGAAACCACGGAATACCGTGACAACCAGGCGGATGCCGCCTGACCGTCAGTTATAAACCATTTATCACGCCGCCCCGCCGGAGACGGGGCGGCAGCAAGGGAGATACCGTGATGAAAACTGAACTGACCCTGAATGTATTACAGACCATGAACACACAGGAATATGAAGATATCCGGGCTGCCGGAAGTGATGAACGCCGTGAGCTGACACACGCCGTGATGCGGGAGCTGGATGCGCCGGACAACTGGACGATGAACGGCGAGTACGGCAGCGAGTTTGGCGGATTTTTCCCCGTCCAGGTCCGTTTCACGCCTGCCCACGAACGTTTTCACCTGGCGTTATGTTCACCGGGCGATGTCTCTCAGGTCTGGGTGCTGGTTCTGGTGAATGCCGGTGGTGAGCCGTTTGCAGTGGTTCAGGTACAGCGGCGGTTTGCACCGGAAGCCGTCAGCCATTCACTGGCACTGGCGGCGTCACTGGATACGCAGGGATACAGCGTTAACGACATCATCCATATCCTGATGGCGGAAGGAGGTCAGGTATGAGCGCACGTTCACAGGCACTGGTTCCCCTCAGCACAGAGCAACAGGCCGCATGGCGGGCGGTGGCGGAGACGGAAAAACGCCGCCATCAGGGAAACACGCTGGCGGAATATCCGTATGCGGGGGCGTTTTTCCGCTGTCTGAACGGAAGCCGCAGGATTTCGCTGTCTGACCTGCGATTTTTCATGCCGTCCCTGACAGCAGAAGAACTGCACGGCAACCGTCTTCAGTGGCTGTATGCCATCGATGTGCTGATTGAAACACAGGGCGAGGTCTGCCTCCTTCCCCTTCCCGGCGATGCAGCAGAACGCTTGTTCCCGTCGGTGCGGTTTCGTGTCAGGGAGCGCAGTCGCCATAAATCCGCACTGGTCATGCAGAAGTACAGCCGTCAGCAGGCACGGGAGGCAGAGCAGAAAGCCCGTGCGTACCAGGCGCTGGTTGCTCAGGCTGAAATCGAACTGGCATTCCATTCACCGGAAACAGTCGGAAGCTGGCATGCACGCTGGAGTGACCGGGTGGCAGAGCATGACCTGGAAACCCTGTTCTGGCAGTGGGGCGAGCGTTTTCCGTCACTGGCCGGAATGGAACGCTGGCAGTGGCAGGATATGCCATTCTGGCAGGTTATCGCAGAGGCAGGTATGGCAGCCAGAGAGGCCGGTCATGCTGTCCGTGAGATGGAACGGTGGATGGTGCCGAACAAACTCCGGGAGGCAGCGTGATGCGGCAACAATCACACGGATTTCCCGTGAACGGTCTGAATGAGCGGATTATTTTCAGGGAAAGTGAGTGTGGTCAGCGTGCAGGTATATGGGCTATGATGTGCCCGGCGCTTGAGGCTTTCTGCCTCATGACGTGAAGGTGGTTTGTTGCCGTGTTGTGTGGCAGAAAGAAGATAGCCCCGTAGTAAGTTAATTTTCATTAACCACCACGAGGCATCCCTATGTCTAGTCCACATCAGGATAGCCTCTTACCGCGCTTTGCGCAAGGAGAAGAAGGCCATGAAACTACCACGAAGTTCCCTTGTCTGGTGTGTGTTGATCGTGTGTCTCACACTGTTGATATTCACTTATCTGACACGAAAATCGCTGTGCGAGATTCGTTACAGAGACGGACACAGGGAGGTGGCGGCTTTCATGGCTTACGAATCCGGTAAGTAGCAACCTGGAGGCGGGCGCAGGCCCGCCTTTTCAGGACTGATGCTGGTCTGACTACTGAAGCGCCTTTATAAAGGGCTGCTGGTTCGCCGGTAGCCCCTTTCTCCTTGCTGATGTTGTACGGGCATGAACAACCTGACTTCAGGAAGGTCGTTTCCCTTCAGGAACGGGGATGAACGCGCGCCTGCGGCGCCCGTTCTTTTCCCCCGCCTTCTCTGGTTATGGCCTGTCAGAAATCACATCACCTTCCCTGTGATTATTCTCTTTTTCTTCCTGCTCTGATTCTGACTACTGCAGTGTTGTCCTGTCTGCCGGGCGCACCTTCGGCTCCCGGCTGCCTGGCGGCATCCGGTCGTCAGGCCCGACTCCGACAGGCAGCTGCTGGCGCACCCGCCAGTCTCCGCCGAACCCGCTGGCGCGGTTTCGGGCTGTCGCTACGGTCCGATGCGTCAAAACCCCCGGCTTGCAGCGACCGTTCCGGTCGCGCCACCCTTGTCGCGCCGTGGCCTGCGCTCCCGGCATCCCGGCAAAAGGCCGCCGGGATGTAAGGCGCAACGCCGTTTCGCGCACGCGCTCTTCGTCGTTGCGGCGGGTCCCTGCCCGTTGTTGTGTCCGGTGCCATACACCCGTTTAAGCCCCTGTCGCCGGGGGCAAAGACAGCCACAACCGTCTCCGCCAGTCCAGGGGTGAAATGCACATCCCGCAAAACTTTTTGCCCAGAAGCAGGCAAAAACTTTTGCGGTCTGCCCCCGGACAGTCGTTTCCGGTCGTGGCAGTGATGCCCCATGCGGCGAAGGTTCTCAAACAGGTGATGGTTAATACCGGAGGGAACAAAGAGCAGGTCCCCGCAAAACGTCAAAACCGCGGCTCCCGAAACTCAACAGCTACCGTGTTTAGTCAAGAAAATTATGTGATGTTTGAACATTCCATTTTCAGGAGAAATTTTCTCTGAGTTTTTATAAAAAGAGCAGATGCTCAGTTAAATACCATGATAGAAGGAAAAAGATACAAACATGTTGCTTCAGTATTGCTCCGATGGTGTTGATTAACATATTGTTTTATAATAACTTTGTTGGTTGTATTCAGCGTCGAATGGTAACTGCGTTTTCAGCACACCATAGCACCAGTGCACAAGTTTTCGCATTAATGCTCCAATAGCACACATCTTTGACTTTCCCCTCTGGCATAACTTCGTATACATCTGTTTCATTACAGGGTTGAATCTCAGCCCACATAAAGCGGCAAGATAAAGTTTTGTTCTTATCTCCGGTGGTCCAATTTTAGATAATTTAGGTTTTCCCTTTACAGATGTGCCAGATCTCCTTTCTACCGGAACTACACCAAGGAATGCTGCTGCCTGCTCTGCTGATTCGAATGAATGGCTTTTGAGTATTGCCAGCATATTTAATCCCAGCAGGTAACCAACAGATTTTATTGATGTTAACAGTCTGAAATCCTGGTTGAGCTCAGGGTGAGTTTTAATATGTTCCTGGATCAGGACATCAAGATGTTCGATCTCATTGCTCAGCTCCTGAAGCATGTTTTCAATTGACGCCCTGACGGCATCAGGGCTGTCTGTAAAAACAGATTTTTCAAGTCTGTTTTTTTCTCTGGTGCTGTCTGCAACAAGAGCGTCTCTGCGGCGTAAAAGAGCTCTAAGATACCGCACAGATTCTGGTGGTGGAGTCCATGCCTCAGGCTCTTTAAGGGAGCCATAACAAGCCAGCATCCAGGCATCAACTTTGTCATTCTTGGTCAGGATATTCATACCTCTGGCAAATTCCCTTGTGCGGTGAGGATTGGCTAAAGAAATTCTGGCGCCAGCAAAGTGAAGGCCATAAGCCAGAGGTTCATGATATACCCCAGTGGCTTCCATGATGATATGAACTTCGCCCAGTTCACAGGATTGCTTTTTAAGCCACTCTGCCACGACTTTAGCCGCATCAGCAGTATTTTTTAGCTTACGAGTTTTGATCCTCCCTTTGATGCCCTCCCGTAAGAGGCATAGATCAAGAGTGTTTTTACTGACATCAATACCTAACTGGTACATCGGCATTTTTTCTCCTTTCACATAACCATCACGCCAATTTGTCTTGTTCATGCAGAGTCTTAGCTCTTGGCAACCGTTCAATGTTAATGCTGGCGTGAAAGGTGAAGCAGAGGACTATAGCTGTTGACGAAGGTTATTACCTTAGATGATGGGGTAGGTTCTCTCCGCTTCATGCGATGGTAGCTAATCATCGCTCGTTGATTACAGATGATGGGGGCTGAAAACATCAGATGCAGGAGGAATTATGAGCGCATTTTCTTTTAACACCACTTATCAGCCAACCGGTGATCAGCAAAAAGACGCAATCGCACAAATCGACATCATGCAGAGTCGTGCTGTTCAGGCAAATCTTGCATATCAGAGCAGCCAGGATGCGGAAACGCTGATGAAACAGTTAGGGCAAATCAATGATGAACTGGGGGCGCTGTTGGACAGCGTGGAAAATCACACGCCAGTTATCAGAAAAAAAGCCAGTGATTTGAGTGCACTGATGATGCTTTTCAGTCAACAGGCCGGTCAGTCTATGAGCAGCCCGGTGTGATGATTACCCCCCCTGATTGTTGTTGATTTGTTAATGACAACCAGGGGGCAGGAAATTAAGCGAAAAATTTTTGACTTATTTTTTCTTTCAGCGAGGAGGGAATATTATGCGACTGGCTTCCCGTTTTGGCCGATATAATTCCATTCGCCGTGAGCGCCCGTTAACGGATGACGAATTAATGCACTTTGTTCCATCTGTCTTTTCTGGTGATAAACATGAATCCCGGAGTGAGCGTTATACATATATCCCAACCATCAATATCATCAATAAGTTACGTGATGAAGGTTTCCAGCCGTTCTTTGCCTGTCAGAGTCGGGTTCGTGATTTGGGGCGTCGCGAATACAGTAAACATATGTTACGTCTTCGCAGGGAAGGGCATATTAATGGGAAAGAAGTTCCTGAAATTATTCTGCTTAATTCACATGATGGTTCATCCAGTTATCAGATGATCCCCGGAATTTTTCGTTTTGTCTGCACAAATGGCCTGGTGTGCGGGAATAATTTTGGTGAAATCCGCATTCCGCATAAAGGCGATATTGTCGGGCAGGTTATCGAGGGAGCATATGAAGTGCTCGATGTCTTTGATAAGGTCACTGATAATATGGAGGCGATGAAAGAAATTCATCTTAACAGTGACGAGCAACATTTATTTGGCAGGGCTGCACTGATGGTCAGGTATGAGGATGAAAATAAAACGCCAGTGACGCCTGAACAAATAATTACTCCCCGTCGTCGGGAGGATAAACAGAACGATCTCTGGACGACCTGGCAGCGGGTTCAGGAGAATATGATAAAAGGTGGACTATCGGGAAAAAGTGCCTCCGGTAAAAATACAAGGACAAGAGCCATTACAGGCATTGATGGTGATATCCGAATCAACAAAGCATTATGGATGATTGCCGAACAGTTCAGGGAGTGGAAGTCATGATAATATAAGTAAAGCCCCGAAAAAATTTTTCGGGGCTTTACTTATATTATCATTCTGCGGCATTGCTGTGTCGTCTGATATGCCTCAATTTCATCAACTGGCTTTCCGGTCGTCTGTAAATATTGTGCCCGCGAAAAATGGTCTTGCAGGAGGCTGCGCAGTTACCGGATATATATAAGATGGGTTCCCGCTTCGCGGGGCTTCGGCCAGTCAATATTATCACTCATATGATATTTTTGTGTGTGGCCTTCCATGCCGCTGTCGCGGCATAACCGGTATTTGATAATGTATACAATATTAATTGTTCTGCACACTGTTAATTTGGGGAAGTGATTTCTTCGTGGTCGGAACCTGGATGCCTTTACTGCTCTTTATCCCGGTATAGATCCGGTAAACGTCTGATGCATAGGCAAGACGCCTCCGGTTCTGGCGTTCACTCTTTTTGAATCCGGCATTGTATGCACCAACGGCTTCCCAGGATACGCCCCATTTTTTAAATGCTATTGCCAGATAATAGGCACCTGTATAAATGTTCATGCAGGGATCTGTTGTCAGATGTTCTGGCTTAATTCCGTAGCGGGCCAGTTCGTTAAAATGCTGGGAGTCTACTTGCATCAATCCGCTGCCATATCCCGTTACCGGATTAATACCAATGGCATTAACCCGGTAACGGGATTCTTTCCATGATATCGCTCTCAGTAAATCCGGGTCTATTTTGTAATCCCGGCCTGCAAGATCAAAACAATCGGCGGCTTCGCAGATCCCACTTATAAACATCAGGCAGATTGCTAACATCCACTTTTTCATTTTTTCACCTCTGGTGACATTATCCGGAAATAATTTAACCTACTCCACTATAAGGCTCAACTAGTTGGTGGTTCTCACCACCAAAAGCACCACACACTACGCAAAAACAAGTTTTTGCTGATTTTTCTTTATAAATAGAGTGTTATGAAAAATTAGTTTCTCTTACTCTCTTTATGATATTTAAAAAAGCGGTGTCGGCGCGGCTACAACAACGCGCCGACACCGCTTT
>ERZ1643247.3212-NODE-3212-length-11825-cov-26.749533_pt1 | contig 11825 bp, 4 predicted proteins | sample MGYA00579264_ERZ1643247 | MGnify/ENA primary metagenome ERZ1643247 (study PRJEB29033, sample SAMEA4952262) | chicken gut metagenome | biome: Broiler Chicken; feature: Gastrointestinal Tract; material: Caecum | place: Ireland | collected 2018 | study: Broiler... | reverse complement strand
CGCAAGAATATACGAAGGAAATGAGTATATTCTTTAGGCACGCAAGAAATACGAATGAAATGAGTATTTCTTATTTAACCTTAATTCTCTTTCTAAGTTTGATTATTAAGATTATAACTATAACTAAAACCACAACGGAAACAACAATGGCAATTATGGTTGATGCGTTGAATGGCTCTTCTTTAACAACTTTGAAACTATACATAAGTCCACGCGAGGAAACAATTTGCACAAGGTAGGTGTTTGTTCTATCGAGCGTGTATGTTTGAACGCCAGAATTTGTTGTTGTTTCGTTGACATCAAAGGAGTATTGTGTTGTTAGTTCACCATTATTGTTGTAGTAAACGATTTGCAAGGTGCTTTCGCCGTATTCATCATAGATGTTGGATGGATTGAAAGTGATAGTGATTGGATCGGTTGAACCAGAGCCTGCAGGAATTGATGAAGCGATTAAATTTTCCGTTCCCACTTGAATTATCACTTTGAAAGTCCAACTTGTGCGTGTGTTTTCGCTGGAGTATAATTTTTCATTTGAATTGACTGTGATGTAATACACTCCAGGGCCAGTTCTTTCATCATAGTTAGAGATGTTGAGTTCAGTTAAGTAAATCTCTTGGTCAACAACGATAGTTGCTAGGTCCAAAGTGCTGACAAAGGTGTCGGTGACATCAACATTATCTTTAATAACTCTTTCAATGTAGTAATTTGAATATTTGCTCATGATGTAAGAATAACGGTATTCATTAGGGCTGGCGATGGTGAAAGAGTAGGTTTTATATTTGATGAGTGCGCCATCTCGGCTGGAAGTTGCTTGGAAGGTGACTGTGTAATATCCAGGGTCTGTGAACACATAATTTCCGTCAATTGGAGATATTTCATAAGCTTCACCATTTAAGGTTGCTGTTAAACTTACGCCAGCAGGCGAGTATACATTTGAAACTGCTGTGTCAAGGGTTAAGGTGACTTGGCTGTTGTAAGTTGCTCTGTCGATTGGCTCAGTTGTTTCAAGTTGTTGAGTCAGTGGATTTGTGTAAGTTAAACTGAATGGGATATCAACAAGGAATGTCAAAGTTAACGAATCGGTTTGCAAAGCGTTTCCGAACGACTGAACATTTCCCGCGGTGTCTGTGAAAGTGATGCGATATTGCCCAGAGCGTGTTAAATATGTGTAGAAATATTCGGTTCCGTTATCCGTTCTACTGTAAACTGTTGGTTCTAAGGCAATTCCGTTCTTTGTGACATGAATGGAAATGGTGTTTTGCTCAATTCCATAGTATTTCGACCATTGAAGTTGAAGCCTGTTTACTGTGGAAGTTTCGTTTGCGATGAATTCAAAACTTGTCATATTCACAAGGTTTTGGCTTCGATTGATAACACCTGCTGAGTTATAAGTGTAGAATTCATCCACAAATTGATTTGTGGCCTCCATGAAAGTGATGGCAATGGTTGTGCTGAAGCGTGGAATGTTCAAAGAAGTGTTAGTGTTATTGTCAAACGCTTGAGTGTTGGAGATTGTGTAGATATATGTTCTTATTGAGCCGTCTTGATTGTCGAGATAATAATTTTCTTCCTCAGCAATGATTTGAAGTTCGGTGTTTGTGATGATATCGAAAATTTCGTTGTTATTTCGTTCGGAGTAGTGAATGTTGACGGTGTAGTGATTTGCATATTGAACTGTTGTTCCAGTTGTTGCTGTTTCAGCAGTGTAGGTGTTTCCAGACTTATTCACAACTCTTGAACCGCCATTTTCATCGTAAACAACAAGATAATATGCTGTGCTTAAATTGGAGGATAAAGTTAAGGTGTATGTCTGATTTGTTGGGATAGTTCCAAAGATGTATTCTGCGCCTGCAAGTTGGTTATAGTAGCCACGGTCTGCGATAACCTCCATATCATACCAAATTCGGATATAATAGGTTATTTGTTCAGCATCATCAGGGCATTCAATTTGCGTCCCATTTGCCACTTCCACCCAGTTTTGATTATCGGTGCTTAAATACACTTTAACTGGAAGAAATGTGGTGTTTGAAACATTGTAGTAAAGATTAACACGAGAGTAGTAGTTTACTGCCTCATTATCAATTCCTAAAACATCGTTTGTGACATTTCTGCCATTTGAAACTAAATGGAAAGTGCCAGAAGTGTTATTTGTGGAAGATGTGTTTGCAATTGGAAGCTGGTTATTTATGATGAAATAAACAGACTTGATGAATTGTTGTTGACCATTTGTTCCAATGTTTGTGTCGTAAACGTCTATGCGGTAGAAATAATTGTAGTCATTTTCACTTCTTTCAAAGATATATGCTCTTATTGGAAGGTTTTCCATAAATGTGTAGTCGTTCGTGTCTGCATTAGTCCAATAAGCATCGTTTGTTCTTTCATTTGCGTCAAGAATGTTGCCCTCGAACCTAAAGATGTTAAGCTGATATTTATTAGAGTTGTAGGTGTAAACGAAACCATTTGCTGTGATGTATGTTAGGTTGTTGTCGAGATAGAAGGAGTATAGCGTGTTGCCCAAGGTGTCTATCTCATTATAGTCTGTGGTTTCTTGATAGAGGTGTATTTCGCGATATAGATTGCCGTAGTTATCATAGAACTCATAAATAATTCTTGTGTTTGGCTGAATAACAACATTGCTGTTAAATTCAAACACAACATTACCATTTGTTTCAGACACAGAGATGTAGGAGTTATTTGACCATCCATCAACATATCCAAGCGGGCTTGATGATTCATAGTAAACGGTTTCTGTTGAGCCTTGCACGCCGACTGTTGCAGGTGTGTAGATTCTCATGCTTTCAACATAGGTGCTTGCCGTTTGTGTGCTTTCAAGAAGAGTGGTGGTAGGTTGAGAAATTGAAATATATTCTCGTGTTGAAACGGTGGAAGTTGAGGAACTTAGCAATGTGTTTCTGGTGTTGATATAGAAAGTGTTTGTGCTGTTTAAATTGCTGTCGTAGAAAGTTATCGAATTTTTGTATGCCGTGTTCAAACTGCCGTCGATTATCGAAGAAAGGTCCACTTCCACCAAGTTTCCTTCCTGAATTTGATAAATTAGCCCTTCATCTGTCCAAGGTGTCATGAGATAGTAAGAATTTAAGTTTGTTCCACTTTCTCTAACGCGCGAAACTGAGAAGATTGCCCATTCGTTTCCAAAATAGTTAAGGTCAGTTAATATTAGACCTGGCTCGCTGTAGATGTTTAGGCGAGGCGAATGGTTTTGAGTGCTTATAACTGTGTTATAGTCTGCCTTAGTGAAACTTAGTGTTTCAGTTGTGTTATTTTCCGCTGGAACGGTGTAGGTTATAAGGTTGAAATTTTCTGATTCTTCATTGGTGTCTGTGTAGTCAACCACGAACACGGAGTAGATGGTTAAGTTGCCAGCAAGGTCGGTTTCCACAATTTCATAGTAGGTGTTAGGATTAAAGGTTGAGGAGGAAGAAACAAGGGTGTATCTTGTTGAAATGAAGTTGTCTGGGCTTGTTTCAAAGCTGCTGTTTGAAAGGTCATACTTATCTTCCACTTCACGATAGTAGATTTGAGAGGATTCGCTTGAGCTGGTTCTTAAAAGAGTGTTCATATAATCTGCTGTGACGCTGTAGGAGTAATATCTAAATGTTCCAGAAATGCTTGAGATGTTGTATGCCGTTTGAGTGTCATCTGAAACGATGTTGTTTTGAGTGACATCATAGCGAAGTCTCAAATCTTCATAAGAGATGAGGTCTGAAGAGTAGGTGTTGTTGATAACGCCGTTCACAAGACTAGAAATGTTTGTTTTTGGTGCTTCTGTGTCGATGTAAATTCGCTTGGTCACAGTGCTGTAGTATTCGCTGTTATGATTTTCAAATTGCATGGTGATGTCGATATAACTTCCGTTTTGATAGAAAGAGTATGCATCGTTTCCAAGTGCACCAGAGTTTGTGAAGTCTAAAGTTGCGGTGTAGGTGCTTGTGCTGGATGAAATGCTACTGAACAGTGTGGAAGCATTTGTAGCCACTGTGGTTGAGCCTTGACCACCAATGGAATATGAAATTCTTATGTTAGATTGGTCAATTTCTGCAGAGTATTGATCTCTGGCTCTTGCCCAAGAGATGTTGACAATTCTTTGATTGGTGTAGTAGGTTTCAATTCCGCCAACCACTTGTGAGTTTAATGCACGCCCTCCAGTTGTGCTTGCTGTGAAATCTGGAAGAGAACTTGTGATTGTGAAAGTGAACATGGTGCTTTGATAGAAACTTTCATTGCCAATTCCAACATCGCCATAGCCTTGATAGATGATAACTGTGTAAACGCCTTCCTCGGTGAGCGCTGGCATAACATTTCCAGAAGCGTCATAGAAAACTAAATATCCGCCATCTGTTGTTTCTGAATTACTTGGATCAATGTTGTTCCAATCTTTTGAAGTGATGTAAAGCGGGGTGGAGGTGCTGTTTTGATAGTCACGATATATTTCAGCATATAAAAGATACTCTTCAATTTCAAAGCCAACCCTTCCTTGCTCGGTGCCGTTAACTGTTTCCGTTTCATAGAAGTTTTGTTCGTCGGAAGTGTGAACTTCATTTGTATATCCATCATTTGCAAATTTGTTTTGCAAAACATATTGCGTGTATTTATATTTTGGCACATAGATGTTCACAGGAAGTTTGTTTGTGGAAAGAATGGAGTTAAGGCTGTCGGTGCTGTTGCTTAATGTGACGCTGTCGGTCGAGCCATCGGAGGCATTTGGGAAATTCACAACAAGGCTGGCATCTGTTCCACTGTCATACATTGAAACGAAAATTTCGCCACCAACCAAACTTTCAACATGGGTGTGACCCGTGTCATCTTCAATGGTTATTGGGCTTGTGATAACATCATTTCTATCCACAATAAGCACATAGGTGCGAGAATAATAGTCGTGTTCGTTGATTTCAAAACCTTCATCTGTGCGGTAAGTTCTTGTGATAACATATTTGCCTTCGCTTGTCACACCGAACTCGTCAACACGCAAGTTGTTCGTAAGTGTTTCTGTGTTAATTCCGTCGCGTTCATAGTTATATAATTCGGTGGAATTTGTCGGTTCTGTGGCAAGTTCGCGGTAGTAATAAGTGACATCCTTAACAGTTTGGGATTTCATTTCATATGCGTAATAATCCATTGTCACCTTATCAACTTGCACTGTTCCTTCTTCAATCACGGTTGGAATGTAGGAAACATAGATAACATCGTTTGAGAAGTTGACAGGAGATAGATATGTGGTTAAAGTTCTTAAATCTGGGTTAGTCTCATCATTTCCAGAAAGGGTGGTGTTGCTTGACAGGGCTTCTTCGCCATAATAGATTCTAAATTCCGAGTCGTCATGGCTGACTATTATGTTTTGGCGAGCGCTGTAATGAGCAGTGTATTGAATAAGGGCATTCTCTCCACCAGTTTCATATTCCGTGTTTGATAAGTCACGAATAAGCACGCGGTAGGTATATTCTTGACCGCCTTGAACAGCCAAATACACAGAGTATGCGCCAGAAACTTGCTGATAGTCATCAGAAGTTAAGCTTGCGGTCTGCCAAGAGATATCGTCAATTCCAATTGTCAAATACTTTTTCTCGGTTGGTGCATCAAGGAAGGAGCAATTGATGTATTGAACATATTGCGAGGCATAAAGGGTGTTATAGAATTCCTTAAACAAATCAACTGAGGTGTTGCCGTTATAGTCTTTATAAACATTATATCGCTCTAAATCGCTTGCTGTGATGCTTTCTAAGTCGTCATCAGACAAGATGCTGTTAAATTCGTAGGTTTCAAAATTTGTGAGTGTGATTGCTTTATATTCTCCCCACCAAAGTGTTGACGATTCAGAAATAAAATGTGTTGTTGGAATGAGCGAATAAACATTGTTTGTTTCAAGGGCAAAGATAGGCGAAGTTGTGTCGACAATAAAGAATTCAATGGTGTGGTTGCCAGCGGAGTCGTAAATATCAAAAACATATAAGCCAGCATTAGAAAGAACATAATTACTGCTGATTGTGGCATTCGAGGTTGGAGCGTTGTCATATCGAATCCAATCGTTATTTTGAGTTGTGAAGTCAAGTGCGTAGTTTATCGGCATATATGAAACGCCAGCGTTCAAAGTGAGGAAGGTTTGCAAAATATTGGAAGTTGTGGTTTCATCCTCAGGATAAAGTTCATAAGGAGTTATTGGGAAATATCTGTAATATGCAAAAGTTTCCGCACCGCTTGCTTTTGTGTTCCAAGAAACAGCAATGTTTTGGTTGGTGGTAAGTGAATTTAACGAATTTAAAACATCATAAGTGGAAGTTCCAGAAATAAGTGAAACATTTGTTGCGTGCACATTTTCCACATCCATCTTGTCGATGGTAAAAGTGTATTGCGCTTTAATTCGGTTGGTTTCGTTATATATGCTTGTGGAAGAAGTGGCAATTTCGTTGGTGAAATAAATTCTAATTGTGTATTTTGCGTTGGAACTTAAGGTTAAACTGTTGCCTTCACCAGCATAATTTGGAGCATTAAGCATATTAATTCCATTTTCTCCGCCGTATTCAGACATATATCTTTTGTTCACATAGTCATAGGCGTAAATTTGAACGGTGACATCTTTATTATGCACTTCATCTAAGTTGTTGTTAATTAAAATTACATCTTGATTTGTGAAAGAGTTTGAAAGGACCTCTGTTCCACCTGAAGTTTGAAGAGAGATGGTTGGAATGCTGTCGGTGATTTCAAAATAGAACACTTGATAGAAAACAATTGTTGAGCCGACGCTTCCAGTTGTGGTGTAGAAACTGTCGAAGGTGTATGCCATAATGTAAATAAACTTTCCTCTGTCGCTGATTGAACCGCCAGAATATTGAGCAGAGTAAAGCGTTTCGCCGTCAAGCGTGTAGCCAGAGTCCGTGTAGGCGTTATTGACTTGTGTGGTGGAGTAAATATATGACCTTGCATCTGTTTGCGATTGCCTTGCGTTCACTTCAAGCCTAACTGGTGTTTGGTTGGTTTTAACTGGCTCGACGTTATTGTTATTGATGTAGTTAAGCACATTTGAAATGCCGAATGTTCTTGTTCCAGTGTCGTCGCCAAGTGAGGTGTTTTGACCGAAACTTAGATTACTTTCCAAAAAGGCGGAGGTGATGTCTGCGCTGTTTTCATATCTAAGCACGCCAGAGTTTGTGGAATATGTGCTAAATTCTGTGTATTGGCGGTTGTTGTCATAGTCTATGTAAACTGCTTGATAGCCATACACAAACGCCTTAACACCTTTAAGCCTGTCGCTTAACGCGCTTAGTTCATACTTATTATAAGTGGTTTCGTTTTGATACGGGAAGGTGGCAACAGCGTTAAAGTCGATTTCATAGTTTCCTATTTCGCTAAAATACACAGTTGTTGTGTTGCCAACTTTTATGTATGTCACAAGGCTGTCGCCAGTTGTCGAGAAAGAATCTGTTTCTTCCACATACTCAATTGTTTGTTGCTCGGTTTGTGAATTTAAGTTTTTCGTGATAGTGAGGTCGTAGTTATCTTGATTATAACTTAAACTCATAATTTGATTGTCGGAAGCGGAATGATTAAAGTAGTAATAATTTCCATAATTTAAGTCGATAGTTGGTGATATATCTGTTGTGGCACTGTCATAGTTATTCGCTGTGAAAATTGGGTTGGAGTTTAATATGTAGTCATCTTCGCTTAAAACCATGAAAGAAAAGGTTATGGTGTGAGTGGAGGAGGAAATTTGATCTTCCGTGCCGTCGTTCGTTCCGTCGGTCACAGTCCAAAGCACGATGTTCACGCTGAAAGTGTAGCGCCCTTCAACAAGGTTATTGTTTTCATCCAAAAGATTTATAGTGTTGGAGGTTGGGTCTTGTGCAAGGCTATTTATAGCAAAGTTCACTTCATATTCTTCAAGGTAAATTCCACTCTCGTTATTGAAGAAGGAGTTTGTGACATTTCTAAAGACCTTGCTGTCGATGTTTGCACTCTGACCATTAATGGTTAAACTTTCGCCAGTTACTTGATAGAAGTAAAAAGTGGAAAGGTCATTTGGATTAGGATAGTAAACATATTGATATTGGTCGGTGCTGTCTGGATTCACTTCCGCGCCATTTGCCTTCAAACTGAATCTGACACCATTGCTGTTGCCAGCACCGTTTTGATAAACAAGGAAAATGTTGTCATCAATCAAACTGTTTTCCACGGCATCGCCAAGAGGCTCGTCCGAGTCCTCAGTTGGCAAAAGTTCTTCCACACCAACATAGTCTGGAAGTTCGTTTTCAAGGCTTGGAACCGAAATGGTTTCTGCATAGGTTTCTTCACCTTTAAACGACAAAGAAATTGCACCCACGCAAAACAGCCCAAGGGAGAAAAATGTTAAAAGAAAAGATTTTAAAATTTTCATATTAACCTCACTACTTATAAACATTTTACCACAAAGGAAAAATATTTCAAAATAAATAGATAATATTTATTATAAATAATTATATATTAAATAATACATCACAAATAAATTTAGAGGCATTTTCACAAAAATTTCTTAACGCGATGTTGTGCGAAGAATAAATAAAAAAATTAATTAAAATTAAAAAATTAATAAAAAACGCTTAAAAAACATAAAAAAATCAAAAAAATATGCATTTTTTCACATTTTTTAATGATTTTTTGAATTTTAAATTATTTTTATTATGATTAAAATTTATTTTTTTATATAAAATAAAATTATGTTTAAAAATCTTTCCTTATATTTAAGCGCGTTCACACCAATGTATGTTTTGGTGTTTGTGAAACTTGTGGTGGAAATTTTGAATGGTAATTTAACCTTCAATGTTTTAAACACCATAAATTTTATTTTGCTTATTCTTTTGATTGGGCTGGGCACAGCGGGGCTTTTTTGGAATGTGAAATTTAATCGTGACGAGGCGAAAGAGATTGTTATATTAAAAAAAGAGAACATCACCGATAAACATTTTTTGGGCTATTTTTCTTTATTCGTCTTTTTCGCCATTCCTTTAGATTTATCCAAAGTCAGCAATTTTTGCGTTTTCATTTTGGTGCTTGTTTTTATTGGAATTGTTTACATAAATAATTCATTATATTACATCAATCCTCTTTTAAATCTTTTGGGATACAACTTCTATGACATTGAATACTACGAAGTTGGGCAAGGAGAGGTGCGAACGGCAAAAATTTTCTTTCGCGGAAATTTAATAATTGAACATAAGCGCTATTGGGTAAAACTTAAAAACAAGCATTTTTGTTTTGTGGATAAATCTCATAAAAATTCATAATCTGTCTTGACAATGTGTTTTAACTATGTTAAAATTCTTTTATTGAGGTAAATTATGGACGAAAATGAAAGGAAAAATTACATTCCAAAAAGTGGAACTTTAACCAATATGTTTTTAAGAAAACAGGACAACATCTTTAAAATGCACGGTGGCGACCTATTCAAGCAGGGTGCAAGAAGTGATGAAATTTTTTACAAGGCCTCTTCCGATTCAGCAGGTGTTTTCTATCTCATTTCTGATAGGCGTGACGACGGCATCATCGTGGACTTTGACGGACTTTATAACAATCCAGACGGCACGGAAAGAAAATCTTTGGCTAAGGGCGACATATCTCGCGAATGTTATCCAGTAACAGAATTTATGTTGAACGCAAAACCAATCTTTAAACAATGCGAATTGATTTCTGATCCAGATTTTTCGCGTTGCCGAGAAATTAAGGTGAAAATGAAAAAGCGTTATCCAGTTGGTGAAACTTTCAACCTTATTGCAGAGGATGGTCAACATATTCTTGTGCAAAGGGTAGAGCCTAAAAAAGCAGACAAACCGCACAAGGTTGGGCGTCCACAAAAGTATGCACCAAGCGAAGAATTCGTTTTTCTTCCAATTTTATATCTCTATAACAATGGGAAAAACAAAATTTGGCAAGAGAAAGAGAATATCGCTGTGAAAGATAATAAAGAAATTGAGGCGATTAAACAAGCAAAGAAAGCGTGCAATCAGTTCACAAGTAGGCTTCGTGGTGTTTATGGAAAGGATATCTGCAAAGAAACAAACGGTGGAAAAGATTTTTAAAAAAGGAAAACGAATAAAAAAGATAATGTGAAAATTTAACATTATCCTTTTTTATTTTAAGTTGATTCTAAATTTTATTTTTTTCATTGCAAATTTCTGCGCCGAAATAATGCGACTCATAACCTTGCGGGCTTAAAATTTTATACACTTTTTTATAGTCAATCTCTTTAAAATCTTCGCCATTTAATAGCTTATTAACGGAAAAATTTTTGCTTGTGCAAATCAGGTTTAAGCCCTCAAAAAGTTGATATTCTTCTAAGATTTTCTCGTTTTTGATGTATGCGTGCAAATTTGGCAAAGCCTTAAAAAAGGAAGTAATCTTTGATTGACCATAGATTTTTGCCATTTTCAAACTGCTTTTCAACAGTTTGTTTTTTGCTTCGTTATATTTAAATTTCACATAGCCAACACTCATCGTTTTGCCAGTGGAACTTGTAAACTCCAAATACTTATTGACAGCCCAGTTAACATACCTCTTCACTTCTTCAGGCGTAGGATAAACTCTCATATTTTCTCCTTTTGCTCATTGTAATATAAAACTTTTAAGTTGTCAATAGCAAAAATTGAGGAATTTACTGTGGCACTTGCAAACCACATATTTATGATTATTTATATATAAAATAAAATTATATAATATATATTAACATCTTAACAAAACTAAATTAAAACCTTTAATAAAAATATCATACTCACAGCGTAAAACATCACATTTAATCTTAAAACCTTATAAAGCTAATATGTGGGTTGAAATATTATTGTCTAAATAGGCAAATTTCCATAAAGATTTTTTTAAGATGAACTGTTTTTTAGCAAAAATTTTTCTTGAAAATGTAAAAATCCTAAAAATTTTCTCTCTTCATAGAAAAAATTTTCACTTTTTTTGACGAAAAAAATGCGTATTTTTGGGCGATTTTGCGAACACACGGAGAGGCGGTTAGGAATTTTCAAGAAATCAAAAAATTTTTTTAAAAAAACTAAAATTTTTTTTGAAAAAGTGTTGACAAACGTTTTTCTAATGTGGTAGAATACGATTGCTGACGCAGAGAAAGGCCACTGATGTGGCTGTCAGCGAAAGTTCTTTGACAACTACATAATTAGAAGATATAGTCAAATATTTATACGAGTTAAATTTTTTAAACGTAATACGAATATTTGCATACTCAAAAATAGTCGAGTAATTGCTTTTTAAAAAGTAATAAGCGAAAATGCTAAGAATCCAAAAATATGATTAAGCTACAAAGAGCATATAGGGAATGCCTTGGCAATAGGCGCCGATGAAGGACGTGATAAGCTGCGATAAGCGACGGATAGATGCACATAATCTGCGACCCGTCGATGTCCGAATGTGGAAACACAGCACCATTAATACGGTGTTATCATTACACGAATCCATAGTGTAATGAGGGGAACCCGCTGAACTGAAACATCTAAGTAAGCGGAGGAAAAGAAAGTAAACAAACGATTGCGGTAGTAGTGGCGAGCGAAACTGCATGAGCCCAAACCAAAGGTAGAAATATCTTTGGGGTTTAGGACCTTTCATAAAAAGGAAATGACGATAGGTGAAGATGACTGGAAAGTTGCACAAAACAGGGTAATAGTCCCGTAACCGAAATTGAAGTTTCCTTGAAAGGCACCAGAGTAGCACAGGACACGAGTATCCGGTGTGAAGATGCGAGGACCATCTCGTAAGGCTAAATACGACCTATTGACCGATAGCGAATAGTACCGTGAGGGAACGGTGAAAAGAACCCCGGGAGGGGA
>ERZ1643247.3210-NODE-3210-length-11835-cov-19.903480_pt1 | contig 11835 bp, 15 predicted proteins | sample MGYA00579264_ERZ1643247 | MGnify/ENA primary metagenome ERZ1643247 (study PRJEB29033, sample SAMEA4952262) | chicken gut metagenome | biome: Broiler Chicken; feature: Gastrointestinal Tract; material: Caecum | place: Ireland | collected 2018 | study: Broiler... | reverse complement strand
CTTGATACTAAAATAAATTTTGTAAAGTTTGTTTTATTATAAAAAGGAGAATTTCTGTGAAAAGTAATAAGGTTGTGCTTTTATTAGCATTAGGGACATTAATGTTAATTGAGCCTGCTATGATGCTATATGATAAGCAAGTTGAAACTGTAACAGCAGAGAAGAAAAATACTAATGCCCAAAAAACTAAATTAAGTGACAGCCAAATTATTAAAAATTTAGGTGTCAAAAAGGTAGCTAATTCAGATAACGATAAATTAACAGCTAAATATGCAAATATTGTAAAACAGCAGCATTATACCTGGGAAAATCCTTATATTAAAGTGAATCCGTATGAAAATTCACCGCTAACGGCATTAATGGTCTTTCATACTGATAAGCCAGCTAAAATTAGTTATCGAGTAATAGGAAAAACTGAAAATACGACAATTGAAAATAAAGTAAAGGGCTATCAAGCTGATCATCAAGTGCCAATAGTTGGTCTTTATGCTGGTTATGATAATTCGGTTGAAGTTACTATGACTGATCAAGCAGGTAAAAAACAAGTAAAGGTAGTCAAGATAAAAACAAGTAAATTACCTAGTTGGATTAGTAAATTTCCAATTAAAGTTACTGTCAATGATAAAAGTAAGATGAATTTGGGTTCAAATGAGTTAACTGTTTTAAATAGAAGTACTAAACAAACTTTTGCGGTTGATGGTGATGGGGAAGTACGTTGGTATTATTTACGTTGGAATCAACATATTTTTGAGCAGTTAGATAATGGACATATTTTATTGTTCAATAAAATCAAATCTGGGGATGAACAATACAATATGTTAGTCGAAACTGACTATTTAGGGCGAGTATATCGTCAATTTAGTTTCGATAAAACATTAGGTAAAAGTTATTCTGGAGAAGGAGTATCACTAGTACATCATGATGTAGTAGAAATGTCTAACGGAAATTGGTTATTAACAGTTCATGATGGTAGTAAATATGTAGAAGATACAATTGCTGAACTTGACCCTAATACTGGAAAAATTGTAAAGGTAATCGACTTTAAGAAGATTTTTCCTGAGTCAATGTATAAAAATAGCAAGATCAAAGCAAATGATAATACTAGCAGTGGTTTAGGATTGATGGATTGGCTTCATATTAATACGATTAGTTATGATGATAAAACGGGGAACATTTTATTGTCTGCCCGCAATCAAGATATGATCTGGTCAATGAATTATCAAACAAATAAAATTAATTGGATTTTTTCAAGTAAACCTGAAAGTCAATGGCCTAGTTCATTTCGTAAGTATTTGTTAAAGCCAAGTTCGGGTACTAAATATCCTGGTGGACAACATGGTGTATATATTCTTAATGAAGAAAATAATAAACTAAATGTTCTGCTTTACGATAACAATATTGCTGTTACTAACGGTGATAAGACGCAAAGTAGCAAGTTTTCTGCTGCTACGGAATATCAAATTGATACTAAGAAAAAGACCATTAAACAAGTCTGGAGTTATGGCAAGAATTTAGGTAAACAAAACTTTACCGAAGTTATTGGTTATGCACAACGCTTGAATAATGGTAATACTTTGATTAATTTTGGTTTTAAAAATAAGGGTAAAGAAAGCAATATAATTGAAGTTGATGCCTATGGAAATCAAGTCTTTAATTTGACTATTACTAATAGTGCTAAAGATATGACATATGTATATCGTGCATATCGGATGCAATTTTATCCTGATAATTATGTTTTTGATGCAACTAAATAATTGCACATCATGTATTGACGCAGCTGGTTTAAACGCGTATAATACACCTAGTTGAGAACAAGAAGAAGCTCCCGCTTCTCGCCTAAGTTAAGTTAACCTCTGGGCTGATCGATAATTTCTGTTGATTAAAGGCGGGTGATTCTTATCCCGCCTTTTTCTTGTCCTCAAATTAACACGGAGGTGAATAATCATACCAAAAAGTTTAATCTTAAACGAAAGAATTCGTGCACGCGAAGTTCGTTTAATTGATGAAGATGGTCAGCAAGTTGGTGTTGTATCTAAGAATGAAGCTTTGCATAAAGCAAGTGATGCTGGCTTAGATTTAGTTCTTATTTCACCTAATGCTAAACCACCTGTAGCACGTATCATGGACTACGGTAAATATCGTTTCGAACAACAGAAGAAACTTAAAGAATCCCGTAAAAAGTCCAAGACAGTTAGTGTCAAAGAAATTCGTTTGAGTCCAACTATTGAAGGCAACGACTTCGAAACTAAATTGAAGCATGTTCGTAAGTTCGTTTCTAAAGAAGGAGCTAAAGTTCGTGTATCAATTCGTTTTAGAGGTCGTGCCATCACTCACAAGGAATTAGGTCAACAAGTTCTTGAAAAGATGGCTGAAGCAACTTCAGATATTGCTAATGTTATCAGTAAGCCTAAGATGGAAGGCCGTTCAATGTTCTTGATGTTAGCACCTAAGAGTGATAAGGACAAAAAGAAAAAGTAGTTAATTGGAGGAAATAGAAATATGCCAAAGATGAAAACACACCGCGCTTCTGCTAAGCGTTTTAAGAGAACTGCAAATGGTGGCTTGAAGCGTCACCACGCATTTACTGGTCACCGTTTCCACGGTAAGACTAAGAAGCAACGTCGTCACTTGAGAAAGGCTGCTATGGTTTCACGTAGCGACATGAAGCGTATTAAGCAAATGCTTGCTCAAATGCACTAATTATTAGTTCTTTAATAACTGACTATAGTAGGAGGAATTTTAAATGCCAAGAGTTAAAGGTGGAACTGTAACACGTCAACGTCGTAAGAAGATCATGAAGCTTGCCAAGGGTTACCGTGGCGCAAAGCACATGCAATTTAAGGCCGCAAGTACTCAATTATTTGTTTCATACAAGTACGCATTCCGCGACCGTAGAAGACGTAAGAGCGAATTCAGAAAGTTATGGATTGCTCGTATTAACGCAGCTGCAAGACAAAATGATATTTCATATTCTAAGTTAATGCACGGCTTGAAGTTAGCTGGTGTTGACATGAACCGTAAGATGTTAGCTGATATTGCTTACAACGATTCAAAGACTTTTGCACAATTAGCAGAAACTGCTAAGAAGGCATTGAACTAATATGACTATGAATAAGGATCAGGAGATATTCCTGGTCCTTATTTTTTATGATTTTGCAAATATTCTAAGACAAAAATTTCTAATGCAACTCCATTTTTGATATTATAGAGAATGAGAAAAAATGGAGAGTTTTTATGTTATTTAGACCAAAATATACAATAAATACAATTTATAATTTGGACCCCGTCAAGTTGAATGAAATGGGAATAAAAGCAGTTTTTTCAGATTTAGATAATACATTGCTTGCATGGAATAAGTTTGAAACTGCTAAAGAGATGGATAATTTTAATAAAAAACTTGCTAAAGCTAATATTAAATTGGTAGTTATTTCCAATAATAATGCTGAAAGAGTTGGTAAGGTATTAAATCCATATCATATTGATTTTGTTTCTGAATCTCGCAAACCGTTACCTTTTGCGATCACGCGTAAACGCGAAGAGATGAAATTAGCTAAAGATCAAGTAATGATGGTTGGTGACCAGCTGATTACCGATATGCAAGCCGGGAATTTAGCAGGAGTAGAAACTGTTTTAGTAAAACCATTGGTTGAAACTGATAAATGGAATACGCGAATTAATCGCTTTTTTGAAAAGATTATCTTTTTCTTTCTTGGTTTATCACATCGAGTAACCTTTAAGGAGAATTTGCAAAATGGATGAGGATATTATTTGTATTGGCTGTGGGGCAGTTCTTCAGTCTGATGATCCACAAAAGGCGGGTTATTTGCCAAAGAGCGCTCTTGAAAAAGCAAAAAATGAAGAAAATACAGATGTTTATTGTCAACGTTGTTTTAAATTACGTCACTATAATGAAATTATGCCAGTAGATTTAAACAATGATGACTTTTTGGCTTTGCTCAATTCTTTAGCTGAGAAAAAAGCTTTGATTGTCAATGTGGTTGATCTATTCGACTTTTCTAATTCTTTGTTATCATCTTTAAAGCGTTTTGTAGGGAATAATGATTTTATTCTTGTTGGAAATAAATTTGATCTTTTTCCTAAGAATTCTAAGCAAAGCAAAATTAAGGATTGGATGAGACAAGAAGCTAATCGCATGGGGCTTTATCCTAAAGATATTTTCTTAGTTTCTGCTAAAAAGAAATTAAATTTAGAAAGTTTGATTTCATATATTAATGACCAATCTCAAGATAAAGATGTCTACTTTGTAGGGACAACTAATGTCGGTAAGTCAACTTTAATCAATGCAATCATTGACATGATGGGTGATATTCAAAATCTGATCACAACGTCACGTTTTCCAGGTACTACTTTAGATCAAATTGAAATTCCGCTTGAAAATGGACACTTTTTGATTGATACGCCAGGAATTATGACAGACAATCAACTAGCCACTCATCTAGATGCTAAGGATTTGGAATTGATCTCACCTAAGAAACCGTTAAAGCCAGCTACTTACCAACTTTTGCCAGGGAATACTCTGTTTTTGGCTGGATTAGGTAGAATTGATTACCTTAAAGGTGAATCAACTAGTTTTACAGTTTATGTAGCACGTAACATGTATGTTCATCGAACAAAAACTGCCAATGCAGATGCGTTTTATGAAAAACATAAGGGCGAATTATTAGCACCTCCATCTCCAGATGATAAAATGGCACCACTTAAGGGAAAAGAATTTAAAACGGAATTTAAGAGTGACCTATTATTTGGAGGCATTGGTTTTGTAACTGTGCCAAAGGGCTGTTTAGTTAAGACATATACGCCAGATGGTATTGGCTTGGGTATTCGTCGTGCATTAATTTAGAGGTTTGCGTATGGTTAATCCAAAATGTATTGAAAAAGAAGCACCAACTGTTGAAGAAAAAGCTGAATTAGAACAGGAAAAGGGCAGAGGCCGGCAAATTGGAATTATGGGTGGTACTTTTAATCCAGTCCATATTGCCCATTTGGTAGCTGCAGAACAAGCAATGACTAAATTGCGTTTAGATGAAGTTTGGTTTATTCCAGATAATATTCCGCCACATAAAAATGCACCGCTAACTTCAGCCAAAGATCGAGCAACTATGCTTGATTTAGCAACCAAAGATAATCCTAAATTTAGAGTGAAGCTGTTGGAGTTATTCCGCGGAGGTGTTTCATATACTGTAGATACAATGCGTTATCTAAAAGAAAAAGCACCTCAAAATAATTATTATTTAATCATGGGTAGCGATCAGGTAAACAGTTTCCATACTTGGAAAGAAGCATCTACTTTAGCTAAGTTAGTTACCTTGGTTGGTATTCGTCGCCCAGGTTATCCGCAAGATCCGCAGTATCCAATGATCTGGGTAGATGCACCCGATATTCAATTAAGCTCGACTGCTATTCGTCGTTCTGTAGCTACTGGAACTTCAATTAGATATTTAGTGCCTGAAGCAGTTAGAAAATATATTGTGGAAAAGGGGCTTTATCTTGACGAAACTAATTTTTAAAAAGACATATTCACCATTAACAAGCGCTGAAATTATTGCTAAGGAAAAGGCAAATATGCATGATAAAAGATTTCAGCATTGCGTTCGAGTTAGTGAGACTTCACGTAAATTAGCCAAATTGAATGGTTATGATGAAGATAAAGCAGCACTTGCAGGTTTTGTTCATGATTATGCAAAGCAAGTGCCTGTAGAAGAATATGTTAAAGTAATTAAAGAGCAAGATTTTGATCCAGATTTACTTAATTGGAATCGCGCTATTTGGCACGGAATCGTTGGAACATATTTTGTAGAACGTGATTTGAAAATTCGAGATCCTGAGATTTTGACTGCTATTCGCCGTCATACTACTGGGGATGTAGAAATGACCACCTTAGACAAAATTGTGTTTATGGCGGATTTTATCGAGCCTGGTCGTGATTTCCTAGGTGTTGACGAAGCTAGAAAAATAACCTATGCCAATTTAGATAAGGGAGTAGGTTACCAACTGGCTCATACTTTAAGTTTTTTAATTGAACAAAGAAATAAAGTTTATCCACGTACTTTAAAAGCTTATAACGTTTGGAGTACAAAATAGTTTTATAAAGGAGAAAAAATTTGACTAGTCAAGAAATTTTAGATTTTACAACTAAAGCAATTAGTGATCGTCATGGTGAAGATACCGAAGCTTATGATATGCGCGGTATTAGTATTTTAGCTGATTATTATGTAATTACCAGTGCTGGTTCTAATCGTCAACTTCATGCTATTGTTAACTCAATTGTAGAAGCAGCACATGAAAATGAATATAGTGACTACCGTATTGAAGGTACTAGAGATTCAAATTGGCTTTTGCTTGATTTAGGCGATGTAGTAGTTAATGTCTTTACCAAAGAAGCTCGTGAATTTTATAATCTTGAAAAATTATGGGCTAATGGTAAGCAAGTTGAATTAAAGGAAGATTAATAAAAATGAGCGTTGTCGGGATTATTGCAGAATTTAATCCTTTTCATAGTGGTCATGAATTCTTGCTAAATCAAGCACGGTTAATTGCTGGGAATGATCCAATTTTAGTTTTGATGTCTGGTAATTATGTGCAGCGTGGAGAAATGGCGATTATGAGTAAGTGGCAACGGGCTAAAGCGGCACTTCAATCAGGTGCAGATTTAGTCTTTGAGACGCCTTTTTCAACCGCTGTTGAACCAGCAGACTTATTTTCATTAGGCAATATTGAACAATTAGCTAAATTAGGCGTGACTGATCTTGTTTTCGGCGTTGAAGATGCTAACCTTAATTTTGCATATTTGGGCAGTAGAATTGCTGAAATCCCCCAGAATCATATGGATTTTAAGGATTACAGCCAGACTTATTCAACCCAGTATAATCAGATGGTAGCTCGTGAGGTAGGACATGAGGTTAATCAGCCTAATGCAATTTTGGGTTTGGCCTATGCAGTTGCAAATCATAATTTAGGTTCACCACTGAAGTTACATCCTGTTAACCGAATTGGAGCGGGACATGATGATCTTCTGCAAAGAAATGGCGTAGTCCAAAGCGCAAGTGCTATTAGAAATTTACTGCTCCATGGTGAGGATACGAGTAATTTAAAATACTGGATGCCTAAAGCCGAAGCAATTGAACTGAGCAAGCAACAAGTTTATCCTAATTGGAATTTATTGTATCCGTTTTTAAAATATCGGATCGAATCTTCTTCAATTGAGGATTTAAGACAAATTTATCAAATGAGTGAAGGCTTAGAGTATAAAATGAAACAAGAAATTCATTTATCTCGTGATTTCACAGAATTTTTACGTAGGATCAAGTCTAAACGATACACTTATTCTCGTTTGCGTAGATTAAGCCTTTATACGCTTTTAAATGTTACTCAAGATGATATGATTGCTAGTTTCAATCAAGAATCCTTAATGTTATTAGGATTTAGTAAAATTGGACGTCAATATTTGAAGAAGAATCGAAAAGATTTTCAAACTGAAATTATTTCTAAAGTAGATAAGCGAAGTGCTAAAAGCGGTTCACTTGCATTGCAAGTTAGAACAGATCGTTTATTTGAACAAATAATGGGTGTTGATCAAAACTTTGGTCAACGACCAATTGAGGTGTAATATGTTAGAACTTAGTTTTTCTAGAATAAGAAATAGTTCTGAGCCGTTAACACATATTGAACGTGATGTAGAAATGCGACCAGAATTTTTCAAAAGAAGCAAGGATCTTTTAATTGATGCCAAAAACGTATATGTTTCTGGAGATTTGTTTTATCAAGAGCCTTTTGTAACTGGAAATTTTCATGTTACTGCTGATTTAGTGGTTCCATCAAGTCGAAGCTTGCAGCCTGTTAAATACCATGAAGATTTTACTTTTACAGAAAATTATCTTGATCGAAAACCAACTAAAGAAGAACTTGAAGATAATGATACAATTGTTAAAATTGAAAATGATGTAATTGATTTACAGACAGCAATTGAAGATAATATGTTACTTAATATTCCGACCACAATTTTAACTCCTGAAGAAAAGGAAAAGGATATCTATCCTGAAGGTAAAGGCTGGGAAGTAGTTTCTGAATCAGCATTTGAAGAAGGAAAGAAAAATCAAGTAAATCCTGCATTTGCCAAATTAAAGGTTTTATTTGATAATAATGAGAATAATAAGAAAAAGTAAGATTATCTAATTGACTAAGAACGATCAAAGAATTTTGGCTTTGATTGTTTTTTTATCTTGTTTTGAGGGCACTTTTAAAGTATCCTTTAATTATAAAGACATTTTTTAATATATTTGTTAGTATTTAGAGAACTAAATTGATCGATGAGGAATTGAATTAACATGGCAAAAATTCTAATTATTGAAGATGAAAAAAATTTAGCTCGTTTTGTGGAGTTGGAATTACAACACGAGAATTATGAAACTGTAGTAGAAAACAATGGTCGTAAGGGACTAGAAGATGCCCTTAATCAAGATTTTGATGCAATCCTGCTTGACTTAATGTTGCCGGACCTGAATGGATTAGAAATTGCTCGTCGTGTTCGTCAGGTGAAGACTACGCCTATTATTATGATGACCGCACGTGATTCTGTTATTGATCGCGTTTCAGGTTTGGATCATGGTGCAGATGATTATATTGTTAAGCCATTTGCAATTGAAGAACTTCTTGCTCGTTTACGTGCTGTTTTGCGCCGAGTAAAGATTGAAAAAGATGCTTCTAAGGTTACTGTAGCTAAGCAAAAGACTGTGAAATTTAAGAATTTAACAATTGAAACTGCTAATCGTATTGTTCACCGCGGAGATGGCAAGGCAATCGATTTAACTAAGCGCGAATACAACTTATTAATGACTTTAATTGAGAATAAGAATAACGTTGTTAGTCGTGATCAATTGCTAAATAAGATTTGGGGTCCAGAATCTAATATTGAAACTAACGTTGTAGAAGTTTATGTTCGTTACTTGCGCAATAAGATCGATGTTCCAGGACAACCATCTTACATTAAGACGGTTCGTGGTACCGGTTATATGGTAAGAGATGAAGATGATGACCAAGAATAAAAATGAAGAGACCAAGCATTCATCGTTAATTGTGCGATGGGTAAGTATCGTTGCTTTAACGATTACGGTCTCTTTTGTCATATTTTCAGTCGTTGTTTATCAAATTGTTAGTCAGCAATCATTAGATCAGCAGCAAGAGACATCGCGCAATGTAGTGACTACGCTAGATAGGACGTTAAGTTCAATTCCAGATGAATTGCAGATATCTAACGTAATACCATCTCTTTCTCCGGCTACTAGACGAATTCTAAAGGGTGGGCCAGCCATTAGCGATAAAAACACCACTAATAATGCGTTTAGCGATAATTTGATTGCTTCTATTTCTAATCCTGATATTAATGCGGCTGTTTATAATAAACATGGTGAAATTGTTTTTACTAATGGAAACGTGACACCAAAATTCAAACCGTTTAAAGAAGTAGAGAAAAATGAAATAATTAAACGCAATGGTCATCAAATTTTATTGACTTATCAAAAAGTTTATTCATCCGTAAACAATAAGTTGACAGGATATATTGTAGTTTCTAACAATATGACATATTACAATAGTTTGATGAAGAACTTATTGCGTTCAATGGTTGCAATATCAATAATTGCGATTGTTGTGTTTGTAATGACTTCATATATTTTGGTATTCAATGTTGTTAAGCCGATTAAACGGATGTCTAAAGTTGCCCAGGAAGTTAACGCGGATCCTAATAGTGGAGCACGAATTAAAGAATTAAATCGTGATGATGAATTAGAAGATTTGGCCACGTCGATTAATCAAATGTTGGATAGAATGCAGAGCTACATTGAACAGCAGAAGCAGTTTGTAGGGGATGTTTCGCATGAATTGCGCACACCTGTGGCTGTAATCGAAGGGCATTTGAATATGCTTGAACGTTGGGGTAAAGATGATCCACAGATTTTAGATGAATCAATTAAGGCCTCCTTGCAAGAAGCTGACCGGATGAAACATCTGATTCAAGAAATGCTTGATTTAACCAGGGCTGAACAAATTGATGTGCAATATCCACATGAAGTAACAAATGTTTATGATACAGTTAAGCGAGTAGTTGCAGATCTAGCCATGGTTCATCCTGATTTTGAAATTAGACTTGACGAGGATGATTTACCTCAAGGTACCGAAATTCAAATATATCACGGTCATTTAGAACAATTACTAGTGATTTTAATTGATAATGCGATTAAATATTCCACCGATCTTAAGCAAATTAATGTTTCTGCTGGGTTAACCAAAAAAGAAGTTAACATTATTGTTCAAGACTTTGGTGAAGGTATTTCTAAGGAAGATCAAAAGAAAATCTTTAATCGTTTTTACCGAGTGGATAAGGCAAGAACTCGTGAAAAGGGCGGCAATGGCTTAGGCTTGTCTATTGCCCATAAACTTGTAGACAGCTATCATGGTGAAATTAGTGTAGAGTCTGTTGAAGGACAAGGAAGTCAATTTAAGTTAACTTTCCCACTTCTTTCTAAAAAGAAGGCTGCTAAATTGAAGAAATTAAATGAAAATTCTGAATTGCCAAAGAGTAATTTGGAATAATGAAAAAATAGTAATTTAATTTTAAATAGTTAAAAGCATCAAGTTGATTTGAAAAACTTGATGCTTTTTGTATGCAAAAATATATTATTTGATTATTAAATAACAAAAATATTATTGAATAATAGAAATGATTAAAGGGATTGCTAAGATAGCGTACTCGCTAGTTTTAATGATATTGAATAAAACACTGGAATTATGGTGTTCTTAGCATAAACAGAATTAAGCAGAAATAACAAAACAATATTATATAATACGCGTACACAAAAGTCACAAGACAAGGCTAAGCTTCAAATGATGTGTAAAAAGAGTAATTGGCGTGCGCTAAAAAAAAGAACTAAAATGAATTTTGTAAAGATAAACGTTGTTATTGATTCAAAACTTGAGTATTGGGAGGTTAAATCATGTTGTCAAAAAATAATTTTGATGAAAAACTTAAGCAAATGAATAAAAAAAGTGATAAGTTTTCGATTAGAAAGCTTACAATCGGTGCAGCTTCCGTTTTGATTGGAACAGTATTTTATTTAAATAATGGTGGTAATGTAGTGCAAGCTGCGGATGACGTTCCCAACCAACCCGCTACTCAAGTTAAAAAATATAAACCAAAAAACAGTAGGTAAGGTCTCAACAGATACTGCTACTTCAACTTTAAAGGCAGATAATACATAGCAAGATAATGTTGTTAAAGTTAATACTTCTGTTTCAACAGAAAGTGAAATAAATTCAAGCAAGATAGTTGTTAATAAAGATGCAAGAGAGAAAAATGCTAACTTGAATGAAGTTGGGCTTCAGGGGATAAAGGATAAAAGCAAAGAATCATTGCCTGCATCTGCATTGAGAACAATTAAAGTTGAAAAGACTGATTCAAAACAGGTTAATGGTCAAGATGTATCTAATAAATTGGAAGATGTAAAGACAAATATCACTGATTCAAAAGGAAAAGCACTTAAAGATAATCAAAATGTTGAACCAGAAAATGGAGATATACTCAGAGCTAATTATTCTTTCAAACTTCCTAATGATTCTGTAAAAAGTGGTGACGGTTTTAAGATTCATTTTAGTGACAATCTGAATTTATATGGTACGACTGATCCTAATTTTATGAATAATCATGCTCATGAAGAAGGACGTAGTATACCAGATTTAATGGATCAAGATGGTGATATAATTGCTACTACTTCAAATATTGATGGTAAGGAAGATATATCTGCTTCGCTTTCTATTCCTGTA
>ERZ1643247.3207-NODE-3207-length-11841-cov-3.535211_pt1 | contig 11841 bp, 6 predicted proteins | sample MGYA00579264_ERZ1643247 | MGnify/ENA primary metagenome ERZ1643247 (study PRJEB29033, sample SAMEA4952262) | chicken gut metagenome | biome: Broiler Chicken; feature: Gastrointestinal Tract; material: Caecum | place: Ireland | collected 2018 | study: Broiler... | reverse complement strand
GAGCCAGATCGCCGCTCAGATCGGCTCCCTCGACGATCGGTCCCGCGTTGAAGTCTATCCAGTGCGGCTTGCGATTGTAAAGATCGGTATTGCTCGATATCTTAACGGTCGGAACCGGCGCGCCTACCGGCGTTCCGCGTCCCGTCGAGAACAGTATCATATGACAGCCCGACGCTGTGAGGTTGGTGACCGCCACTATGTCGTTTCCGGGTCCGGTCAGCAGGTTGAGCCCCTGCTTGACGACGTGATCGCCTATTTGTATAACGTCCACGACGTCCGAGCTTCCGCTCTTTTGGACGCAGCCGAGCGATTTATCTTCAAGCGTCGTTATTCCGCCCTTCTTATTTCCGGGCGATGGATTTTCGTATACCACCTGGTTGTGGCGCATAAAGTAATCCTTAAAATTATTTATCAGATCGACGGTCTTATCGAACGTCTCCTTGTCGCGGCATCTGTTCATAAGCAGAGTCTCCGCGCCGAACATCTCGGGAACCTCGGTGAGTATCGTGCTTCCGCCGTGCGAGATCAGTATATCCGAAAAACGCCCGATCAGCGGGTTTGCGGTAAGTCCGGAGAAACCGTCGCTTCCGCCGCATTTTAGACCCACGACCAGCTTGGACGCGTCGCATTTTTCTCTCTTGAACCGCTCGGCGTACTCGACCAGTTCGCCGATGAGTTTCAGACCTTCGTCGATCTCGTTATCGTACTCCTGAGTGGACATGAATTTTACTCTGTCAGGATTATAATCACCCAAAATTTCCTTGAACACGGGAATATTATTATTCTCGCAACCCAGACCGAGGACCAAAACTCCGGCCGCGTTAGGATGATTTACCAATCCCTTTAATATATGCTGAGTGGTCGCCTGATCGTCGCCAAGCTGAGAACAGCCGAACGGATGAACGAAGTTGAATATCCCGTCCGTACGTCCCGCGTACAGCTTGTTCGCCTCTTCGGCCAATTTCTTCGACGTCATATTTATACAGCCGACGGTGTTCACGATCCAGATCTCGTTTCTTATACCTACGGAGCCGCCCTCGCGCACAAAGCCGTCGAAGTACATCTTATCCTCGGCCTTCGTCTCCCCTTTGAGCTGCGGCTCGTATTTATACTCGAGTATCCCGCTCAGGTTGGTCTTGATGTTGTGCGTATGTACGTGCTCTCCCTTTTTTATATCGCATATCGCGTGGCCTATAGGATATCCGTATTTTATGATATTCTCGCCGGCCTTGATGTCTCTGATAGCGGTCTTATGTCCGTTATACTCGCCGCCGACGTTTACGACGACGTTATCGTCCGGATGTATTTGTAATTGTCTCATTAGCTCTCCTCCTTAACGTAGAGATTAGTGATTAGCAATTAGCGATTAGGAACGTATGCGGCCGCTTTAGTCGTTTATACGGCTTCACGGCCGCGATAGGAAAACAGAGTATTTCGCATGGGCGGCGGCTCAGGCGTTAAAACGATGGATTATATCGCAACCCCTAAATTCTGTTATCCTAACTCCTATGTTTATCCTGTCTCGAAAACCGTATACAAACAAAGGTCCCATTCCTCGGCTGAGACGGTGCTTTAGCCGCGCCGTCTTGCGTCCGCTCGCCGATCTCCCGTTCCTAACTTCTATTAATTACGCTTCTAATTATTCCACTACTTCTTTCATAGCTTCGCGGATACCCTTGCTGTCGATAGCTTCGAGGTATTTGTCTATGCTCGGCTTGAGGAATGAGAGGTCGGTTCCCCAATACTCGGTCTTTGCGAGGATATCGCCTGTGGACGCGGTCTTCATGAACTCCATTACGTCCGGGTTGTCGTTAGCCGCGTCGGTTCTGTAGAACGCGATCAGCGCCGCGAGCGAGAACACAAGGCGTTTCGGCTCCTCGTTATGCTGTTTTATGTATTCAAGAACCGACGGCAGAACTCTTACCTGATACTTAGATACGGAGTTCAGCGCTATACTGAGCAGGTAGTGTTTGATGAAAGGATTCTTAAATCTTTCAATGACGTCGTTCGCGAACTGCTCAAGCTCGTCCTTAGGAAGATCGAGCGTCGGGATTATCTCTTCAAACAAGCCCTGTTTCATAAACGAGAATACGAGTTCGTCGTCCATCGCCTCTTTAACGGTCTCAAGACCCGCCAAATGCGCGGCGAGGACCATCATCGTATGCGCGCCGTTAAGTATTCTTACCTTTCTCTTCTTATAAGGCGTGACGTCGTCCGTCCATAGCACGTTGAGGCCGATCTTATCGAACGGGATCTCCTTCGCGAGTTCTTTGTCGCCTTCTATTACCCACAGGTGGAATATCTCCGCCGTATCTATCACGTTGTCAAGATAGCCGTACTGCTCTTCCATCTCCTTAGCGGTATCTCTCGGATAGCCTGTAACTATGCGATCGACCAGGGTGTTTGTAAAGTGGTTTTCTTTCTCGACCCAATCCGCAAAGTCCTGACCGTAACCGAAATCCGCCGCGTACTTTAGCACGCATTCCTTAAGGCAGTCGCCGTTCTTGTCTATAAGCTCGCAGGGCAGCAGTATAAATCCCGGAAGACCCGCGTCGTATCTCGCTTTCATAAACATGGTGAGACGTCCCGGGAATGTCGTTCCCGCAAAATCGTCCGCGCCCTGGTTCGGCTTATACTCGATTCCGGCTTCCGTCGTGTTGGAGACGATGAATCTCAGATCCGGGTTCTTCGCGCATTCAAAGAATTCGTCCGTATTTTCGTAAGGATTGATCCCGCGCGTTACGCACTCGACTACTCGCGTCTCTTCGACTTTCTCGCCGTTTTGCAAACCTCTCAGATACAGCGTATACAATCCGTCCTGCTCGTTGATCATAGGAACAAGTCCCTGAGCCAGCGGCTGAACGAGTACTACTCCGCCGTTCCAATCCATTTCCTTATTCAGCTTATCGATCATCCAATCTACAAAGCCTCTTAAGAAATTGCCCTCTCCGAACTGGAGTACCTTCTCCTTAAGCTTACACGGTTCGGTTCTCTTTAATCTTTCCATCTTTACATAGCCCCTTTCTTTATGTTAGCTCTTAAATCTCAATCATTGATAAACTTTATTTTACTCTACTACTTTAACCTCGGTCTGTCTGCTCTCGTCGTATGATATGCCGCTGGTATGAAGCGTCTCGCTCGACTCCGCGTCGGTCTCGATAAACGTCTCCGCATCCGGGTTTATCATGGAATTATTTACAAATATATTCTTGGACCTGCTCAGTTTAACGGCCGTATTATCTCCCTCCGAGGTGAGACCGCCGACCTTTACGAGGTTCGATCTCTCTATTATTATCGAAGGTCCGTCGTACGCCTTGATATGGATATTATTGAAGCATACGTCCTCCATGTTAGCGCAGTAGAAGCCCATGCCCGCGCAAGGCTCGACGTGATACGCCATTATCGGCTGTCTCTTGACGTCGTGACCGCTCGGGCTCATCTCGCATACGAAGTTATCTATATGCAGACTCTTTACCGGCGCTTCCGGGATACCGTAGATATAACCGGCCGCGCACTTAACGTCTCTTGCGGTCAGATTGCTGATGTATATGTTCTTAAACACCGGCGTCTTGTCGTTTACCGGAAGCGGATCGAGAGAGAACAACGACATATCGTTGGGATCCGTGCCGCCGCACTTATAGTAGCCGTTAATCGTCAACGGAGAAAATACGTTGGTCATCATTATGTTACAAACCCTGATATCCTCGACGCTGCCGCCTCTTTTACGTCTCGTCTTTATGCGAATGCCGCGGTCCGTGCCGTTGAATACGCAGTTGGAGATCGTGACGTTCTTAACTCCGCCGGACATCTCGCTGCCTATTACGACTCCGCCGTGGCCGCTGTACATGGTGCAGTTGGTGACCGTGATATTCTCGCACGGATACTGCTTCTGAAGATCGTCGTCCTCCGTGCCCGATTTGATCGTCACGCAGTCGTCGCCGACGTCTACATGGCAGTTACTGATATGTACGAACGAACAGCTCTCCGGATTGATACCGTCCGTATTGGGCGAGTTCGCCGGATTGTTGATCGTTATCCCGTCGATCGTGACGTTCGTGCAGCAAACAGGGTGAACCGTCCACATCGCCGAATTGATTATAGTGATCCCGCTGATCCTTACGTTTTCGCAAAGTATCGGCTGAACGGCTCTCGGACGATGTTCGTTCTCCGGGTGATCCCACCAGTTATAGCCTCTGCCGTCGAGGGTTCCGCGGCCGGTTATCGTTACGTTCTTCGCCTTAAACGCCTTGACGAGTCCCGAATGTCCTTCTCTGTTGTAACCGGGCAGTATCTCCTTGGTTATCATCGGATAATCCTCGGGTCTCTCGCTGCCTAAGATAGTGCAGCCGCCTTCGAGATACAAGGTCATATTGCTTTTAAGCTCTATCGTACCTGTCACATATTCGCCGGGAGGGAAGTATATCGTTCCTCCGTTCTTACTCTCCGCCAAAGCTATGACCTCGGCGATCTTTGCAGTATTATTAGTTACTCCGTCTCCTATAACCCCATAATTTGTAACGTCAAACACTGTAGAAATACCTTGCATTTGTCATTCCCCCTTATTCCTGTTCTATACGCTTTAAATTTTTTATTATAAGTTCATTTATATTTCAATATATTTCTTAAATATTTCTTAACTAATATTTTACCTTTAAAAGACCGCTTAAGCAATATAAATCTTAAATCCAACCGCATATTTTTTTAAAGCAAAAGTTAGTTTATACGCGCTTAAGCCGTCTATTCGCCGCCTATGATCCGTATGCATGAATCCTAAGCTTATCTCCGCTCCGGGACGCGCCGGATCTGACTCGATAGGCGCCCTAAATTCCTTGCGGCTCCATTTTTAGTCCGGATCGCCGAGCTTTACAAGACTTCCCACATATCCCATAAGCGCTTCGGCCTCGGTCTTGCTAAGCTGTTTCGACCATGGCGCCCGATTTTCGACCTCTACCGGATTCCCGTGCAGATCGGCGGCGCCGTATTCCTCGTAACGGATATTCTCCGCTTCTTCTCCCGGTTCCACATGCCACGGCAGCCAGCCTTCCGGCGCGCAGTCGAAATTATAGGTACATTCGATAAACACGGTATGCGATCTCACGCCCTCGGTATGGGCGCGCCACGGCCTGCCAAGATAGATATTCTCACAGCCCGGATTCGCGCCGATATAACAGTTATAAAACACCAACCCCGCCCGAGTATTCTCCGGAGTGGACGCGGCTGTGATATAAGATTTGCTCCTTATACAATTTATATCGCATTCGTCGAACAGCGCCGTCGCGTCGCCGAATATGAAATCGACCGAACCCTCTATGTAGCAATCGTAAAAATACTGCTTCGAGCCGCCGTGCACATACAACGTATCCTGACAGCCGAGAAAGTTACAATTGTTAAATACCGCGTCGGCTCCGCAGCTTACCGCGACCGCCTGCGTCACTTTTCTGTCCGGATCTATCCGATTGTAACTGTTCTCAAACGTTATGTTCTCGGCGACAAATCCGCTTGCCTCTTCGGTTATTGTAACCGTCGGGGAGGAAAAGGTATCGTATTTCTCTCCGGCAACTGAAATATTGCCTGACGCCGCGTCATAAGTCAGCGTAACAAAACCCTCTCCTATCAGCTTTATGTTTTTCTTGTTTACCGTCAGCTTCTCATAATAAATTCCCGACGGTATAATTATTATATCCCCATCTTGAGCTGATTGCAATGCTTCAGCTACAGTTTTATAGTCTTGTCGTACATAAATATTCACTTATTTTACCTCGCAGTTCTTTTTTTAGTATTTGCATGAATGTCTGAGCTAACCGCGCCTACTTTTTATAATCTTCGACGAATTATTCTAATTATAATTCTCGTTTTTAGCAAAATTTTTTCTCTTATATTCCTTAAACGTCTTTTAACCTGCCGTCTTATCATCGCAGTATTTCGTAAACTTTTATAAAATTTATGGCAAATTTTCAGTAATATGATAATTTTACATAGTTTTAATGATATAATTTTATTTAGCGGAAGCCGATATCTGATAATCCTTCAAAGCATATCCGCCTCAACTCTTGCGCTTTATATATTAATTATTAACGTAAGTATCAGAAACGCGTATAATCCGCGCTCATCTTCCAATCAATTCTATCCTAATACCCGTTAATTTTATCACTATGTCGGATCTAAATTTTGAACTATATCTCGCCCGACATCCTCAATCCTTAAATACACAAATTCTAATCCATACGTAAAATTAAAAGGCTGCCAAATTTAAATTTGGCAGCCAACATCACATATTCAGTTTCAAGTCGAACGACTTTAGACTCTATTCTGCTGCAGCTGTATCAGTCGCGTCAGCCTGCGAATTATCATTTTCTTCAGCAGCTATTTGCTCCTGAGTTCTTTCATAAACAGTCGTCTGCAATTCGCAGAAATCGTCCAAACCGACTTTCTTCATATCGCTGATATACTGGTTCCAGTCGGCGTCGTTGTTAGGATCTACGTCGCCAGAGAAGAATCTCTGCAGATACTCGTTACGTTTTGCATTAAGAGCTACTTCCAAATCTGAATATCTTGTCTGTTCATCCTCAGTGTATCTCATCGGGATCTGCTCGAAGTAGTAATAGTTGTCATGAGCCTGGTATGCAGCCCACAATTCTTCTATTACATCACCTCTAATTGCGTTAAACATATTCTCTTCCTTAGCAAACTGCGAGCTGAACGAACCGTACTCTGTCGAGAAATTCTTCTCAGTATCCTTATCAGAATTGGGGTCGCTCTCGTCGTACCAGCCGTCTAAGATATGAGGAACACCGTTCTCGTCATATTCAAAGCTGTCGCCCTCGACACCGTACGTCATAAACATCTGACCTTCTTCTGTTGCAAACCAGTTGAACGTCTTAAGCAGAGCTTCGTATCTGTCCTTGTCATCGGATATACCTACGCTAAACGCCGGACCCCAGTTAGAATACAGCGGGTCTCTCTTATAGATAGTACCCTTTTCCGGGAACGCGGTTATCATATCGCCGGACCAAGTCCAAATTCCGCCTTTGTTTGCATTCGTAGCATTAGTCTTCTTGGTGAAATCTTCTGTATTATATACATAGTTATATGTTATAAAACAGTTATCCTGCGCAAGACGTGTAGAAAACATGTCCTTATCCATAGTAAGTATCTCGCGGTCAATCAAACCGGCGTCGGAGAACTTCTTGATAGTCTTATACATCTCTCTTGCATTGTCCGTCGTTAGCGCATACGGAACATATTCGCCTGTAACCGGATCAACATAAGAATGCTCCGTCATAACAAGTTCCGGAATCCAATACGCCTGGAAAAATCCTGTAAGAGATGAAAGTTCCTGTCCGTTAGACGAAATTATGATCTTGTCGGGATAAGCCTGCTTAAGCTGCATACAAACATCATACAACTCGTCAATCGTCTGCGGGAACTCCAGACCCAGCTGTTCAAATACATCCTGTCTGTAAAGCCAACACATCTGGACTTTTTCCTGCCTCTTACTCGGCAGATAGTAAAGATTTCCGTCCGGACTTTTGGCAAGCTCAAGAACCCGTTCAAATTCGTCAGGGGTCCAAAGATTTGCCCAATCCTTTAAGATCGCGTCGTCGCCTGTATAGTACTCCTCAGGTATAGCTTCAAGATAGCCCTCGTTAGCCCATTTCTTATACTGCGGCTCTTTACCGCCCGTAGTTACATCCGCCTCGTTACCGGTAGCATAAGCCAAATTTGTCTTTGTCTCCCAGTCGCCTCTCGGGATTCTTTCATATTCGAACTCTACATGGAACTTATCTCTGAGCAGATTCGCGAATACGGTATCCTGACCTTCTTTATACTCCGTGTTATCCTGAGTATACATATTAAAATAATATGTGTAGATGGTCTCGCCCTCGTCGTTTACATACGATTCTCTGTTCACGCTGCTGCACGACGTCAGCAATGTTGAAGCGGCGAAAACTCCCGCGAGCGCAGCGGCCATAAGGCCTTTTCTTTTCAAATTTTTCATGATTTACCTCCTGTTATCATATTATATTAACCCTTAACAGAACCAACCATAACGCCTTTAACAAAGTATTTTTGTATAAACGGATATACGCAAAACATTGGAACTATCGATACGAACAGCGTAGCGTACTTAAGCTGTACGGTACTTGTCTGAACCTGCGTAAGCTCTCCGGCAGCCGCAGCCTCCGCCGCGATCTGATTCTCCATGATTATCTGCCTTATTATGTATTGCAACGGATATAATTCGCTTACTCTGTCGCTCAGGTACAGCATAGCGTTGAACCACTGGTTCCACTGGCTGACCGCGTAGAACAAACCTACCGTCGCAAGCGCCGCTTTGGAAAGCGGGAGTATTATCTTTGCAAATATCGTTATCTCGTTAGCGCCGTCTATAAACGCCGCTTCCTCAAGCTCTACCGGAACGCTCTCGAAGAACGATCTCATGACGACCAAGTTGTAGGTCGTGATAGCGACCGGGATTATAAGCGCCCATCTTGTGTTAAGCAAACCGACTTTCTGCACTATCAAATACATAGGTATCATGCCGGCTGTGAAGAACATCGTGAACACGACCAACTTTGTTATAAAACCGTGAAACGGCACCCTATCCTTTGACCTCGAAAGCGGATACGCAAGCGTAGTTGTCATAAACAGTGAAATAACAGTATATAGCAACGTATTAATTACCGCCTGCAAAAACGACATCGGAACGGTTCCACCCGTCAAGACCTCTTTATATGCCTCCAGGTTGATACCAACCGGCCACAAAACAACTTCTCCCGCTTCATACGCTGCCTGACTCGAAAGCGAAACGGATAGTATATATATAATAGGATATAGCGTTACAATCATCAATAATATTAAAACGACATATATTACAATATCGAGAATAACTGATGAAACTGATGTATCTTTTACCATTATTAATTATCCTCCTCTCTTACCATAAACCTGTATCTGTAAGTTTTCTCGAAATAAAGTTTGCTATACATACAAGTATAACGTTGAGCAATGAGTTGAACAATCCAACCGCGGTTGAATATGATATCTCACCTTGGTTAAGACCCTGGTTATATATGTATGTACTGAGTATCTGGGAGTGTTCATACGTTGCAGGCTGTTGCAGCAACAAAGCTTTGTCGGCTCCCAGCGACATTATCTTACCGATCTGCATGATAAGAAGTATTACTATCGTCGGTTTTATAAGCTGGACAGATATATGCCACATCTTCTGAACTCTGCTTGCGCCGTCAATCGTAGCGGCTTCGTACAATTCCTGGTCAACGCCCGAAAGAGCAGCTATATATATAATTGCGCTCCAGCCTACGCTTTGCCATACGCCTGAGGCCGTATATATAGTTCTGAACCATTCTGTTCTCGACAAAAATGGAATACCTTGATCAATAAGTCCGAGTGAAAGCAAGAACTGATTGATTATACCCTCGTTTGCATAACTTCCCGCGTCAACCGACGTCTGCTGAGACGTACAGAACAGCGTAATCATACCCGCTACAGCCGCAACCGACACAAAGTGCGGCAAATAAGATATTGTCTGAACTACTTTTTTAAACGTTACGCTTCTCAATTCGTTAATAAACAGAGCCAAGATAATTGCCAACGGAAACAACCAAACTATATTCAATACGCTAAGCACGATTGTGTTCCATATGTAGTTCCAGACATCAGGTATCGTGAAAAATCTTATAAATTCCGCAAACCCGTAATTATCAGCCCACGGACTTCCCAGTATACCTAATCTCGGCTTGTAATCTTTAAACGCCGTCAACAGTCCATATATAGGACCATAATGGAAAATTATATAGTATATAATTCCGGGTATCATCAATAATACTAAAAATTTTCCTTTTCTAAATTTACTGCATTCTCACGAAGACCAATTTCCTTTTTGCTTCGCCGCAGCAAGAGCTGTTAGTTTTTACATTTTTCTCTGCAACAGCTTTTTTCAAGTCGATCTCCTCCCATTCTTATGGTTTTGTATAATTTGAACTGTCCCGCCCAAATTTTTTAATATATTTTATACATCTATTATATTAGTTTTGCATAAAAAAATCAATATATTTTATTCATTTTATGTTAATAACACAATAAAACCTTATTTTATTCGCATTTTACAAATTTTTTGCGCTGTCATAGCAATTTACCTGTACAACTTTACAGTTTTATAATGTTTTGTTTGATTTTTAACTCTTGTTTGATTTTTAATTAATTTTCTAAAATATGTAAAACGCCGCAACTTTTTTAACCGAAAATCACATCTTTGCAGGTACATTTCCTGTATAGCGCTTATATTACAAAGCACTTTCAAAAATATTAAATAAATTTTACCGCAAGATTTTATGCATTTTTCCTTATTAATATTTGCCCGGCGGCTACGCGACGGCCAAAAGTAAAGTTTCGGAAGCCGGACGAGAGCGCAAAAGACTCCCGCCCGGTTATTACCCTAATTTTCTTATTTTTTAATCTTGACCTACTATCCGAGTAGTCTCATAAGCTACGCCGTATATCCTTATTCCGGCCAAGACGTAGATCGTTATCTCACCCTCGTCGCCGCTTCTGTTATATTCGTAAACGCCGCGCTCCTGGATAGACAGGTTGTTCGCAACGCCGTCGTCGTTTACCACGAGCGTTCTCGCCTGAGACGAATTTGACGACGCGGCGTACACGCGTATTGTCGTATCTCCCGCCGGGACGTTGAATTTGAGACAGTTCGAATTCACGCTTCCATTATCCGGTCTGATGCAATAATTAAAGCTTTCGCCGTCGATCGTCCTGCTATCCTCCTGCGTTGTGATACTTCCTATCGTAGTCATCGTCTCGCCGCTTAATTGTCCGGTCACAGGGCTGTTTGCCGGAGCTCCGAACAAGCCGTCGAATTTCCATATATCCCGGCCTACGGTCTCCACCGTAAATTCGGACGGAATCTGACTTACGCTTATATTATCTATATAATAGGTTCCCGATTTGCCAGACATTGCCTCGAAGAACATACCGTTGGTCACAGGTACTCTCTTTTCGATATTGTTCTGAGTCCTGAACGTCACGCTCGCGCAATCTTCGACCTCGGCTACAGTCTCTCCGCCGGTCTCGCTTATCGTTATATCCGCTAAACCAGCGTCTATACCCTGATCGCTGACAATTCTTACGGTGTACCACTTACCCGTATCAAAGGACGCGTTCTCGATTTTTTGATCGGCGATATATATGTTTCTGCCGTCGTCGCCCTCGTCCTCGAAGCTTACCTTAAACGCAGTATCTCCCGATCGGGTTTGCAGATACGTGTTGACGCCGCTGTCGTCGCCGCTTATGAATATATCGTACGAATAGTCTATTATAGGAGTCATATCTTCAGCCGGCAGATATTCGCGGAAAATATATGTGTCCGCCGAATAATCGCTGTCGGGCCGTATCACAAGCTTACCCGTGTCGTTACCGCCGATCGCCTCTTCGCTCCACTCGGGCATGAGCATGGTCGAATTCTGCGACTGCCATCCGAAGTCGAGACCATGATCCAAGCTCCAGGTATACGCGTCCATATTATCGGCGCTGAACTCGTCCAATACTAACCAGCCGACGTCGCCTGCGTTTACTCCACTGTTGATGCCGTTTGTATTGACCGCTCCAAAGCCCATATAATACATATCGCCTATTCCTTGGCAGTCGAGCGAATAGAGCAGTTCGTTCTCTTTGTAATAGCCCGCCGCGTTATTCTGCGACTGGTAAATATTTATAGCGTCCCCGGTCTTTTCAAATATAAACAGTTTGTTATCCGATACGCCTATCTGATCGGTGAAGTCCTGGAGCACTCTCATCTCGCCGCCGGCG
>ERZ1643247.3205-NODE-3205-length-11848-cov-9.089036_pt1 | contig 11848 bp, 11 predicted proteins | sample MGYA00579264_ERZ1643247 | MGnify/ENA primary metagenome ERZ1643247 (study PRJEB29033, sample SAMEA4952262) | chicken gut metagenome | biome: Broiler Chicken; feature: Gastrointestinal Tract; material: Caecum | place: Ireland | collected 2018 | study: Broiler... | reverse complement strand
AAAAAGCCGAGTATTGCAATCTATTTAAAGAATTATAGATGGCAAATTTTTCTTTACATATTTATCTCACTAATCGCAACTACAATTGAAGTGTTTATGTCTATACTCTTAGCAAACGCTATCGAGCAGATAACACTTTCAGAGTACAATAAAGCAATCACAACATTTCTTATAGTCATTGCACTTGAACTTACCAATTTAATTTGTTATTATTTTATCAACTTCATCTATTATAAATATTCAAATAAGATCATGTCGGAATTAAATCTTGACCTTGCAAAGCAGGCATTCAAGTTAAATTCAAAGACATTCAACGATCATGATACCGGCACTTTTGTTCAACGCATTGTTGAAGATCCTACGCGTATAGTTGACAATCTTGCCTCTGTTGTCGATCAAATAATGACTTTGATAGGTTCTCTTGTTATTCTAATCTATATTACAACCTTAAATATCTATGTTTCAATATGTCTATTGCTGCTATTGATAGTTGGTATGATCATTGAATATTTTCGCATTAAAACTAGACGCAAAAATAGATTTATTGTGCGAAAGGAAAATGATAAGATCAACTCGCTTACAACTGAAATTGTGCGAAGTGAAAAGGATATCAAATCTCTTGGACTTGAAAACAAACTTAGTGATGTATCAAAAGAAAATTATGAGAGATATAGAAAAGCAAGATATAAATTTGACTTCACCGATTTGACTTTCTGGGTCAGCAGAGCAATTTGGATAGAAATTGGCACACTTGCAACTTTAGTGCTTGGCATCGTGCTTATGCAAAAGTGGATGCTTACCATTGCAACATTTATGATCATTTACTCAAATAGGCGAGATTTAACAAACACTGTCTTTGGCTTCGCACGCATGGCAAACAGTTTTATCGACATAAAAGTTTCACATAATCGAATGTTCTCGCTCTTTGATGAGTATGAGTTTGTAACCGAAAAGTTTGGCGCAAAACATCTTACCGATGTAAGTGGCGATATTGAATTTCAAGATGTTTGTTTCACTTTTAGAGAGTATGAGTATCGGTATGAAACTGTGCGAGATGGAAGGAAGAAAAAATCAAAGACTGTCAAGGTTGAAACAAGTAAGAACAAGATCTTTGATAAATTATCTTTCAAAATACCTGCAAATTCAACAGTTGCCTTTGTTGGAAAGAGCGGAAGCGGAAAGTCGACGATTTTAAATCTTATCTCCAAGATGTATGAAGCGGACGAAGGCAAGGTTCTGATAGGTGGAGAGGATATAAAAGATTTTGATAAGGAGAGTTTGCGTCAAACAATCTCACTTGTAAATCAATTTCCATATATATTCGATATGACTATAAAGGAAAACTTAGTTTTGGCAAAAGCAAATGCAAGTGACGATGAAATCGCGGACGCTCTCAAAAAATCATCGCTTGACGAATTTGTTTATTCGCTTCCAAAAGGCATAGAAACTAAGGTTGGAGAAAGCGGAATTAAACTCTCGGGTGGACAGAAACAACGCCTTGCAATTGCAAGGGCAATGCTTAGAAAATCAAAGATCACCATCTTTGATGAAAGTACATCATCTCTTGATAATATCGCGCAGGAGCATGTCAAACGCAGTATTGACCTTATGAAAGGACAAAGCACGATCATCATTGTTGCGCATAGATTATCAACTATTAAGAATGTTGATCACATTTTCTTCTTAGATGAAGGAAAGATAATTGACGAGGGAACATTTGACGAATTATTCAATACCAACGAGAAATTTAAAACTATGTTCCTAGCCGAAAATATTTAGGAGAAAAGATGAGTAAGAGAGAAAGTATAATTGAAAAAGGCGATAACATTTTTAAAACAGAAAACAATCAGGAAAGACAAAGACTGTTATTACAACAAAATTTACTTTATGATTTCGATATGCAAATATATAGTAAATATTTAGATAAAAATAAACCTTTAAATATATTAGACCTAGGGTGTAATGATGGGAACACAAGCCTTAGGCGTTTTGCTAATTATTCAATTAAGCAATATGTTGGGCTTGATATAATAGAACAAAAGCAAACAGGTAAAAAGAATATCAGTCTTTATCAGGTTGATCTCGAAGATGATAATTTAGATCAGTTTATAGAGAAAATAATGCGTGATAAAAATATAGATGGTTTTGATGTAATTAATGCACTTGCACTCTTTGCACATATTAAAAATCCAAGCGTTATATTGAGTAAAATTAAAAAATTTTGTAAAAAGGATGCTTTAATTTTTGTAAGAAATATTGATGATGGATTTAATATATGCTATGGCAGTAAGATGGTAGAAAAGGGATTGAAGTTTTTAGATAAGACTAAGTTCACAGGTTTTCGGTATTCAGGACGCCAAATTCCGAAGATTTTGTATAGTGCAGGTATAACAAATGTAAAACTTGAAAAAACAGGAATTTCCACTTTGGAACTTGACAAAATAGAAAGAAATGCACTTTTTCATACAATTTTCGATTTTATAAAAAATTCATTAGATAAAGAGAACTCTCTTAAGATTATTTCAGTACAGAATGAAAGACGCAAAGAATGGCTTGAGCATAATTTTGAAAAATTAGAAAAAGATTTTATGAGAGATGATTTCTTTCTTCACTTTGGGTTTATGTTTTATGTAGGTAGGTTATAGATGGACTTTATTTTTAAAGAGATCAATGATTTATATTTAAATGAAATTTATGATTTACAAATGAGCGTTTTTCAAGAGGGGTACGATGAAAACCTGCTTAGGTACAGCTCAAAAGAGATGCTGAAAAAAGTTTTAATAAAGAATAATTATACACTAGGTGTATTTCATAATGGTCAACTTATTGCAATAGGCATTTTGCAGTATTATCAAGCATTATTGAAAGATGCAGAACTTAATATACTTTTAAAAAACAAAAAATTCGATCGATATTTCACTGTAAAACTGATCATTGTTAAAAAAGGATATCGCGGATATGGATTGCAAAGACGAATGTTGGACAAGATGGTGGAGCATATCATTCAAAATATAGAAAGGGATAAGAAGATATTATTTCTCGCCACCGTTTCACCTAAAAATAAATATAGTCTTAATAATTTTATTACTTGTGGTTACAAGATACTTGCCTTAAAAAAGATGTATGGTGGATATGATAGATTTTTAGTATATAAAGAGGTGAAAAGTGAATTTAAAATTGATAAAGCAATATCTGAATGAAAACAAAATTGATTTATGGCTTATATATTCATTTAAAAGTAGCAATCCTATTATCAAGTATTTTATAAAAGACCAATTTTTGACTAGAAAAGTTTTTATTTTTGTTTATCCAAATAAAAATGGAGTTATTTTATGTCATGAACTTGACAAACTAGAGATAGATAAAAAAGTTGACTTTCAAGTTGTTGTATATAAAAATTTACAGCAAATGAAGGATATAATAAAAAACTTACTTTCAAACTGTCAAAATGTGATTATGGAGATAAGTGAAGATGGCATGCTTGCAGGTTGTAATTATTTGGATTATGGCACAGGCAAAATGATTGAAAACATGGGCAAAAATATACTTTCTTCTGCCGACATAATACAGCGGTTATCGTCAACTATAGACGATCAATCATTAATCTTACATAAAAAAGCAAGTGAAGAAATAGATAAGATAAAGAATAAAGCAATACAATTTATCTTTGAAAAAGTTCAAAACGATCAGATTGTAACAGAATATATGGTGCAACAATTTATCTTACAGGAATTTGAAAAGGCAAATCTTATTACAGATGACCCTCCAATTGTGGCAGTAGGCGAAAACACTAAAAATCCTCATTATCAGCCGAGTGTCAACTCGTCTGCAACAATAGGCAAAAACCAACTTGTCATGATTGATCTTTGGGCAAAGTTAAAAGAGGAGAAGGCAGTCTTTGCTGATATAACATGGATGGCATTTACTGGCTATGATCTTCCAATGCGCTATAAAGAAGTGTTCAATATTATAAAACTTGCCATTGATAAGACTTTAGATTTTATTTCTTCTCACTTACCGAAAGAGAGGATGGAGGGTTGGCAGATTGATGAATTTTGCAGGAATATTATTAAAAGTTATGGCTATCAAGATTTTTTCATTCACCGCACAGGACATAGTTTGTCGTTAGGCGAACATGATCATGGCAATGGCGTAAATATTGATAACTATGAAAGTAAAGACACAAGATCGCTTCTAAATAATATTGCCTTTTCAATCGAGCCAGGTATTTATTTAAATGATTTTGGCATAAGAGAAGAAATTAATGTATTTATCTCTAACTATCAGCCAGTTGTTACAACTTCTAGGCAATCACATATACTTACTTTTAAAGATTTTAAAATTTAATTGATTTTTTTGTAAATATATTGCGAAAACATTCTAAAGACTTAAATAAAAATTTTATTATTGAAACTAAATCTATATTTTATTTGAAAAATTGGCTCTCTTGTGATAGAATAACAAGAGAGTTTTAAAACTTGGAGTTATTATGAAAAGAATACTGATTTTAACCGTCACTGCTGGAAATGGGCATAACGCCTGCGCAAAGGCAATGAAGGAAAAACTTGAAAGTGAATTTGACGATGTCGAAGTTAAGATTATTGATCTGCTTAAAACATACTCATCAGCAATCAAGATATGGGTGGCTGATAAGGGATATAGTATTGCTATAGGCAAATTTCGACACCTTTACAATATGTTCTATGAATACTATCTTTCGCGTAAGCCATCGCAAAGATATAGATGTGCAGCCCAAGGGGTTGCCATGAGTTTGGTGGAAGGACTGTATCGTGAAATAAACGAATTTAAGCCTGATGTCATCTATTCAACTCATTTCTATGGTGGGATTGCTATAAGCAACTTAAGACTCGTCTATGATATACCTTGCAAAGTGATAGTTGCAAATCTTGACTATGTCAACTCTCCATTTTGGGAAGCAAGTATTGGTATTGATTATTTTATCATTCCTAATGACGATTTTATTAAGCCATCACTCAAAATTGGATACAAGGAAAGTCAATTGAAAAGTTTTGGCCTTCCTGTAAACGAGAAATTTTATAAAGAAGTTGATAAAAGCACAGCAAGACAAGAACTCGGACTTGATAAAGATATCTTCACCATTATGATCATGTATGGTGGCGGAAGATGGGGCGGTGGCTTCAACATATTCAAGGATGTACTTTCTTGCTTTAAAGATAGAAAAGTGCAGATTATAATGATCAATGGTCACAACGAAAAAGACTATGAAAGAATAAGCAAAATGAAATTTAAGTCAAACATCAAAGTACTCAATGTTGGCTTTACAAACCAAGTTGATCTATACATGTCTGCCAGCGATATCATAATCAATAAACTTGGCGGAACAAGTGCGACTGAAATGATAAATAAAAAGTTGCCTGCTATTGTTACGCCTGTTGTATCTGGACAGGAAAAGCATAACTTAAAATATCTTATGAAAAAGGGTGCTGTAAAGACATTTAAGGATAAAAAGGAACTTAAGAAGGTCATCTTTGATCTTATAGACAACCCTAAACAATATCAAGAAATGGTTGAAAACATTTCAAAACTGAGAGTTAATGGCATTGATAGGCTTGCAAAGTTTATTATGGATCAGCCTACTGCCATGTATGACCAAGAGAAGATTGATAAAATTGATTACAAACAGGTTACTAAGAATGTAATCAAGGCAAAACGCAAAGCACATAGGAGTGAACAGATAAGTTATAGAAAGGAGCTAAAGAATGAGAAATATTGCAATTGTGGTTGATACAAATTCAGGAATTAAGCAGGGAGAATTTGAAGATGTCTATGTAGTCCCTATGCCTTTTATGATAGATGGCGAAGAATATTTTGAAGATATAAATCTCACTCAAGAGGAGTTCCATAAAAAACTTGAAGAAGATGCCCAAATCTCAACTTCACAACCATCTATTTTTCAAGTTGTGGAATTGTGGGAAGAACTACTTAAAAAATATAAGCAAATTATCCATATACCAATGTCAAGCGCTTTAAGTCAAACTTGCGAAACCGCAAAAAATGCGGCGCGAGAATACGAAGGCAAAGTTTTTGTTGTTGACAATAAACGAATAAGTATAACTCTTAAGCAATCAGTATGTGATGCTTTAAAACTTATAGATCAAGGTAAAAACGGCGAAGAAATTAGAGATTATCTTGAAAAGACAAGCCTAGACTCAAGTATCTACATAATGGTCAGTACTTTGAAATATCTTAAAAAAGGTGGAAGAATAACACCAGCCGCTGCCGCTATTGGTACACTTTTAAAAATCAAGCCTGTTCTTCAAATACAGGGCGGTAAACTAGACTCTTTTGCTAAGGTGATGAACGAAAAAGTAGGTAGAGCCAAAATGATCGAAGCGATTAAAAAGGATATTGAAACTCGCTTTAAAGAATATGAGGAAAAAGGCGAACTTCAACTTGCTGTGGCTTATACAAACTGCAAAGATAAAGCAGAAGACTTTGCAAGGCAAATTCAAGAAGCAATTCCAAATATTGAATTTACTTATGTAGAGCCATTATCACTCAGTATTTCTTGTCACATAGGTTCAGGCGCTCTTGCTGTAGGCGTTTCAAGAATGGTTAGATAGTTGAGATATAAATATAATAATTAATTTTTAACAATTAAAAAAATAAATTCTAAAAAATTGAAATATTAATAAAAACTAAGAAAAATTAAAAAATATTATAAAAAATCAAAAAAAATCAACAAAAAATCAGAAAGTAGAATTATTTTCTAAAAACTTTCTGATTTTTTAATTAAACTATAATCATTTGATTTAATTTTAAATTAAAATTTATTTTTCAATTATTTTTTTAAAATATATTTCTTTTTAACTGCACAAGAATTTTCTTGTCCTTGCTTTGAATTTTTGTATATTTTCTTTTGTGATTTTTGAATTTTATCTAATTGACTTTTTTGATAATTTCTTAATTTAAGACTTTTTGCCAGTCTTTTTTTATTTTTAAAGCGTGTCCGCTTATAACTATTTTCACTTTTTAGAGATATTTTGGAATTTTTGACCTTGGTCTTAAAAGGCGATTTTTTATCGACAATATTTCCTTCGCCAATAGTCTCCATAGCAATAGACGAAAACATAAATGCATTCTTATCAATTTCAACAATCGTCTTTTTAAACTGTGAAAGTTTACTATGTGGTATTAAAGTTATTAAAATTGATTTATTTTGCTTTGAAAATTCTCCAACAGCATCAATTTTTGTTACACCGCGATGAAAATTATTTAAAATAACTTGTGAGATTTCTTCATCTTTATCGGTTACGATATACATAGAAACGATGCGTTTTGAGCCGTCTAAGACAAGATTTGTTGTTAGAGATGAAATAACCGTTATTATAAGTGCATACAGGCAGGTGGATATTCCGCCAAATATGGCTGTCAAAATTATGACGCAAATGTTAAACGCCATAAGGCAATAGCCTGTTTTAAGTCTAGGGAAGAATTTATTTATTATCGTTCCGCCGACTTCACTTCCGCCAGTCGAGCCACCAAATCTAAAAGCAACACCGATAGATAGTCCGTAAATCATTGCGCCGACTATCGCGTACAAAAGTTTATCATCATTTCCGCCTTGTAATACATAAGCAAAATCACCAAACTGCATACTTAGCGTATAGGTTACTGTGCCAATTATTGATAAAACTAGGAATTTCCAACCAAACAATTTCAGTGCGACAGAAAAAATTATCACATTAATGACAGTATAGACAATTGATGTAGGAATATTAATAGAAGCATTTGCAAAAAGATTATGGATGATAAGTGCAAGACCAGATATTCCAGTAGGAATTATACCATTGCTTTCGAAAAAAGTCTTGAATGTTATTCCAGCAACAACACCAGCCAGTGCCACCATAATCACTTGCAGAGCAAACTTCCTTATTACTTTTGCTTTTAATTTAGATTTCATGATAATAATATAACAAATATGTCAAGTTTTTTCAATAGATTTGAATTTTTTTGTTTAATTTTTTCGAATTTTATCAAAATTTCAAATAACCTTGACTTAAAGTATTTTTTGTTGTATACATTATTGTATGAAAAAATGTTTGTTTATATATAATGCTTACAGTGGGCGCGGAAAAATCGCTCAAAAAGAGAAAAAAATTGTAAAGTTGTTAAATACAAAGTACCAAACTACAGTATGTAAAACTGAACATGCTGGTCATTTGGGAGAAATAATTGCACAATTTGGAATAGATAATGATATTATTGTAGTTGCTGGTGGTGATGGTACTATCAACGAAGCAGTCAATGCGATGGCAGGACTTAGTGAAAGGAAAACTTTAGGTATTATTCCATGCGGTACTGTGAACGATGTTGCACATTCTTTAAATATTCCTATAAATGTAATAAAAGCCACAAAGAATATTTTGAAAGGCGTAACCTTTGCTCACGATATATTTAAGATGAATGATAGGTTTGGTATATATGTTGCTTGTGCTGGTCTTTTCACCGAAACAAGCTATGCGACAAGTCAGTCACAAAAGAAAAAATTAGGAGCACTTGCCTATGCCTTACATGGAATAAAGAAAGTTTTTTCTACAAAAGCGGTCAATCTAAAACTCAGTTATGAGGGCGGAGAGATTGAAGGTAAATTTGCCTTGATGCTTCTAATCAACTCAAGGCGAGTTGCAGGCATCAAACTCAACAAAAAAGCACTGCTCAATGATGGCTATATTGATGTTGTTCTTGTCAAGAGTGAAAATGATGTTGTGAAACTCGGTGCAATAAGACGGGTGGCTTTAGTATTTTTAAAGGGGCTTGATAGAAGTAAGATCAAAGGTGTTACAATTTTAAGATTGAATAAGTTTAAGGTGGAAACTACTGACGAAGTCATTATCAATCTTGACGGAGAGAAGATCGGGGCTGGTAGTTTTAACTTTGATGTCATAAAAGAAGGGATAGACATCATTGTGCCAAGCAAGAAAAAACTAAAGAAAAATATGATCGAAGGATGAATTGATAAAGATAACTTTGCATTTTCATCTTTTCATTATATTTAAAAATTATCGTTTTTTTGACAAATTATCATATATTTAGCGTAAATTTGCAGGAAATGCATATAAAAATTTGACAAATATTATAAAAGTGGTAAAATATAGATATGAAAAAGTTTTTAGGTAATCTCTCAAATTTCAGAGTATGGCTTTTAAAAGGTTTAAATGAGTTAAAAGATTACGACTGCCTTTGCCTTAATCTCTATGACGATGAAGATGAAGAAGATTATTCATGTGAACTTGTGGGCACAAGCAAATTCTGTCAAGATGGAGATGATTGGAATTTTGACGAAGAAAAGGTATACAGTCGCAAAAATCCATTTGTACTTTGTGAAAAAAGTGATATAGATGATGATACAAAACTCTTGCTTTTGTTTAAAAGGCTTCTTGAAAATACTATAACTGATAAAAAAGTGGCAAAGATGGTCAAAGATAAGTCACTTGCCTATGGCTTTGTGAATGGAAGAATGCACTTTGCCATATCTAATAATGATCACGACTGCTATAATGGCTGTATGGATAGATAGAAATTTAATTTAAGTAAAAAGTCAATCGCCGTTTTTGTCCTCACTAAAACAAGCGTATTGACTATTTTTATTTTCATGTATTAATTAAGATAAATTGTTAAATAATAAAGATATGAAATTTTTATCTTTATTTCTTTTAACGCTTATGGCTTTTAATCCGCTAAAATTTTGTCTTGATAGTGATAGTGGTTTTTTAGTGGAAGATGATAAGATCCTAGCTGTCACAATAAAAAGTGACGGAGAAAATTATAAGCAAAATATCACTATTGAAATAGAAAATGGCGATGAAACTATTATATTAAAGCCTATTGCAAATAGCGGATACAATCCAAATGTTTTTATAGCAAACTTTCTAGACAATGGGTTTGAGCAGTTACTTTACAGCGTTGAAAGTGGCGGTAGCGGTGGTTATAGCTTTTATGAACTCTATAGTTTAAATGATGGTACACAACTACTTTTCAATTCTCAAGATTTCAATCCAACAATCACAGCAAAAGAATATAACGAAAATATCATTGAACTAAACTATCAAGGACAAAAATTATATTTAGATTCATCAATGTCAAAGTGCGATCAGGTTACATCAGATTGTAGCATCGAAGTTGTTTCTGTAAATACTATTTTACCTTTCTATAATATTGCACTAGATAGATACTATCTGCAAGTTTTACAACCTGTCTATCAAGGCTATCGTGCAAACAATCTAGGTTATGTAAGCACCATCTTACAGATAAATGAAGATGGTTATGACACGATTAATATTGGAATTTTGAAAAATTTTGAGTATAAAAGATAAATTTTATGTATTTTATTAGTATTTTTTAAACTTTTTTGTTAAAATTTTAGAAAAGGGGCTAAAATGATAACTATAAAAAACAAAAAAGATTCAATTATAAAAATGAAGGAATTAAAACTAAATTATTTTCCACTTGATTATTTTGAAACAGACGATTTGGAAGGTATAAGATTGTTTTTTGAAAAATATCCAGCAAAAGAGTATGTTTTGCGAACGATAAATAAAGCCAAGGGACAGTTCTTCTATGTTTATAGCTATCAGGAGGCTGTAGAGAAATTGAAAAATTTTGATCATGAAGTGACCATCAGCGTTTCCTATAATCCATATAAAGAGAATATAGTGCTAGTAGGGGATATCAAGGTACATAAAGGATATGACGGAGAAAGTGTTGATCTTACTGCAAGGACAGACACGGAAGCAACTCATAGAAATATATATGAAAATCCACAATATAACCTTCATGCATCTTTAGATGACGGCAAGGTATGGCGTATACCGGGTTTTTCTAAAATCATGCGATATATCATAGATCATGAACTCTATGATGTGATTGTTGAGTTTGCCGTTTATGACTGCAAGCTTGGAATTAATAATGAAAATGTGGTTGTGACAGAACTGAGAACAGGCTATTAAAATCTAATTTCTATTAGATAATCAAAATTGTTTTACTGAAAGTTTAAATATGAGAAAAAAGTTAGTCGATTAGTAATCGACTATTTTTTATCTAAAATTTTACATTTCTTCAACATTTATAAGAAAAAATTGGTTTTATTTCTAAATTTAATTTGTTATAATAATTTGTAAAGTAAGATTTACTATTCTAAAAGGTGAACGCTTGAAATTTGAAGATATTGTTTCGACTTTAAAAGATAAATCAAAAAGAACGGTTATTATAACATTCCTTACAATGTTATATAATTTTTTTTGGTCTATTGCAAAGATACTTCTCGGTGCATTGAGTGGCGGTTATTTCTTTTGTGCCAGTGGTGTCGTTACATTACTAATTGGATCTATAAAATATATATTCTATAGAAATCATGATCATGACAGTATAAATGTCAAAACGCAAAAGAGTATAAAAATATGTATTTTGCTTATCGCAATTGGCTTGTTATATGCTGGATATATGTCAACTCTCTTTGTTTATCCGCAACTTGAACAATATGATGTGATTGTTGCTATTGCAATTGCTACTTTTTCTTTTATAGAACTTGCCATTTCAATCAGGAATGCTTTGATTGATAGGAAAAAAGGGGACACGCTTTTGTCAGCACTACGAAATTGTAACCTAGCATCTGCAATTTTTGCGATTGTGCTTACACAGGTTGCCCTTATGACTTCACAAGGGGAAGATGCGTCTATAGGAAGTGCCATATCTGGAATAATTGCAGGAGTAATAGTCGTTATAATAGCAGTCATCTATTTAATAAAACTCAAAAGAAGACAAAAAGATATGATTGCTTAAGAAAAACAACTTTAATTCAAAAAAA
>ERZ1643247.3203-NODE-3203-length-11854-cov-5.136452_pt1 | contig 11854 bp, 10 predicted proteins | sample MGYA00579264_ERZ1643247 | MGnify/ENA primary metagenome ERZ1643247 (study PRJEB29033, sample SAMEA4952262) | chicken gut metagenome | biome: Broiler Chicken; feature: Gastrointestinal Tract; material: Caecum | place: Ireland | collected 2018 | study: Broiler... | reverse complement strand
ATTGCTTTGTTCTCTGCCTTTGATGTTATATAACATACCATTTTATCTTGCTTATCCAGAATAAACTACCTTTCTTTGTATCATGATAGTTCAGCATAGCTATCTACAATTAAATAACCTTTATTGATACGTATGAAAATAACTTTTGGACAACAAACGACCAAAGTAAAGCAACTGGCTGATAAGATCAGTTTTGATATCTCGATGGGAGTATATAAATCGGGAGACTCATTGCCTTCTATTAATCAGCTCAGTCAGGCGTATGAAGTTTCCCGTGATACTGTGTTTAAAGCTTTTCTTGATTTAAAAGAAAGAGGGATTATTGATTCTACTCCGGGAAAAGGGTATTACGTTGTGGGGAGATTGAAGAATGTATTGCTTCTGCTTGATGAATATTCTCCTTTTAAGTATGCACTTTACAATAGTTTTGTAAAGCGTTTGTCTATCCGCTATAAAGTCGACCTGCTGTTTCATCAATACAATGAACGTTTGTTCAATACCATCATCCGTGAATCGTTGGGGCGGTATAATAAATATATTGTGATGAACTTCGATAACGAAAAACTGTCTCCTAATCTTTATAAGATAAATCCATCCAAACTTCTTCTTCTTGATTTCGGTAAATTTGAGAAAGAGGGGTTTTCTTATGTTTGTCAGGACTTTGATCAAGGATTCTATAATGCGCTATTTCAACTGGCAGATCGATTGAGAAAATATCAAAAACTCGTTTTCGTGTTAGTAGATGATAGTATGCATCCCCGGAGTAGCCGTGACTTTTTTGAGAGATTTTGTGCCGATCAACATCTTGGTTGTGAAGTGGTGAGTGATATTGAGGGACTTCAGGTTCGCAGAGGAGAAGTTTATATAGCAATTCGCCAAATAGATGTAGTAAGTATTATTAAGAAAAGTAGGGTTGAGGGATTGCAATGTGGGGTTGATTTTGGCTTGATCGGATATAATGATACACCTGCTTATGAAGTGATAGATCAGGGAATAACTGCACTAAGTGTGGATTGGGAAAAGATGGGAGATAAAGCTGCTGAGTTTGTTTTGCAGGGGAAAACCGTACAAGATTACTTGCCTACGGAGGTCAGGTTAAGGGCTTCTTTATAAAAGAGCTTTTCAGACCTGTATGTCAGCACAGGTCAGCATAGGAAGATTGTTTAATAAACTTAATAATATAGTATGAAAAAGTATCCAAAAATCGGGATTCGTCCCACCATCGATGGACGTCAGGGCGGCGTTCGCGAAAGCCTTGAAGAAAAAACAATGAATCTGGCAAAAGCTGTTGCCGAGTTGATCACTTCTAATTTGAAGAATGGAGACGGAACCCCTGTGGAGTGTGTGATTGCAGATGGAACCATCGGACGTGTGGCTGAAAGTGCTGCTTGTGCGGAGAAGTTTGAACGTGAGGGGGTAGGAGCCACTATCACTGTCACTTCATGCTGGTGTTACGGTGCCGAAACAATGGATATGAATCCGTATTATCCGAAAGCTGTTTGGGGATTTAATGGTACAGAGCGTCCGGGAGCTGTATATCTGGCTGCTGTGCTGGCAGGACATGCACAGAAAGGACTTCCGGCATTTGGCATTTATGGTCGCGATGTACAAGACTTGAATGACAATTCTATTCCGGCAGATGTAGCTGAAAAAATTCTGCGTTTTGCACGTGCGGCTCAGGCTGTAGCCACAATGCGTGGCAAATCTTATCTGTCTATGGGCAGTGTTTCTATGGGTATTGCCGGTTCGATTGTAAACCCGGACTTTTTCCAGGAATATCTGGGCATGCGTAATGAATCGATTGATTTGACAGAGATTATTCGTCGTATGGCCGAAGGAATCTATGATAAGGAAGAGTATGACAAGGCAATGGCTTGGACTGAAAAATACTGCAAAAAGAATGAGGGCAATGACTTTAATATACCTGAAAAAACGAAGACCCGTGCACAAAAAGATGAGGACTGGGAGTTCATCGTGAAAATGACAATTAGCATGCGCGATCTGATGCAGGGAAACCCTAAATTGAAAGAACTCGGATTTAAGGAAGAGGCTTTGGGGCATAATGCTATTGCGGCAGGTTTCCAAGGGCAGCGTCAGTGGACCGATTTCTATCCGAATGGCGACTTCTCTGAAGCATTACTCAATACTTCGTTCGATTGGAATGGTATTCGTGAGGCTTTTGTCGTTGCAACAGAAAACGATGCTTGTAACGGTGTGGCTATGCTGTTTGGTCATCTGCTGACGAATCGTGCACAGATTTTTTCAGATGTACGCACATATTGGAGTCCGGAAGCAGTGAAACGTGTGACCGGTAAAGAGTTGACAGGAATGGCTGCTAACGGTATTATTCACTTGATTAATTCGGGGGCAACTACTCTTGACGGAACCGGACAGCAGACGAATGCTAACGGAGAACCTGCGATGAAACCTTGCTGGGAAATTACAGAAGGAGAAGTTGAGAAGTGTCTGGAGGCTACTACCTGGTATCCGGCTAATCGCGATTATTTCCGTGGAGGTGGTTTCTCTTCCAATTTCTTATCAAAAGGAGGTATGCCTGTAACTATGATGCGGTTGAACCTGATAAAAGGTCTTGGTCCAGTGCTGCAGATAGCCGAAGGCTGGACAGTAGAGATTGATCCGGAGATTCATAAATTACTTGACGAACGTACATGGCCTACTACCTGGTTTGTTCCTCGTTTGTGTGATAAACCGGCCTTTAAAGATGTATATTCTGTGATGAATAACTGGGGGGCCAATCATGGGGCGATCAGTTATGGACATATTGGGCAGGATGTGATTACATTGGCTTCCATGCTTCGTATTCCGGTTTGCATGCATAATGTAGAAGAAGACCAGATTTTCCGTCCGGCAGCTTGGAATGCTTTTGGTATGGATAAAGAAGGAGCAGATTATAGAGCTTGTACTACTTATGGTCCTATTTATAAATAACCTTTAGAAGAGTACAACATGATTAATCGATTTATATTAAACGAAGTTTCTTACTTCGGTCCGGGAGCACGTGAAGTGCTCCCAAAAGAGATTTCACGTTTGGGGCTGCACAAAGCATTTGTCGCAACAGACAAAGATTTGATAAAGTTTGGAGTAGCTGACAAAGTACTTAAGGTGCTGGAAGCTGCCAAGATTCCTTATGAAATATTCAGTGAGATTAAGCCCAATCCTACAGTGTCGAATGTGAAAGCCGGTGTCGAGGCATTTGCATCTTCCGGTGCAGATTTTATTTTGGCTATAGGTGGCGGATCTTCTATGGATACGGCAAAGGCGATTGGTATTATTACCAATAACCCGGAATTCAGTGATGTCGTTTCATTGGAGGGAGTGGCAGATACCAAGAAGAAATCTGTTCCCATCATCGCATTACCTACTACTGCAGGAACTGCGGCAGAGGTGACTATCAACTATGTGATAACGGATGAACAGAACCAGAAGAAGATGGTTTGTGTAGATCCTAATGATATTCCGTCTATTGCGATAGTGGATGCTGAGTTGATGTACACACTTCCTAAAAGTCTGACTGCAGCTACGGGACTCGACGCACTGACTCATGCTATTGAAGGTTTAATAACCAAAGGGGCATGGGAGATGAGTGATATGTTCGAAATTAAAGCTATTGAAATGATCAATCGTTATCTTGTGACTGCCGTTGAAGAACCATCGAATGCAGAGGCACGTAACGGTATGGCAGTGGCTCAATATATTGCAGGTATGGCTTTTTCGAATGTAGGTCTGGGAGTTGTGCATGGTATGGCACATCCGTTGGGAGCTATTTTCGATATTCCTCATGGTGTGGCCAATGCTCTATTATTGCCCATTATTATGGAGTTCAATGCTCCTGCAGCTCTTGACAAATATGTTGAGATAGCTAAAGCGATGAATGTGTATTCTACCGACATGACTAAAGAAAAGGCGGCAGAAGCAGCAGTCGAAGCTGTAAAAACATTATCTTTGAGGGTCAATATTCCGCAACACTTGTCGGACTTGGGTATTCAGGAAAGTGATCTTGACCGTCTGGCCACAGCAGCGTTTGCTGATGTATGTACGCCGGGCAATCCACGGGAAGTAACAAAAGAAATTATTCTTGATTTATATAAGAAAGCATTATGATAACCAATGAACATATCGAGCAATACCTTGCTCAGGCACATCGCTATGGCGATGCCAAATTGATGTTGTGCAGTAGCGGTAACCTTTCATGGAGAATCGGTGAAGAAGCGCTTGTTTCCGGAACAGGTTCTTGGGTGCCGAATTTGCAGAAAGAGAAAGTATCCATTTGTAATATTGCTACGGGTACGCCTCAAAACGGTGTGAAACCTTCCATGGAAAGTACCTTTCATCTGGGGATTCTTCGTGAGCGTCCGGATGTAAATGTTGTTTTGCATTTTCAGTCGGAATATGCTACGGCTGTTTCTTGTATGAAAAATAAACCATCTAACTTCAATGTAACTGCGGAGATCCCTTGTCATGTAGGTAAAGAGATTCCTATTATTCCTTACTACCGTCCCGGTTCTCCGGCGCTTGCCAAGGCTGTTGTGGAAGCGATGAAAGAACATAATTCTGTATTGCTGACTAATCATGGGCAGGTGGTATGTGGCAAGGACTTTGATCAGGTATACGAACGTGCTACTTTCTTTGAGATGGCTTGCCGTATCATAGTTCAATCCGGAGGGGACTATTCGGTCTTGACGCCGGAAGAGATTGATGACTTGGAGGTATATGTATTGGGAAAGAAAACAAAATAGATAATGACTACCAGCTTATGAGTACTTACTTAGCAGCTGACTTTGGTGGAGGTAGCGGTCGGATTATGGCCGGTACCCTTACCGAAGGTAAGCTAAAACTGGAAGAGGTATATCGTTTTGCCAATCGGCAGATAAAACTTGGAAACTGTGTTTACTGGGATTTTCTTTCTCTTTTTGAAGAAATGAAAAACGGACTTCGTGTCGCTGCCCGGAAAGGCTATGAAGTAAAAAGTATGGCTATTGACACCTGGGGAGTTGATTTTGGGTTAATAGATAAGGATGGTAAGTTGCTGGGCAACCCGGTCTGTTATCGTGATTCCCGTACGGATGGTATACCTGAAAGAGTGTTTAAACAGATTGATCAGACTGTTCATTACGCTGAAACCGGGATTCAGGTGATGCCTATCAATACTCTGTTTCAACTTTATAGTATGAAGCAGAATGATGATGTGCAACTCCGGGTGGCTGATAAGCTATTATTTATGCCTGACCTGTTCAGCTATTTTCTTACCGGAGTAGCGAACAATGAATATTGTATCGCTTCTACTTCAGAGCTACTGGATGCTCGTCAGCGTAATTGGTCGGATAACTTGATCAGTGAGTTGGGATTACCCCGTCAGCTTTTTGGTGAAATCGTTTTTCCCGGAACTGTCCGTGGCAAATTGAAGCAGGAAATAGCAGATGAAACCGGTTTGGGATGTATCAATGTCGTTGCTGTTGGTTCGCATGACACAGCCAGTGCCGTATTTGCCGTTCCCTCCAATGAACCCAATCGGGCTTATCTCAGTTCGGGAACCTGGTCTTTACTCGGGGCAGAGGTAGATCAACCGATTCTGACAGAAGAAGCACGTGTGGCCGGATTTACGAATGAAGGCGGAATACAAGGTAAGATACGTTTTCTACAAAACATAACTGGGCTTTGGATTTTACAACGTTTGATGGCTGAATGGAAAGAACAGGGAAAGGAAATCAGTTATGATTGTGCAATAGCTGAAGCTACAGTGTCGGATATCCGTTCGGTGATTGATGTGGATGATTCTGCTTTTTGCAATCCCGACCATATGGAAGAGTCGATCATTAAGTATTGTCATAAGCACCATTTACGGACACCAGTCTCTCAAGGAGAATTTGTTCGTTGCGTTATCGAGTCATTGGCATATCGTTATAAATTGGGAGTAGAGCAGATGAATCGATGTCTGCCGGCACCGGTCAAACAGCTTCATATTATTGGAGGAGGCTGCCAGAACCGTCTGCTAAATCAGCTTACTGCCAATGCTTTAGGTATTCCTGTGTATGCCGGTCCGGTAGAAGCCACTGCTATCGGCAATATTTTAGTGCAGGCAAAAGCCCAAGGCGAAGTCGATTCTTGGGAAGAATTAAAAGAAATTATCATAAACAGTGTAGAACCTCAGGTATATTATCCTGAATAACCCGACAATTCATGAAAAACACCAACCGTTCCATTCTCCATAAAGATGGAGTAAGTTATATCCTACCATTTATCTTAGTGACCTCTTGTTTTGCTCTATGGGGGTTTGCTAACGATATTACCAATCCAATGGTAAAGGCTTTCTCGAAAATATTCCGTATGAGCGTCACTGATGGAGCACTAGTACAAGTCGCTTTTTACGGGGGATACTTTGCGATGGCCTTTCCTGCTGCAATGTTTATTCGCAAATACTCTTATAAAGCCGGTATCCTGTTGGGACTGGGACTATATGCTTTGGGTGCCTTGCTGTTTTTCCCAGCAAAGATGACAGGCGATTATTACCCTTTTCTGCTCGCTTATTTTATTTTGACATGTGGACTCTCGTTTCTGGAAACAAGTGCTAACCCTTATATATTATCGATGGGTACAGAAGAGACGGCGACCCGACGATTGAATCTGGCGCAGTCGTTCAATCCGATGGGATCATTGCTCGGCATGTATGTTGCCATGAATTTCATTCAGGCGCGTCTGAATCCTATGGATACGGTAGAACGCAGCCAATTGTCTCCGGCAGAGTTTGAAGTATTGAAAGAGTCGGATCTTTCTGTGTTGATTGCTCCTTATCTGATTATAGGATTAGTAATTCTAGCGATGCTTTTTGTGATACGTGCCGTTAAAATGCCTAAGAATGGCGATAAGAACCATAATATTGATTTTATACCCACATTGAAGCGTATTTTTAAAATTCCCCATTATAGAGAAGGAGTCATAGCACAATTTTTTTATGTAGGTGCACAGATTATGTGTTGGACTTTTGTTATCCAATATGGAACGCGCTTGTTTATGTCACAAGGGATGGAGGAAAAAGTTGCTGAGGTGCTGTCACAGGAATATAATATTATTGCTATGATCATTTTTTGCATAAGCCGTTTCGTATGTACGTTTATTCTTCGTTATCTCAATCCGGGGATGCTGCTTAAGATTCTTGCTATCGCAGGAGGAGCTTTCACATTAGGAGTTATTTTTTTACAGAATATATGGGGGCTGTATTGCTTGGTAGCAGTTTCTGCCTGTATGTCATTAATGTTCCCCACAATTTATGGTATTGCTCTCCGTGGTTTGGGAGATGATGCTAAATTTGGAGCTGCTGGTTTGATTATGGCGATTTTGGGAGGTTCTATTTTGCCACCATTACAGGCTTGTATTATTGACCAACATACATTGTTGGGTATGCCTGCTGTAAACTTGTCTTTCATACTTCCATTCATCTGTTTCGTAGTGATTATCATTTATGGACATCGTACGTGTGCACGTGTGAAGAAGATAAAAGCAGCACGAAAGTAATATTGAGAATCGGATGCGGTGTTTGACGATTCTTCTGGGCAACTGTTTTCTTCTGCTTGTGTCATTAGCCTCTTGCGAGAAAGTGTCATTAGCGGAAGAAGCAGTGTTTTCTATACCGGTGGATACGACATTTATGAGGCTTCGTCAATGGGAGTGGTATTGTCAGAAACGGGCTGACAGTTGTCTGACAGAGAATAATTATCAGGGAGCTTTATCTTGGCTGGATTCCGCTCGTATCCAAGTGGAACATTACGGACGTCCTTATTATATATTGGCACGCGGGGACGTATATTATTCCATCCATCAATATGATTCTGCCCGTCGTTATTTTAGTATGGCAGCCCATTCCATTCATCCACATATTGCTATCGAAGCTTGGAGGAAACTTGCAGAGCTGGAACTTATGGAAGGAAATGAGAAGCAAGTGTTCTATTCTACGCAGAAGGCAGATGCGCTTTTCCGGGTGGAGATAGGCCATGTGCAGAGTGATAACAGTGAAGCTCTATATCAGGAAGAGAGGTTGAAAAACGAGTTAAACCAATTGAAGATTGCCAAACAGAATCGGGAAATTGCCATGTTAACTTTGAGCCTTTGTCTGATTATACTGATTGCTTTGTTTATTTTCTACCGGCAAAATAAGATAAAGCGTGAAAAAGAGCGTCTGCTTCTTGAAGAGAAAGCCAAGTTGGAGCAAGAGAACCAAATACTGAAACAAACTGAAGAGTTAAGTGCTTTGAGAGAAAAAGAGGCGGTTTTGCGAGAGTCTTTGTTCCGTAAGGTCGATGTTTTGCGTAAAATACCCTCCCTCAATGAAGAAGAACAGGAGAGTGGTGAACATCGCATAGCTTTGTCGGAAAGGGAGTGGGAGGAAATTCGTCAGACAGTGGATAATGCTTATGATGGGTTTTCACAACGGTTGCTTGCACGCTTTCCTTTGTTGACCTTAAAAGATATTTATTTCTGTTGTCTGGTGAAGATCAATGTCAGTATAAAGGACCTTTCCGATATTTATTGTATTAGTCGTACCTCGGTTAGTAAAAAGAAATTTCGCATCAAGCGAGAGAAGCTTGGAGCAGAGGATTCGGACTCTTTAGATGACTTTTTACGTGGTTTTTAGTTCTCGGAAACTTGTTTGTCCATGCTAATTTAAGAAATGTTTTATATAATATGTTGATATATAGTGTGGTAGCGTATCTCTTTTTGAAGTACTTTGTCTATATCCCTTTTTGTTTTTCCTCTGCCCGATGGTTAATTTTGCAATATCAAAACTTTAAAAATGTACGTGATATGTTGAATCGACTGAACTATTTCATTATGTTGGCAGGGCTACTTGTTTTAGTAGCATGTTCGTCTAATTCCGGAAAACAGGTAGATGTTGCAAATACTCCTTTTGTTTACGATGGATTAAAAGAGTATCCGGTAAAAGAGTTGAAACTGTCCGATCTGGCAGTTAGTGATTATGTGTTATTAAAAGACGATGAAAATTCATTGTTGGGTAGGTTACCGACAAATCCCTGTATGCAGGTCACTGAAGACCGGATTTATATTCAGGATGAAGAGCAACAGGCTATATTTATTTTTGACCGTCAGGGAAATCCATTATTGCAAATGCGTCATAAAGGAGGTGGTCCTCAGGAATGGGCGTCTCTGAACTCTTTCTATGTGGACAGCCCTAATAAAGAAATTATAGTGTTGGACTGGGCTAAAAAGTTTATAGTTTATGATTTGAATGGGAAATTTAAACGAAGCTTCCCAACGCCCGGTTGCTCTTGGAAGTTTGCGAACTTGAATGATGAGGCCGTACTGATATATTGTCCTTTTACGAATCGTAATAACGGAGAGGCAGTTTGTATCCTTTCTAAAAAAGATGGCAAAAAGTTGTATGTGTGTCCTATTACGATAGATAATTTTGTGTGGGATAGCGAGGGACGTATTGGCTATGAACCATTGAAGCCAGCTTATGGTGGGATTTTATTTTCAGATTTATCATTGAAAGGCGTGTATTTTATTGATGCTGAAACATATGAAGTAAAACAGGTCATTGATGAAGTGACAGAATATAAATTTGAAAATGCAGAGTTCGTTAAGCTACATCCGGCGATCGATGCTAAAGACTATACTTTGTATACTACGCTCGGTACGAAATGGTTGACTCCAGATATGCCAATGAACTATTATTATTTTGATAAGAAGGAGCAAAAAATGTATACTTTGAAAAATGAAACCGGATGGGCTGTTTTAAAAGATATCTGCAATGTACAGAGAACCCGTACAACGAATACTCCAGGTATCGGCATTGGTTATTATTGGCCTTCTACTATGAAAGGAGAGTCGATGCAAGCTGAAAAAGAGCAGTTTGACTCTCGTTTCCGGGCAATAATGGACTCTATACCTGAAGAAGGTAACCCTGTATTACAAATTATGAACTTCAATAAATGATGAAGTTGTTCCGCGAGATATTGATTATTTGTCTTCTTGGGAAGTTAATAGCTTGTTCGCCATTAGCTTCCGGGGAGATAAATGATGTTTGGGGACATAAACAAGTGGCTACGATTGAAATGGCAGGCTCTGATAGCGTTTGGGTCTGCCACTTGTCTATGTTGAAGGATACGGTTACTGTACCTCTTAGTTATTTTGTCGAGGAGCTGGAAATGGTCAAACTTGATAATCGGGATGCTGCATTGGTATCTTCTTCCAAAACAATTATTGGCAAACAATATATTTTAGTACATAAAATGGGGCATGTCCCTTTCAAACTTTTTACTAAAAGCGGGACTTATTTGAGGGATATCGGTTCCTTTGGTCAAGGTGCGGGTGAATATGGCTTAGCTTATGATGCACAGATGGATGAGGAGAATAACCGACTTTATGTGTTATGTTGGCAGGCCGACCATATCTTGGTATTCGATTTACAAGGAAATATACTTCAACCGATTCGATTGGCGCATTGGTCACCTAAAGGGGTATTTCATGTAGAAACGGAACGAGGACGAGTGCATGTTTGTGCTCTTTCTTTTAATCGTGACTTTGTAGGTGATAGGCATTCGCCTATGATTTGGACGCAAAGTTTGGATGGCAAGATTATAAAAGAACTTCCGGCAGGGTATTTGGCCGTGAATGATTATGGAAATGAAATCAAATCTCTAAATAATGGGACGGTGATGGACATTGGTTTCTGGTTTGGAGGCCAATATCGTAACGATTCATTATATCACTATAATAACCAGGAGTTTAGGCTTGTTCCGCGTTTTACGCTTGATTATGGAGGACATGAATTGACCCCACACAGCTTCGGAGAGTTGCCGAATCACTTCTGGGGAGAAATATCATATCCTGTAAGGCTAAGTCCACATTCGTCAACTACCACTCCTCCGGAATATTATATGGTTGATAAACATACTTTACGAGGCGCTTTTGTTGAAATATACAATGATTTTTTAGGTGGCATTCCTGCTGACTGGTTCTTTTCATCTCATGACGGATATTATGTTTGGAATGTTGAACCTGTACGATTGAAGCAAATGGTTGAGGATCGTTTGTCTTCAGGTGAGATTGTCTCGGATTCGGACCGAAGAAAGCTAACCGAACTGCTTAGGAGTACTAAAGAAAACGATAACAATTATATTTTCTATGGTCGATTGAAATGTAGATAGTTCCTGTTTTTTTCTTATCATTTCTTTTTTTTCTCTAATATTTTGTAGTCGAACAGATTATTTATATCTTTGCACCCGAAACGGATGAAAGGTGGAGGGGCGATTAAGCTCCTTTTTTTGTTCTTAATAGTTAATCAATGATAGAAAAAAGAACTGTTTGTCAGATTGTTGAAGAATGGCTGGAGGATAAAGACTATTTTCTGGTAGAAGTGACCGTCAGCCCTGATGACAAGATTGTGGTCGAAATTGACCATGCAGAAGGTGTTTGGATTGAAGACTGTGTGGAGCTGAGTCGCTTCATTGAGTCGAAACTGAACCGTGAAGAGGAAGATTATGAGCTGGAAGTAGGTTCTGCCGGAATCGGACAGCCATTTAAAGTATTGCAACAGTACTATAACCACATCGGCCTGGAGGTGGAAGTACTGACTAAAGGCGGACGCAAACTGAGCGGGGTCTTGAAAGATGCTGATGAAGAAAAGTTTGTTGTGACCGTACAAAAGAAAGTAAAACCCGAAGGAGCCAAACGTCCTCAATTGGTAGAAGAGGATGAAACCTTCACCTATGATGATATAAAATATACTAAATACTTAATTAGTTTTAAATAATTATGGCCAAGAAAGAAGAAACAATCAGCTTGATTGATACATTTTCGGAATTTAAGGAACTGAAGA
>ERZ1643247.3202-NODE-3202-length-11855-cov-28.053305_pt1 | contig 11855 bp, 9 predicted proteins | sample MGYA00579264_ERZ1643247 | MGnify/ENA primary metagenome ERZ1643247 (study PRJEB29033, sample SAMEA4952262) | chicken gut metagenome | biome: Broiler Chicken; feature: Gastrointestinal Tract; material: Caecum | place: Ireland | collected 2018 | study: Broiler... | reverse complement strand
TATTGAGCAATAAAACGAGCAAAGATGTTTAAAAATCTTTGCTCGTTTTTAATCTCTATGGGAATTGCCCTTAGGAGCCCTCCCATTTTTGCCGTCCTTTTGATCGGAATGGCGCGCGGCTGCCCGGCGGAACAGGAGCGCTTTGCACAATTATTTGGCACCTAACATTGAAAAGGACTGCGGGCCCGATGTATAATGCTGCTTGTGGAGGGGCGGCGCAGGGGCGCAGCCGGACATGATGGGTGAACGGGAGACCATCCGCCGCATTCTGGAGATTGAGGCGGAGCAGAGGCGGCGCGCGGAGGAAAATCCGCTCGCGCACTACAATGCAGGGCGCGTCAAACATAAAAAACAGATCGCCTTTCACCGCTGCAAAAAGCGCAATCGCTGGGTGTTCGGGGGAAACCGGAGCGGAAAGACGGAATGCGGCGCGGTGGAGTGCGTATATATGGCGCGCGGCGTGCACCCGTACCGCAAAAACCGCAGGGATGTGTTCGGGTGGGTCGTCTCCCTGTCGCAGCAGGTCCAGCGCGACGTCGCGCAGAAAAAGATCCTCCACTATCTCGCCCCCGAGTGGATCGAGGATGTCACGATGCTTTCGGGCAAAAAGGGATCGCCCTCCGGCATCATCGATCAGATCCGTGTACGCAATGTGTTCGGCGGCATTTCGGTCATCGGGTTCAAGAGCTGCGATCAGGGCAGGGAAAAGTTTCAGGGCGCCTCGCTCGATTTCGTCTGGTTCGACGAAGAGCCGCCGCGCGACGTGTACGAGGAGTGCCGCATGCGCGTGCTCGACCGTGCCGGAGATATTTTTGGCACGATGACGCCGCTCAAGGGGCTGACCTTCGTCTATGATGAGATCTACATGAACAGGCGCAGCGACCCGGAGGTTTGGTACGAGTTTATGGAATGGGCGGATAATCCCTATCTCGACAGGCGCGTTGCGGAACAGATGGCCCGTTCGATGGATGAAAAGTCGCTCGCGTCCCGCCGTTTCGGCAAATTTGCGGTGGGCGAAGGACTGGTCTATCCCGAATTTGACGAGCGCGTGCACATTATCCCGCCCTTTTCGGTCCCGGCCGATTGGCAGGATACCATTTCCATCGACCCGGGGCTCCATAATCCGCTGTCCGCGCACTGGTATTGCGCCGATTATGACGGGAATGTCTATGTCGTCGCCGAGCATTATGCCGCGGGAAAGGACATCGACTACCATGCGCAGCGCATTCGCGAGATCTCTGCGGCGATCGGCTGGCATACGGACGGGAAGGGTCGGCTGCGCGCGCTGATCGATTCCGCCGCCGGTCAGCGCACGTTGGCGGGCAGTAAGAGCGTGAGCGAGCTGTTCTGCGAGCGGGACATCCTCGTGGACACAAATGTGGATAAGGATCTGTTTGCCGGTATCGCGCAGGTCAAGAGCTATTTACGCGGGGCGGAGGGGCGGCCGCGGCTGTATATCTTTGAGGGGTGTACCAACCTCGTGCGCGAGATCAAGGGGTACTTTTGGGGTTCGGGCGATCTTCCGAAAAAGCGCGACGATCATGCGCTGGACGAATTGCGCTATTACCTGATGACCCGCCCGCGCGCCGCCGCACCCGAATGGGAGCAGACTGCCGTACAGAAGGACAAGGCGCGCCTGCTGCGCCGTCTGCGGGGCGGCAGAGGCAGATGAGGGAGGAAGAATGTGGAAGACGAAGAGGTAAAGGCGGCGCTGCGGCGGCGGGCGCTCGGCTTTGAGACGGACGAGATCGTCGAGGAGTACGCCTTTCAGGAGGGGGAAGCCGTGCTGCTCAAGCGCAAGGTGACCAAAAAGACGGTGCCGCCCGATATGACGGCGGCAAAAATGCTGCTGGAGGGGGAAATGCCGGCCGCTTCGCTGAGCGACGAACAGCTTGCGGCGGAAAAGGCGCGCCTTTTACGGCAATTAAAGGAGGGGAAAGAGGGGTGAAGGACAGGTCAACAGAGGCGGAGCGCGCCCGTGCGCGCGCCGCGGAGGCAGAGGAGGAACGGCTGGTGCGCGCCGTGCTCGATGAGTTTGAGGCGCGGCGGGAGGCACGGCGGCCGTTGGAGCGGAGTTGGGAGCTGAACATGAACTTTCTTGCGGGCAACCAGTATTGCGACATCGGGCCCGCGGGGGAGCTGGAGGAGGAGCAGCCCCGATTTTATTGGCAGAGCCGGCGGGTTTTCAACCATATCGCGCCGGCCATCGACACGCGCTGTGCCAAATTGGCGCGGGTAAGGCCGGTCATGTCGGTTCGGGCGGCGACGGGCGAGGAATCGGATATGCGCACGGCGAAGATCGCCGCGGATGTCCTGCATTCGGTGAGCGAGGAGTGCGCTTTGGATGACGCCGTCTCCCGTGCGACCGCATGGAGCGAGACGTGCGGCACGGCATTTTATAAAGTGTACTGGGATGCTCGCGGCGGAAAGTCCCGGGAGGGAGGACAGCCGGAGGGCGCGGTGTGCGTCGCCGCCCTTTCGCCCTTTGAGATCTACCCGCAGGATCTCGCCTGCGAGCGTGTGGAGGATCAACCGAGCATCATGCATGTGCGTGCGGTCCCCGTGCAGGAGATCCGGGAAAAGTACGGCCTGAGCGTCGCGGAAGAGGATATCGATGAATTTTCCTTTACGCCGCGGGCAGCTTCCTCGAATGACGTCGGCGGGAGCGGGGCTGCTCTGCATACAGTGCGGCGCGGCTGCGCGAAGGTCATCGAGTATTATATGCGCCCGAACGAGGCATTTCCCAACGGGCGGCTCACCGTCATCGCGGGGAACAGGCTCGCCTACTGCGGGGATCTGCCCTACGTCAACGGCGAAAACGGCGCGCGGACCTATCCGTTCGTCAAGCAGTGCGCGGTCCCGCTCTCGGGGGCTTTTTTCGGGGGCAGCCTCATCGACCGCATGATCCCCGTCCAGCGGGCGTTCAACGCGGTCAAAAACCGCAAGCATGAATTTCTCAATCGGCTGACGATGGGGGTGCTCGCGGTGGAGGACGGGTCTGTGGATACCGAGGAACTGCTCGAGGAGGGGCTCGCGCCGGGCAAGGTGCTCGTTTACCGCCGCGGTTCGCAGCCGCCGCGCCTGTTGAGCGCCGATTCCATGCCGGGTGAATTTCAAACGGAGGAGGAGCGGTTGCTGGACGAGTTCATTTTGGTCAGCGGCGTCAGCGAATTGAGTTCGACCACGCAGAACCGCACGCACGTGACGAGTGCGACGGGGCTGCAGCTGCTCATTGACCTCGACGATACCCGCCTCGCGGTCACGACGGACAGTATCCGCCGCGCCATCAAGCAGATCGGCCGCTTTATTTTGCGGCTGATGCGCCAATTTGCGGGACATCGCCGCCTGCTGCGCATGGCGGGAGACGGGCGTCGGGCGGAGTGGATCAGCTTTTCCGCTTCCGATCTCTCCTCTGATGACGTCGTTTTCGAGACGGACGTGGACGAGACGAGTTCTCCCAGCAAGCGCCGCTCGCTGCTGTACGAGCTGGTGTCGATGGGATTGCTCGCGGGAGAAGACGGGAAGATCCCCGCCGAAACGCGCAGCAATCTTTTGGAGGCGCTCGGGTTCGGCGGGCTGGACGGTTCGTATGGCCTGCTGCCGCTGCACAAGAACAAGGCCGCGGAGGAAAACCGCCGTCTGCTCTCGGAGGAAGTATCCGTCGACCGTTATGACGACGACGCCGTGCACATTGCCGAGCATACGCGCTTTCTGCTGTCGGACGAGTTCCGCCGGCACGAGGAGGCAAAGGAACGCTTTACGGCGCACTTGCGCGGGCATGAAGAGCAGGCCCGCCGCAGGCGGGAAGAAACCGCCCGGTAAGGGCGGCATGGCGGGGGCGGTCTGTCCGGCACCCGCAGCCCCGCCGCGGCGGGGCGGATAAAAATCAGGGAGGGATGTATGGAAAAGGAGAACGAAACGACCGGAGCGGCCGAACAGGTGAAGGAGTTGCCCGCCGCAGAAGCGGGAGCACTGCCCGATCTGGGCAAGTTCAGAAGCGTGGAAGCCCTTTTGCACGCGTACAATTCGCTGGAGGCGGAATTTACGCGCCGCAGCCAGCGCCTGCGTGAATTGGAGGGAAAGGGTGCGGGCGAGAACGCTTTGCCGGCTGCGCCCGCGCCCGCGGCGGATGCGGGCATTTCGCTGGAAGAGAGGGTGGAACGGGCGGTCGAGCGCTGTCTCGCCGCGCGCGAAGCCCCCTATGTCATGGCGGGCGGCGGATCTTTTGCGGCCGCACCGCCGCGGCGCGCGCGTACGCTGGAAGAGGCGGGCCGGCTCGCGCAGGAACTGTTCCGCAAGTAGGGCGCCGCCGCACAGATCAGAACAAAAAAAGGGAGGAAAATGATCCATGGTGACAATGACGAGCGCGGACAGCGCGCTGAAAAATTACTATCTCGGCGTAGTCGCGCAGCAGCTGAATGCGGAGGTCAATCCGCTGCTCGCGAAGATCCGCCAGACCACGGCGGATGTATGGGGCAAGGAGGTGCGCCGCCTGGCGCAGTACGGCGTCAACGGCGGCGTGGGGGCCGGCACCGAGGAGGGCGCGCTGCCCGTTTCCGGCGGCAACAACTACGAGCAGTTCGTGACCACATTGAAAAATCTTTATGGCACGGTGGAGATCAGCGACAAGGCAGTGCGCGCTTCTGCCAACAATGCGGGCGCGTTTGTCGATCTGCTCACGGCGGAGATGGAAGGGCTGGTTCGCTCCTCCGCCTTTAACTTCGGGCGCATGCTCTTCGGCGACGGTTCGGGCGTTTTATGCGAGGTCGTGTCTGTGTCCGGCAATGCCGTCACGGCAGATTCCGTCAAAAATATCGTCGAGGGGATGACGGTGGACCTCCTCGATGCGGAGGGGGACGCCATCGACGGTGCAACCGCCCGCCGCATCACGGGGGTGGACCGCGCGGCCAAGACATTTACTCTCTCCGGCGGCACCCTGACGGGCGTGACGGCGGGATGCCTCGTCTGCGTGCAGGGCTCATATAACCTCGAACTGACCGGCCTCGGCGCTATCTTCAAGGATACGGGCACCCTCTACGGGCTGGATCGCGCTACACATGCATGGATGATCCCGTATATGAAGGAGAAGGTGGGAGCCATCAGCGAGACCGTTTTGCAGACGGCGATCGACGCGCTGGAAGAGCGCTCCGGAAGTCGGGTGGACTTCATTGTTTGCAGCTGGGGCGTCAAGCGCGCCCTGCAGAAGGCGCTCAGCGCTTCGCGCGTGCAGACGGATATGGCAGTGCTCGCGGGCGGTTACAAGGCGATCACGTACAACGGCATCCCCGTCGTGGCGGATCGCTTCTGCCCGGACGGCACCATGTATCTGCTCAATACGTCCGATTTCTGCCTGCACCAGCTGTGCGACTGGAAGTGGCTGGAAGGGGATGACGGCCGCGTGCTGCGCCAGGTTCCCGGCAAGCCGCTGTACACGGCGACGCTCGTCAAGTATGCAGATCTCATCTGCACCCGCCCGTGCGGGCAGGCGATGCTGACGGGCATTACCGAGGAGTAAAGCGCTTTTCGGATAAACCGGGGCCGGAACTGCCGGCTAAAAGCCGGGGTGCCGTTCGGCTGTGGGGCCGCCTGCGGGCGGCCCTTTGCCCGACGCGCCCGGCGAAAAACGAGGAGGGATTTATGCGGGTCAGAGAGATATTGATCCTTGCGGCGGAACTGGCCTGCCGCCGCGACCTGGCGGATTACCTTGCCGGGAAAAACGGGGAGGATGCGTCCGCTTTTGCGCGGGAAGAGGAGGCGATGCTGCGCTGTTATAATCTTACCGAGAACGAGCTCGCGCTCGACTATCTGCCCCTCCGCCGCGCGGAAAAGTTTGTATCGGACGGCTGTGTCGCTTATACGGCGTTTGCAGAGCCGCCCGTCGAGATCTTATCTGTGCGCGGCGAAACGGGCCGCTCTCTTCCCTTTACGGCGGGGGAGGATGGGGTGCTCGTGCGGGCGGGCTGCGTGACGGTCGAGTATTCCGTTCGCCCGCGCCCGAAGGCTGCGGGCGACTTCCCCGAACTCTCGCAAAAGGGAGATGCGCGGCTGCTCGCCCTGGGGACCGCGTGCGAGTATGCGCTGATGAGCGGCAACTACGAAGCGGCATCGCTGCTCGATAAGCGGTACCGCGATGCCATTGCCTGCGCCTGCCGCGAGCGGGGCGGGCGGTTTCGGCTGCGGAGGTGGGTATGATCGTTTCAGAAAAAGCGTTGCCCGCCTTTTCCGTTTCGGAGCGTACGGCAGAGGCAAAGTGGAAGGGGGATGCGGCGGGCGTATGCGGCCCCGCGCCCTCGGCGCTGCTGCGCGGCTTTCCGGGCGGGGCGGAGGTAAAACCGGGAGGGGTGCCGATCTCGCTGCCGGCGGGGGAAGCCCCGCTCGCCGCGTTTGCGGCGGGAAATACGGTCGCTGTCTGTTGCGGGAGCGGATCGGTGTATATCTGTTCGGCGTCGGGTACGAGGAAGACTTCGGTCCGCTTTTCGCGCATCCCGGCCTGTGCGCGCATCTACGACGGCGGTGAAGCGTACGTTTTGTCGGATGGTTCCCGCAGCGCTCTGCTGCGGGAGGGAGGCCTGACCGCATCCGTTCTCCCTGCCTTCGAGCGTGCCGCTTACTATGGGGACAGACTGTGGCTCGCGGATGCGGGAGAGGAAGGGCGCGTTCGTTATAGCGCGCCCGCATCGGCCGATCTTTCGGCGGCGCGCGGCAGGGGTGGGGACATCTCCTTTCCCTCCGCGTATGGGCAGATCGTCGCATTGCTCCCGCTTGGCGACGCGCTGCTGCTCTTTCGCGAGCGGGGCGTTCAGCGGCTGCGCGCAAAGGGGGATGAGCGCGATTTTACATTGTCCGATCTCTTTTCCGGCGCGCATATTTACGGCGATACCGTCGCCGATGTCGGCGGCCGCGCCGTGTGGCTGGCGGAGGATGGGCTGCATGCCTACGACGGGAGCGAGAGCGCCTTTGCGCCCGCCTTTGCAGAGGCCTTGACGGGGTTTGATCAAAGCGGTGCGCGCGCTGCGGCGGAGGGAGGCAGGTACTATCTGCAGGCGCGCGCGAGAGACGGAAAGGAGATCGCCCCTGTATTGGCGGCCTTTTCGGCGGATGGAAAGAGCGGTTCGCTCGTTCGCTGTGCGGCGGAGGGGTTGGCCTCCTCTGCGCGGGTGCTGTTCGTGGCGGGCGGCGCTGTCTGTGTGCCGTCGGCAGGCGGCTTCCCCTTTGGGTATGCCCGCCGCGTCTATGAGAGCGAACCGTGCGATCCGTTTGGCCGCCGTGCGCTGCTGCGCGAAGTGTGCGTATGCGCGAGCGGACCCTTTTTGCTGACGGCACAGAGCGAGGAGGGGCGCCGCACGGTGCGCGTGCGCGGCATGGGCCGGGCAGAGCGCTTCTGTATGCAGCTTCCGGGCAGGGTGTTCGGTTATCGATTGGAGACGGATGCGCCGGGAGCAGTGCAGTCGCTAGCGGCCACATATGTGAAGGGAGGTGTCCGATGAGTTCGGTGACGGATGCGGAATTGAATGCTGCCGCGCAAAAGCTGATCGAGGAAGCGAATGCGGAGAGCGAGGCGGCGCTCGCAGAATATGAAAGGGACTGTCTCTCCGCCCGTTTCCGCCTGCTGGAGAGGGGAACTTACCGTTCGAGTATCCTGCAGGATTCTCTGAACGAGCTGCGAGCCGCCTACGATAAACTGGTTTTGCGCATCCAGAGGGAGTTGGATGAGAGTTTGGAGGCTCTGTATGCGGAAGCGGAGGAGCCGGATGACGGCGAAGACCCCGGCGGCGATGGGGAAGACCCCGGCGGCGATGGCGAAGACCCCGGCGGCGACGGCGAAGACCTCGGCGGCGACGGCGAAGACCCGGGCGGCGATGGGGAAGACCCCGGCGGCGATGGGGAAGACCCGGACGGCGATGGGGAAGACCCCGGCGGTGACGGCGAAGACCCGGGCGGCGATGGCGAAGACCCCGGCGGCGATGGCGAAGACCCCGGCGGCGATGGAGAGGATCCTGGCGGCGATGGCGAAGACCCGGGCGGCGATGGGGAGGATCCTGGCGGCGATGGCGAAGACCCGGGCGGCGATGGCGAAGATCCCGATGAGCCGGAGGCTCCCTACGAAGTGGATGAATCTCTTTCCATGCGAGACCGCTACATTGCCGTCAAAAATTATTATCTATCCATTCCGAATGCGGCAGATGCACTCGAAGCACTGCGCGATGACAGCGTCGCCAAGGAATATCTCGGCACGTATTACAACTATCTCGAGCAGCTGCTCATCATGATGCAGTGAAGAGAAAAAGCACGGCGCCCCGCGGCCATCGGCCGCGGGGCGCTCTTTTGCAGAAAAATTTTGAAACGGCACCAATTTGCGCTGCGCTTTTGCGTCACTCAACCCGAATGGCGCTTGTGCGCGGCAATTTTATGCCGCCTGTTTGTGCCGTAAGCCGAGGGCAGTGCTCTCTTTTTCCGGCGATCCGCGGCGCCTCGCTGCGGGAACAGCGGGGAGCGCGATCACAGCGCCCGTATGCTCTCCACGGGGCGGCGCTTGGCGATGCCGTATACGGGCAGGAAGGTCGCGATCAGCGAGGTGACGATCGCGATGCCCAGCATCACCAGCCAGGAAAGCGGCCCAAATACAAACAGGGAGACGTTTGTAAAGTCCGCGAGCTCCGCGTTGAGTACGGCACAGACGATGAAGCTCGCGGCCATGGCGAGGACATAGCAGATGGCTGTGATGATTGCCGATTCCGAATAGAAGATCTTGAATACGTCTGCACTGCGCGCACCCACCGCGCGCAGGATGCCGATCTCCCGTTTTTTGTAGGTGATGGACACCGAAATAAAGTTGAACAGGAGCAGCATCGCGAACACGGCCATCACGACGCCGATCCACAGAAATACGGTGCTGAGCATCTCGACTGTACTGTTGACATAGCTGAGAGAATCTGCCACAGCGGAAACGAGGGTATAGAAGGTGTCGTCCTCTGCAAGTTCGTCCGACCCGTACACGATGTCCGCAAGCCCTGCATGGTCGGGGGATGGCAGGATGATGGTGTTGTACTTTTCATCGGCCGCGCGTACGTACTTCGTTTCTTCCATACTGTAAGTGGAGGATCCGTAGGTATCTGTCAGATTCTCCGTTTCGCTTTCAGAGAACAGGAGCGCTTCACCGTACATGTTGGCGCTTGCGTAAAAACCGACGATTGTATATTCGCCGATGTCTGCCCCGAACGTGTTACGGAGGGTGATCTGCGTGACAAAATCTTCATCCGAGACGATCTCCGCCAAGTAAGGGGAGAAGAACGCGAGCGCTTCCTGCGCGGTCTGCTCGCCGTAATCGCCGGGATAATAGAGGGCGCTGTGGTACATTTCAAATTGATTGTTCCACTCGTCCGCGGCTTCATTTGCGGCAGCTGAGGCAATATCTTGCGCCTGCCAATCAAATTCGTTGCGGGCGTCGGCTTCGATCTCGTCCGCCGCTGCCTGCGCGGCTTCCGCTTCCGTGTATCCTTGGTCCAGGAAGTTTCTATAAAGGTCGTCGTACACGCTTTCGTTGTTTTGGCGGTATTCCTCGAGGAAGCCCTCCCAGTGCAGGTCATAATACTCTTGGTAGGCGGCGTCGAACATTTCCTGCACGAGCTGATTGTAAGCCGTGTTGCGGACCTCGTAGAGAAATGGATCGAGTATCTGCATGTATGCTGTTGCCTCGATCAGCACCTCTTTGTCGGAGAGGAAAGTCTTGCCCTCTTTGAACAGATAGACATAAGCGGTATCTGCGGCCGACTCCGCAGTATAGGGCATGAGGCGGTTGATGTAATAGTCCGCCGAGCCGTAGTCGGGAGAGGTGAGAGTGAAATTGAGTTCTCCTTCCAGCTGGACGGCATAATCGGGGATATCGCTGCCGCCCCACGAGTTGTCCGCAAAATCTTGTAAGTGCGCGTCATAAAAATCGTCGGAGACGAGCACCGCGCCGTACAGGCCCAGGGAGACGAGGCTGTACAGCTCGCGGGCGAGATCGTAGTCGGTGTTCGCATACCCCGCCGACTCTTGCAGGGCGGCGTACTTTTCGTCGGGGTCCGCGCGGAAAACGCCGCGCACGTTCAGCTCGACCCCGTTGGTAAGATACAGCGTCTGCCCGACGATATCTGCATAGTTTTCAAGGGGGATCTCGGCGCCCGGAACAAAAATTCCGATTTCATTCGGCTCCATCACCGTCAGACCCGCATTGCGGATGGAGTCGAAAAGGTAAGAGGAGATGGCGATGTCATCCGTTCCGTACTTGGAGAGGTCGCTCTCCCCCGCAACGAATGTAGGCCCCGGATAGTCCGCCGCGCCGTCCGCAAAGTGGAAGATGTACGGCTGGTAGTAGTTCAGGGCGCTTCCGCCCGAATCGCGCAGGTTTTGGATGGAGAAGCTCGTCGTGCTGTAGTGGGAACGTTCAAAATTGAACAGCCCGAGCGCCGCGCCGTACCGGTCGCGGTATTCCTGCACTTCGGCGGGGGTAAAGCACGCGCTCCCTTCGCTCGTGTAGCGGGAGAGCTCCTTGCCCGTCGCGCGCTCGATGGTCACGTTGTCGTATTCAAAGTACTTTTGCAGGGCGATGGTTTCGTACCCCGCGTCGATGTACGATTGGAGCATGACGCTCTTCCCGTCGTAAAAGGTCAGCGTCGAAAACAGTCCGAACATCGCAAACGCGATGAAGGAGAGGAAGATGGTAAAGACCAGGCGGAAGGGCTTGACGCGCATACTGCTCGCGCCGATGCGCGCCGCGTGGCGGAAGGGGAGCTTGGAGCGGATAAAGCGGCTCTCATCCTGCGTGTATGTGCGGGCAGGGATGGCCTTTTCGTCCGTGTCAGCAAACGTCTCCTGTGCGCCCTCTTCGTCGATGCGCGCTGCCTTTTTGAAATCGGCGATCTCTCTCTGCCCGTTCGAGATAAGCACGTCCTTCGGAGAAGAGAGCAAAAATTTCTGGATGGCGTCCACGTCCGCAGGGGTGAGGCGGGCGCCGCTCTTGACGGAGATGGTGCCGCTGCCGATAAAGGTCAGATTGTCGCTCGCCTGCTCGGCGGGCAGCTTTTCTTTGGTGACATCCGAAACAACTTTGCCGTCTTTTAGCTCGATGATGCGGTCGCCGTAAACTTCCGCAAACTCCCGATCGTGCGAGACGACGATGACCAGCTTGTCCGCGGACAGTTTTTTCAGCGTGTCGAGCACCTGTTTGCCCGTATTCGAATCGAGCGCGCCCGTCGGCTCATCCGCGAGGATGATCTCGGGATTTTTGACCAGCGCCCGCGCGATGGCGACGCGCTGTTTTTGTCCGCCCGAAAGGGTGTTGGGTTTGCGCTTGGCAAAATCGGTCAGCTCCACCTGCCGCAGGATCTCTTCGATCTGCTTGCGGTCGCGCCCCTTGCCCTGCAATTCGAGCGCGAGCGCAATGTTGTCCTCCACCGAAAATTCGTTGAGGATATTGTATTCCTGAAAGACGAATCCGATAAAGGTATTGCGGTAACTGTCAAAATCTGCCTGCGTAAAGTCCTTGCTGCTGCGCCCCTTGATGATGATCTCGCCCTCGTCCGGCGCGTCCAGTCCGCCGCACAGATTGAGCAGGGTCGACTTGCCGCTCCCGCTCTTGCCGAGCAGGAAGACCATTCCCTTTTCGGGGAAGCGGATGGAAACTCCGTCCAGCGCGCGCACTTCTGAGCCGCCTTTTTTTGCCTTATAGACCTTTTTCAGACCCCTTATCTCTAACATGGCTGTTCCTCCTGATTTGCCGGATAGATCGACTATAACAAAAAAGTTTTAAAAAAGTATGAAAAAAGTTTTAAAAAAGTATGAAGTTGCGGTGCAGGCTCGCAAACGATTTATTT
>ERZ1643247.3201-NODE-3201-length-11857-cov-27.888578_pt1 | contig 11857 bp, 12 predicted proteins | sample MGYA00579264_ERZ1643247 | MGnify/ENA primary metagenome ERZ1643247 (study PRJEB29033, sample SAMEA4952262) | chicken gut metagenome | biome: Broiler Chicken; feature: Gastrointestinal Tract; material: Caecum | place: Ireland | collected 2018 | study: Broiler... | reverse complement strand
AAAAAATCGCTATGCGACAGCTTTCGCAGGCCATCGCGTAGCGATTTTGTTCAATACGAATTTTAATTCAGCACTTCTAATTCGATGTTATCACTGCTTGTATGGATCTTGCCGTCTTTTGTGACGAATACGGCCTCTATGCCGTCGAGGCTACGGATCAGTTCAAGACCGTCTTCCAGCCCCATGGCGAAACAGGTTGTGCTCAAGGCGTCTCCATCCACCGATTTATCGGAGATGATCGTCACCTGATCTAGATCGTTCTGCACAGGATAGCCTGTGTCAGGATCGAGGATGTGATGATAGATAATCCCGTCTTTTTCAAAATATCTTTCATAATCACCGGATGTTACAACGGACTGGTCGTTTATAGATACCGCGGCCATAGCGGTGCCCGTCTCTGCGAACGGCTTCTGCAGACCGATACGGAAATCCGTCCCGTCATAGCGATTCCCGAGAGCGAGCATGTTCCCGCCCAGATCGATAAGCGCATGCTTAATGCCTTCGGTTTCAAGATATTCTTTCACTCTGTCCGCAATATATCCCTTAGCAATGCCTCCCAGATCAATCCTGGCTTCCGGGTCTGTGAGGGTAACGGTATTTCCCTCCACACTGACACAATGATAATCTATATGAGTGACAGCTTCCGCCAGTTTGTCAGGATCGGGAAGCGTCTTTTCTTCATTATCTGTAAAATTCCAGAGGCTCGACGCAGGGGCAATTGTTATATCAAAAAGCCCTCCTGATATTTCTCCGTATAAAAGTCCCTTTTGAATAAGCTCGGCGGTCTCATCAGAAACGGTTACCGGTTCTCCACCGGCGTTATTTATCTCCGAAACTTCACTTGTATCTATCGTAGCACTAAACAGCTGCTCATAATTTTCACACAATTCCCGGCAATGATCTATAATATCCTGATCAGCTCCCCATACTTGAATCTGTACAACAGTATCAAAATATGTCCCCGTCATGGTTAGCGGCTCGTTCTCCGGAGGGGTTGTACATCCGGAAAGCAGCACGGCAGATATCAGCACCGCTGTTGTGAAAAATGCTTTTAATTTTTTCTGGCTCAAAGATCTTGTTCCTTTCTTTTTATAATCCTGTCTATTATATATGATTTTGTCTCTGATCACAACAATCGAACATTCTCCGGACTATAACAATCGAACATGTGATTGCATAATAAAAATCTGTGTGCTATGATATCAAAGGTGAAGAGTTAACTATAGTTAACCAGAGGTAACTGATTATGAAAAGAAGTGATCTGATTCTTGCAGCAGCAGTTCTGGCCGCGGCTGCGTTGATTCTGGCATTCCAGTTTTTCCGTCAGGACAGCGGAAAACATCTTGTGGAAATATCTGTTGACGGAGATATTTTCGGAACGTATGATCTGACGGAAGATCAGACAATCGAGATAAATGATACAAACCGTGTTGTAATAGAAGATGGAGAGGCACGCATGGTGTGGGCAGACTGTCCCGACCAGATTTGTGTAAACCACAGGGCAGTCTCGAAAAACGGAGAGAGTATTATCTGTCTTCCGAATCAGGTCGTCGTCGCTGTTATAAGCTCTGAAGAGAGCGGTCTGGACGCAGTCGCACAATAGAGAGGAAATAGAAATTGAAAAACAGAGCAGCATATTTCGGAGTATTTACAGCTCTTGCACTGATCTTCAGTTATATAGAGACACTGATCCCGATCCAGTTCGGAGTTCCCGGTATCAAACTCGGCCTTGCAAATCTGATCATTGTGATCGTACTGTATAAGACGGACTGGCAGGAAGCGCTTCTATTATCCGTAGTGCGGATCGTACTTGCCGGATTTATTTTCGGGAATCTGTTCAGCATCGTGTATAGTCTTGCCGGGGGCATCCTGAGCCTGGCAGTCATGACGCTGCTGAAAAAATCAGACCGTTTCAGTGTGACAGGTATCAGTATGGCCGGCGGAGTATGTCACAATATCGGGCAGCTGGCTGCAGCGATGATCATAGTAGAGACATATCAGGTAGGCTATTATCTGCCTGTACTCCTGATCGCCGGTCTCATCACCGGCGCCGTAATCGGCGCTGTGGCAGGAGAAGTCCTCAAAAGGATCCGGAACCTGTCGTTTCAATAAATACAGTAAAGGAAAGTAAATAAAATATGATTTCATATATAAGAGGAGAACTTGCGGCGGTAGAGCCGCAGAAAGCTGTCATAGACGTCGGCGGAGTGGGATATGGCGTATATATGCCTCAGCAGGCATTGTCACTGCTCCCGCAGCCGGGAAATGAAGTAAAATTATACACCTATCTCAACGTAAAGGAAGACGCGATGCAGCTGTTCGGTTTTCTCACCAAGGATGATCTGGAGATCTTCAAACTTGTGATCGGCGTGAGCGGCATCGGACCGAAGGGCGGGCTCAATATCCTCTCCTGTATGTCACCGGACGAACTGCGGTTTGCCATTATGTCGGGAGATGCAAAAGCGATCTCCGCTGCTCCGGGTATCGGAAAGAAAACTGCAGAGAAACTGATTCTGGAGCTCCGTGACAAAGTAGATATTGAGGATGTGCTGAACAACGCCGCGCACGGCGGCGATGCTGAGCAGTTTCATGCAGGAGAGGCTGAGAGCAGTATGCAGGCAGAGGCGGTACAGGCTCTTGTCGCTCTCGGATACGGAAATGCGGAAAGCCTGCGGGCGGTCAAAAAGACGTCTCCGGACTGCCGGACTGTGGAAGACATACTGAAAGAGGCATTGAAATATCTTTTCTGAGAAGAGGATTATTTAAATCATTATGGGAAAACGAATCATAACAACAGAAAATCTTGAGGAAGATCTTAAAATAGAGGGAGAACTGCGTCCCCAGCATCTGAAAGATTACATCGGACAGGAGAAGGCCAAGCAGACACTGTCTGTTTATATTGAAGCAGCCAAAGCAAGAGGAGAAGCCCTGGATCATGTACTGTTCTACGGACCGCCGGGGCTCGGTAAAACGACTCTTGCAGGCATCATTGCCAACGAGATGGGCGTGCATATGAAAGTCACCTCGGGACCTGCCATTGAAAAGCCCGGGGAAATGGCTGCGATACTCAACAGTCTTCAGGAGCACGATGTACTCTTTGTAGATGAAATCCACCGGCTCAACCGTCAGGTAGAAGAGGTTCTCTATCCCGCAATGGAAGATTACGCCATCGATATTATGATCGGCAAAGGCGCCGGAGCACGCTCCATAAGACTGAATCTCCCCAAATTTACACTGGTCGGCGCCACTACAAGGGCGGGGATGCTGACAGCTCCTTTGCGTGACCGTTTCGGAGTAGTTAACCGGCTGGAATTTTATACGGATGAAGAACTGAAAACAATTATTCTTCGCTCTGCATCTGTGCTGGATGTAGAGATAGAAGAAGACGGCGCGCTTGAACTCGCCAGACGTTCCAGAGGAACTCCGAGACTTGCCAACCGGCTTCTGAAACGTGTACGCGATTTTGCTCAGGTCAAATACGACGGCAGGATTACCAAAAAAGTAGCTGATTATGCGCTTGACCTTCTGGATGTCGACAAATATGGTCTTGATCATATTGACCGCAGTATTCTTTTAACCATGATCGAAAAGTTTCAGGGAGGTCCTGTCGGACTTGATACGCTCGCGGCGGCAATCTCCGAGGACGCCGGCACACTTGAGGATGTATATGAACCGTATCTCCTGAAAAACGGCTTTATCCAGCGTACTCCCAGGGGAAGAGTTGTAACGGAACTGGCTTACCGGCACCTCGGAATTCCGATGCCTTTCGAAGAAACTTAAATACAGACAGTCTTTTGAGACGGCAGCTTATGCCGTGAACCGGAGCAGAAAATGTGGCACGTTTCGGCATTTCCCGAAAAAACAGTTGGTTTTTACTTCCAAATAGTTTATAATAAACTGTATGAAACGCGAGGAGGATGCTATGAGTTCAGCAAAACATTTTACAGAAGTATTGATCGGGGGAAAGGTATATACTCTCAGTGGATTTGAAGGCGAAGAATATCTGCAGAAAGTATCTTCCTATCTGAATCACAAGATAACAGAGTGTGCGAACAGTGAGGGATACAGAAAACAGAGCGCTGACACAAGAAATGTACTTCTCGCCCTGAATATTGCGGATGATTATTTTAAAGCAAAAAAACAGGGAGATTCCCTTGAGAATGATATCGAACTGAAAGACAAGGAGATGTACGATCTGAAACATGAGCTTATCTCCGCACAGATCAAACTTGAAAATGCCGAGAAAGAGCTCGCAAAGATCAAGGATGAAAATAATGATCTGCAGATGCAGATCGTAAAGCTTGAAACTGAGATGAAAAATCGTAGAAGATAACTGATAAAGGCTGTCCTAATCGACAGCCTGTTTCATTAAATGGAGAGAAAAGGACATAATTCGACAAAATGACAGACAGAAAAATTGAAATCCTTTCACCGGCAGGCTCCTATGCAGCTTTTGAAGCCGCTCTGAAAGCCGGAGCCGATGCGGTCTATATCGGCGGCTCCAGATTCGGAGCAAGAGCCTATGCGGAGAACTTTGCAGAAGAAGAATTGATACGGGCGATCCGCGAGGCTCATTTTTATGGAAGAAAACTTTATCTCACGGTAAATACGCTGCTCAAGGAAGATGAAATCGACAGTTTATATGATTATCTGGCGCCTTTCTATGAGAACGGACTTGATGCCGTGATTGTGCAGGATATGGGAGTCGTAGAATATATACGCAGATATTTTCCGGATCTTGACATACATGCCAGCACACAGATGACGATCACCGGTGCTTTAGGCGCACAATTTGTTGAATCACAGGGAATTACGCGTGTTGTGCCCGCAAGGGAACTGTCACTGGAGGAAATACGCCGGATCCGTCAGGAAACGGATCTGGAGATAGAATGCTTTGTACACGGAGCTCTTTGCTATTGTTATTCCGGACAGTGTCTTTTAAGCAGCATGATCGGAGGGCGGAGCGGCAACCGGGGACAGTGCGCGCAGCCATGCAGACTTCCTTACACGTTCAATGAGAAAAAGAAATATTTCCTAAGCCCTAAAGACATCTGTACACTGGAGATTATACCGGATCTTATCGAAGCAGGAATCGATTCATTTAAAATTGAAGGGCGCATGAAAAAACCGGAATATGTAGCTGGCGTAACATCTCTTTACCGAAAATATACGGATATGTATCTTAATACAGGAAGAGAAGGGTTTAGTGTTCTTCCGGAAGACCGGCAGATGCTCATGGATCTTTATAACCGCGGCGGTTCTTCAACCGGATATTTCCAGACAAGAAACGGGAAAGAAATGATGTCTCTCGACCGGCCGAATCATGCCGGGGTTCCTGCCGTTAAAGTGCAGTATCAGAAAGGCCGGGAAGTACATGCCCGGACAGTTACAGATCTGAATGCCGGCGACGTACTTGAGATTACGGGAGGAAAAAATAATTACACATTGGGGAAAGCCGTAAAAAAGGGAGAAAACATCACATTTCTCGTCCAGAAGCAGATCCGTCTGACAAAAGGCATGCTGCTGAACCGCATCCGGAATGAATCTCTTCTGCAGCATATAGATACTGACATTATCGGGAAAAAACTGCAGAGACCAGCGGTGGGCAGTTTTACCGCAAAAATTGGAAGTCCGGCTGTCCTTCTTGTATCATCCGGCAAAGCATCCTTTCAGGCTGCCACCGACGAACCGGTACAGGCCGCCCAGAGCCGTCCAATGGACAAAGAACGCATCTGTTCGCAGCTCAGAAAGACCGGTAACTCTGAATTTCACTTCAGAGAGCTTACCGTTGAGATGGATGAAAATATTTTTATTCCTGTCCAGCAGCTTAATTTGCTGCGCCGCAGCGCCCTTGAAGGTCTGAAAGAGAAGCTGCTATCCGGATATTTAAGAAAATCGGAATCCCCGCTGTCAGAGTCCGGAAGCGAGACCAGCCGTTCAGGCTCTGAAAGCCGCGTTCCTTCTTTATCAATCTATGCAGAGTCTGTAGATCAGCTCAGCGCGGCAGCATCCTGTATCACTGAACTCCACACATTTCCTGCCCGGATATATCTGGGCACTGATATACAGTCGGAGCTGATGAACGAGAACGGGAAAGAACAGATTAGTAAAATTCTCAGTCTGTTCAGGAAAAACAAGACCGAAATTGTCATTGCAATGCCGCATATTCTGCGCAGTACCGAGAGAGAAGTGACTGAAACTCTTTTGAATGCTTCAGACGCACTGTCGCCCGACGGAATCCTGATCCGGAACTGTGAGGAACTTCAGCTGCTAAAAGAACGGGGATTTGACAAAAAGATAATTCTGGACCATAATCTATATGTGTTTAACCGGTATGCGAAGAAATTCTGGCATAATCTTGGAATTTCAGAGTTCACTGCACCTTTGGAACTAAATGCAGATGAACTTTCCCGTTTATGCCTGAATGACTGTGAGATGGAAATCTACGGCAGAGCACCGGTCATGGTATCTGCCCAGTGCCTTTTCAAAACATCCGGAAAGTGCACAAAGCGTTCGGAAATTTCCTGTCTTAAAGACCGTTATTCAAGTATTTTCCCTGTGCGGGCATACTGTGATTTCTGCTACAATGTGATCTATAATGACCGGCCGACTTGTCTTGCTGATGATATGAAAGAGATCCGCCGTCTCAATCCGGCGCTTTTACGGATCAGATTCAGCACAGAGACGCCGGATGAGGTGAAAGAAATCCTTGCCACGGTGCCAAATCACTTTAGAGACAGCACAGATACTTCCGGTTCCATGCATTACGACCAGAGATCTGAATTTACACAGGGACATTTTAGAAAAGGTATTCTGTAGCAGAATGCCAGATAGATATTAAGAAGTAAATGGTGATAATATGACAAACATTATAATCCAACTTTCAAAATACCTGATCATTATCCTTATGGCAGTATATACTTTTTCCTGTTTTTCCATTTTCACCAGGAATTATGAGGACGAAGAAAAAAGGGTTCTGATCCGTCAGGACGTTCTGCTTTTTCTGCTGCAGTTTGTCGCATTTGGTACAATGTACCTCGCTACGGAAGATATGCGTATTCTGTTTTTATACGCTGCGCTTGCTGTTGTACTGCTTGCCGTAATACTTTTATATAATCTGATTTATCCGAATGTATCACGGCTGGTTGTCAACAATATGTGTATGCTGATCACCGCAGGCATGATCATGATCACCCGCCTGTCTGCGGATAATCCTTCACCTTACGGAAGCGCTATACGCCAGCTGATTTTTGTCGTACTCGGGATTATATTCGGACTTGTCGTTCCGGTCCTGATCCGTAAGCTTACTTTTCTTGATAAATGGACTTATGTCTATGCGGCGGTAGGCGGGGCGGCACTCCTCGCTGTTGCGCTGTTTGCGCCAAAGTCAGGCGGCGCGAATCTTGGGTTTGAAATTGCGGGCATCAATATCCAGCCTTCTGAGTTTGTAAAGATACTTTTTGTATTCTATGTGGCTGCCAGCTTGAATAAGTCAAGGGAATTTAAGAATGTTGTTGTGACAACGGCAGTCGCCGCCGCACACGTTCTTATCCTCGTCCTTTCAACAGATCTCGGAGCCGCACTGATCTTTTTCGTAGTATATCTTGTGATGCTCTATGTAGCGACGAGGCAGCCTCTTTATGCTGTTGCCGGACTTGGAGCAGGGGCGCTTGCCGCAGTCGCGGGTTATCATCTGTTCAGTCATATTAAAGTCAGGGTTGAGGCATGGCAGGATCCCATCGGAACATACAGCGGCAGCGGATATCAGGTGGCCCAGTCTCTCTTTGCGATTGGAACCGGCAGCTGGTTCGGAACCGGGCTTTTCCAGGGGCAGCCTGATACGATTCCTGTAGCAGAGACAGACTTCATATTCTCAGCGATCACAGAAGAGATGGGCGTGATCTTTTCTCTCTGCATTATTCTCATCTGTGTCAGCTGTTATGTTATGTTTCTTAACATTGCAATGGAACTTCACAACCGATTTTATAAATACGTCGCTCTCGGACTGGGTACCTGCTATATCTTCCAGGTGTTTCTCCAGATCGGCGGCGTGACCAAATTCATTCCATCTACCGGAATGACGCTTCCGTTTGTAAGTTACGGAGGAAGTTCGATGCTCAGTACTATGATTATGTTCGGCATCATCCAGGGCTTATATATTCTGAGGGAAGATGAAGAAGAAAAACTCGAAAAAGAAAGGGAGTCAAGAGATGGCTTGGGAAGAACAGCGCCCCGAAAGGTCCGAAAGACGCCAAAGAGCGGGCCGAAATTCGAAGAAGTCCCCAAACAGAGGACGCGTAAAAAGCAAAGAACGCACTCGAAATAGAGAATTCGCCTGGATCACATATTTCTTTGTAATCCTGTTCATCGCATTGATGGGCTATATCGTCTATTTTACTATTGCGCGTGCCGGCACGTTTGTGAACAGTCCGTACAATCAGCGGCAGGATGCTTTTGCCAAAAGTGTTGTGCGCGGCAGTATAACCGACAGAAACGGCAATATTCTTGCTGAAACACAGGTGGCAGAGGATGGAACAGAAACAAGATATTATCCTTATGGATCCCTTTTTTCCCACGTAGTCGGATACAGCAATGACGAGCTGGGAAAAACAGGGCTGGAGTCAGTTGAAAACTTTGAGCTGCTCACCTCAAACGCATTTTTCTTTGAAAAAATACAGAACGAATTCGACGGCTCTAAAAATCAGGGAGACACAGTGGTGACAACGCTTGATGCCGGACTGCAGCAGGCGGCAAGCGACGCGCTCGGCGACTATAAGGGCGCCGTAGTCATTATGGAGGCAGATACCGGGAAAATACTCGCCATGGTGTCGAAACCGGATTTTGATCCGAATGAGATCTCTGCAAACTGGAATACTCTCAATACAGATGAAGAGAACAGTCCTCTTCTGAACCGTGCGACCGGAGGGTCCTATGCTCCCGGATCCGTATTTAAAATCGTCACAACACTGGCCTATATAAGGCAGTACAGCAATTACAGTGATTATTCCTACGACTGTACCGGATCCATCACAGTAGGGGATACGACGATCCCCTGTGCAGGAGGCAATGTACACGGACACGAGGATCTGCGGAGTTCCTTTGCAAACTCCTGTAATTCATCTTTCGCAAATATCGGTCTGCAGCTTGATATCTCCGGATTCAGAGATACAGCTGAAGATCTGCTCTTTAATTCGCAGCTTCCGAGCGTGCTTGATTACACAAAGAGCTCGTTTGTTTTGAATGAAGACTCGCCGACTTCAGAGATTATGATGACTGCCATGGGACAGGGAAAAACAACCGTAAGTCCGTATCATATGTGTCTCATTACCCAGGCAGTCGCGAACGGCGGCACACTGATGGACCCGTATCTGGTAGATTCGGTCACAAATTACACCGGCACTGAAGTTCGCCGCAATGTTCCGAAAAGCTACGCAAGACTTATGACTTCTGACGAAGCGTCACAGCTAAAGGATTACATGACTGCTGTTGTGGAGGAAGGGACAGGTTCTGTACTTTCCGGCCGGTCTTATACAGTAGCCGGAAAGACCGGTACTGCCGAATACAGTTCTGAGAGCAGCGACAGAACACACTCATGGTTTACCGGGTTTACAAATGTAGATGATCCGGAGCTTGTCATTACCGTGATTACGGAAGGATCAGACGGGAGCACAAGCGGAAGGGCTGTCTCCATTGCCGGGACGATACTTGACTCTTATTACAATTAATACGTTGTGGAAGAGGAATATTTATGCAGATGAAATTTTACTGTGATCTGTATGTCAGTGAATGCTGGCAGGAGAAAAGGGCAAGAATAATAAAAAAGTTAAAACAAAACAGGATTCAGCCTCAGGTCTATGTAGTGGCCCTGTCCCAGGGAAGCCAGAACCAGCTTGAATTCTTCTCCAGCATTCTTTTAAAGCAGCACGTGTTTGACAATACCGAAGTTTTTGTTGTAGGAATCGCGAACGGATATGATGAAGCGTTTCTTATGGTAAGGGATATAACGGAACAGATATATACTGAAACCGGAACAGCTGATCTCAGGAAATATATCCTGGAACGTCAGGAAGAATATGTAAAGGCAGGGCAGTAGTTCAGATGTTACATATTATTTTGCTTATTCTTAAAATAATCGGATTTCTAATTCTTGGAATTCTGGCGCTGGCTGTTCTGCTGACGGCGGTAATTCTGCTGGCTCCTTTTGTCTACAGACTGGATTTCTCCGCAAATAACAGCCTGGAAAGCGCAAAGGGCTGCATCCGTTTTCACTGGCTGATGCACCTTATATCAGGCGAAGTATCCTGCCAGGACGGAACATTCAGCTGGCATATACGTGCCGCATGGAAAAAATTCGGAGAAGAAGCGGACGGAACAGACGAATCAGACACGTCCGCCCAAAAAGCGGATGCCAAAAAAACGAACACATATGTATCTGCGGAAAAGGCGCAGAGTGCTGAATCTGAACGGATAGATGAACCGGTCAATCGCGCAGATTATCATATGGATGATTCTGCTGACAAATCAGTTGACAAATCAGTGCGTGAACCGGATAGAGTGTCAGAATCTTCTCCGGATTCCCGTGAACAGAAAGCTTCGTCCGGAAAGATCTCATCCGGAAGTCAGGACGAAAGGGAAAAAACACCGCGGATTTATGAAAGATTTATGAAGATCCCGGAAAAGATAAAATATACTTTCCGCAGAATATGTGATAAGATAAGTACGTTAAAAAAGAAAAAAGAGCGCATTGCCGCTTTTCTCAGAAGCAGTACACACCAGAATGCATTCTCCCGCCTGATAAAAGAATTAAAACGGCTGTTTCATTTTCTGAAACCTTCTGATGCTTCTGTGGATCTTGAGTTCGGTTTCAGCGATCCTGCTTATACCGGATACACTCTTGCAGGTATCAGCATGATTTATCCGATGATCGGTGAATATGCGCAGATCAAGCCGGATTTTGAGCATAAAGTACTAAAAGGAAATGTCTTTATCAAGGGAAGGATCCGCATTTTATACGGAGTAATCTTTGCATGGAATATGCTATGGGATAAAAATGTCCGGACTACTTACCGGCATATACGTAAATTCAGATTATAGGTATAATCGTACAATGACAATGCTACATGCAGATTCAGAAAAGTCATATGAGGAGGACAAAAAAATGGCTGAAGAAAATAACAACTTCAAAACAACGCTTGAATCATTGTTCAAAGGAATGGACGGTGTCGTATCTTCAAAAACTGTAGTCGGAGATGCAATCCATATAGGCGGAACAATCATTCTTCCCCTTGTCGATGTTTCTTTCGGTATCGGCGCGGGCGCATTCTCCGGAGACAAGAAAGAAAAAGGCATGGGCGGTATCGGCGGGAAGATGACGCCAAGCGCGGTGATCGTGATTCAGGACGGCAAGACAAGACTTGTAAATATTAAGAATCAGGATACAATCACTAAGATTCTCGATATGGTACCGGATGTGATCGACCGTTTTACGGCCGGAAGAGAAGAGCGGATGACTGAGAAAGATGTAATGGATATTCTCGATTCTGATGATGAAGATAAATAAATTATGCGGAATATTCTTTCACGCACATGCATAAGATATGTTAATCCCCCTCATTCGGAAGTGACGCCATGAAAAAGGTATGCGGTTTTGCGTTGTTCTGGACAGCAATAGGAATGTTTATCATGATGCTGCTTCCGAATCTGGTGTGCGGTGTCATATTGACGATCATCTTTCTCGTGCTGGGATACAGACTGTTCTGCTGTTGAGCGCGATGCCTGCAGCTCACGCTGTTCGCTGACTGTTGCCCGTCGGATGTCCGCAGTCTGTTCAGGCAGGCCTGCCCGTCCATGCATCCGT
>ERZ1643247.3199-NODE-3199-length-11862-cov-30.614297_pt1 | contig 11862 bp, 10 predicted proteins | sample MGYA00579264_ERZ1643247 | MGnify/ENA primary metagenome ERZ1643247 (study PRJEB29033, sample SAMEA4952262) | chicken gut metagenome | biome: Broiler Chicken; feature: Gastrointestinal Tract; material: Caecum | place: Ireland | collected 2018 | study: Broiler... | reverse complement strand
GACCCCCTGCTTGTAAGGCAGATGCTCTCCCAACTGAGCTAAACTTCCGTTCGACGCTCATATATAATACCAAATATTTTTACAAAAGGCAAGCGAATAAAAGCACTTTTTTTAATTTTTTTTGATTTTTTTGCAAGGGAAAAATTTGCCCGCCCGGTGCGCCCAAAACGAGGCAAAAAACGAGGTAAAGGCGTGCGCCGAGGGAAATGCGCGCAGGGCGGCGATGCCCGTGCGGCGCGGGAGACGGTGAGGCGGCGGTTTTTAAGGGAGAAGGAAAGAAGGGGGAGGCGGCTTTTAAGAGGGAAAGGCGGCGGGAAGGATAGGAAGAAGAGCGGCGGGGCGGTGTAGGGAAGGGGCGCGGGGAGTGCGGGAAAGGAGCGGCGAGGGAAAGAGGGGGCGCGGGGGATATAGAGCGGCGGGGCGGGTTCCTGTACAGGAGCCCGCCCCGCCGCCTTTCGGGCAAAAGGGCGCGCAGTCATTTCAGGCAAAAAAGCGCACGGCTCTTTCAGGCAAAGGGACGCACCAGCGTTTCCACCAGTGCCGCGGTGAGCTCGGCTGCGGTGAGGCGCGGGTAAGCGATGTGCGCCCGCTCCATCGCCTCCGCCTGCTTGGGCGTCACCTGCGTGTAGGGGTATACCCCGAACAAAAAGGGGAAAAAGGCGTAGACGAATTTGTCCGCCTCTTTTTGGCCGCAGCGGGGGAAGTGCGCCCGCAGGCAGGCTTCTACCCCGCGCAGCGAGCGGCCGTATTCCCGCTTGAAGGATAGCAGGTTTTCCATGCGGCTGCCCGCCTCTAAGTCGTATAAGTTCATGGACATGAGCTTGAGCATGCACCCGCGCCGCCCGACGAGCGCGGCAAAGGCGGCGGGGAATGTTTCCGCGGGCACGGGCGCGGCGGCGAGGGCGGCGAGGTCGTCCGCCCAGGCGGCATATTCCCGCTCTAACAGGGCGAGGAAGATCTCTTCTTTGGTCTGAAAATAATTGTAGATGGACGTGCGCGAAAAGGAGGTCTTTTCGCCGATGACGCCCAAGGTGATCTTTTTGAAGGGCAGGGTCTGATACAGCTGCGCGCAGGCGTCTACGATCTCGTCCCGGCGTGCGTCTGCCAGCTGCGGAGAAGAAGCGGGCATGGCTCAGACCCCGGCGGCGGCTTTTGCCCAGCTCGCCGCTTCGCCGTTGATAAGTTTTCCCTTCTTCCAGTCTGCGGCGGGGCAGTGCGCCTGCAGGCTCTTTTCCGCCCCCGCGATGCCGCTGCCGCCGCTGGTGGCAAAGGGGATGAGCGTTTTGCCGGCAAAATCGCCGCTTTCCAAAAAGGTATCGACGATGCGCGGCTCCACATACCACCAAACGGGGAAGCCGATGAACACCGTGCCGTACGCCGCCAAATCTGCGGGCATGCCGGCGATGGCGGGGCGGCAGGCGGCATCTCTCATCTCTTTGGTGGAGCGGCTGTTTTTGTCCGTCCAGTCGAGGTCGGCGGCGGTGTAGGGCTGCGCCGGCGTAATTTTGTACAGGTCGCCGTTTACGGCCGCGGCGATCTCTTTGGCGGCGCGCTCCGTCACGCCGCTTGCCGAAAAGTAGGCAACTAATATCTTCTTGCTCATACAAACCTCCTTTTTGATCGGTTTTTGAATGTTTTATAAACTCTCTTTGAGGATAGAGACGATCTCGTCTTTATCCGGCACATGATAGCCGCCCTGCATGAAGAGCGTGCTGTCGGCAATGGCGCCGATCATCTCTTCGCTCGCGCCCAGCTGCGAAATGTGCAGGGTGAGCCCCAGCTCCTTCATCCAATCTTCCATGCGCGCCAGGCCCTCTTCGGCGATCTCGCGCTCGCTCTTGCCGGCGGGGTCCACGTTCCACACGTTTTCGGCAAAGCGGACGAACTTGGCAAGGCCGTAGGGCAGGATGTGGCGGTAGTAGGGCAGCGACACGGCCGCGAGCGTCATGCCGTGGGTGGCGTCGGTATGCGCGCCCACCGCCTGGCCGAGCATGTGCACCTCCCAGTCGGTCGATTTGCCGCGGGAGATGAGGGTGTTGAGCGCCCAGGTCGCCGTCCACATGATGTTGGAGCGCGCCTCATAGTTCTGCATGTCTTTGTTGGCGATGCGCGAAGAGTGGATGAGCGAGCGCATCAGCCCCTCGGCGATGTAGTCGCTGGTGTTGTCGTCTTCGCCCGAAAAATACTGCTCGCAGATGTGGTTGAAGATGTCGTAAATGCCGGCGACCATCTGGTAATGGGGCAGGGTGAGGGTGTAGGCGGGGTCGAGGACGGAAAAGCGGGGCATGATCTTTTCATCCGCGAACACATGCCCGATCTTCATCTTGGTCTCGCGGTTGGTGATGACGGCGCCCGCGTTCATCTCGCTGCCCGTGCCCACCATGGTCAGCACGCAGCCGACGGGCAGCGTTTCGCAGGTCGGCTCTTCAAAGCGGATGTAGTACTTCTCCCACGGGTCCTCTTGGCAGTGGACGGAAACGGAAAGCGCCTTGGCGTAGTCGCACACCGAGCCGCCGCCCACGGCGAGGATGAAGTCCGCCTTGTGCTCCCGCGCGATGCGCACGCCCTCGTACAGCTTTTCCAGCGTGGGGTTGGGCATCACGCCCGCGATCTCCGCCACGTTTTTGCCGTTTTCTTGCAGCAGTTTGACCGCTTCGTCGTAGATGCCGTTCTTTTTGATGGAGCCGCCGCCGTATACCAGAAGCACGTTTTTGCCGTACTTGGGCAGCTCGTTGTTCAAATGCCGGATCGCCCCCTTGCCGAAGTACAGCTTTGTGGGGTTGCAGTAAACAAAATCGCCTAACATTGTTTCATTCCTCTTTGTTGCGAAAGTATTCTGACACATTGTCAGTACCTGTATTATACCGCCGTTCTGACACTTTGTCAATGCTTTTTATAAAATTTTTTGGAAGGAAGGGGCGGAAGCAGGCACACCGACGGCGGCGTGCTTGGTCGAGGCGTTTTGGGAAAGGGAAGGCGGGGGGAAGGAAGGGGCTTTTTTTAAAGGGGAGATTGGGGTTTGGGGGAAGGAAAGGGGGTATTTTTTCGGATGCGGGGCAAAAAGTCGGCAGGCGGGCTGGATTTTGCGCCTTTGCGGGTGTATGATAGAGGCGGGAGGTGGAAAAATGCAAAAATTATACGATGCGAACATGCGCCTGCAGGGGTACTACCTGCGCGGCGCGGCGGGCGCGCGCACGGCGGTATACGACGCCGACATGCGCCCGCTGGGCTACTATTACCCGCACAGCGACAAGACGTACGACGCGAACATGCGCCTTGTGGGGCGGGGCGACCTGCTGGCGGGCTTCCTGCGCGACGCGGTGTTTCCCATAGAGGGGGAGGGGTAAATGTAAAATGTAGAATGTAGAATGTAAAATTGCGGATACATTAAAACAATTCTCGAAAAAGGCAAAACCACGCTTTTGCGCCGGCGCCCCCAATTTGCGCGGCAGCGCTCTTGCAGGAAAGGTGAAGCCGCGGCATTTTGATAAGGGTGTGCCCAGAAATATGCTGCGGCGAGGAAAACTCCGGCTGCTCCGCGCCAAAGGCGCGGACAGCGGGGTTGTCTTCTTTTCACGGAAAATCGCAGTCGAACGGGTCTCTGAAAATACAAACCGTCCTTGTCATTTCGACCTCGTCGTCACTCGCCTATGCTGTCAGCATTTTGCCATTTGGCAAAATGCTCGACTTGCAAGGCGGCTCCTCCTCTTCCCAAAAATCTCGCTTCGCTGCGATTTTCGGGAGCCCTGTTTATTGCCCGAGTGGAGAAATCTTGCGCGGTGCGTATCGGTAGACAATATATATAATAAGGAAAAGAGGGGCGGCGGCTCCTCTTTTTTGCGGGCAGGGCCTGCGCCGCAAAGGCGGAGGCGGGGCGGCGCAAAGGCAGGCGCAAGGAAAAACGCAAAGCCGCATATTTCTTTCGAGCAGAAGGAGCGGGTGCGGAAAAAAGGCGGAAAACGGGCGCAAAACGCGGCTGTTTTCCGCGAGAAATTTTGCCGCGCATATTGACAAATCTCCTCTCCTGTGGTATACTTTTTTTACCAAAACATTCAGGAGGAGTGGAAAATGTACGAAAAGATCACCGCTTACACCGGCCTTTTTTCTGACGCCGCCGCGTCGTATGCGGAACTGCAAAAGGGCATCGCCGCCTTCGGCGAAGATTTTGCGCAGCTGGGCCTGATGCGCGAGGACGCGATGGAAGTCATGGGCGAACTCGTTTTGGCGAGCAAAGATGCCTTGCGCCAGGCTGCCCCTACGATGTCGGCAGAGCGCGCCTGCGCCTGCATCGCCGTCTTCCTCATGATGGAGCCGAATCTTCCGGGGACCATGCTCGATTTGATCCGGCAAGACGTCCTTCCGCAGATCCTCAAACGCCTGCAAGAACTGGACGCATAAAAGCGCGCCCGCCGCGAGAGCTTCTCGCGGCGGGCGCTTTGTAAATTGCGGGGCGGCTTTTTCGGGCTGCGTGCGGCGGCATGGCGCTTTGCGGGGCGCTATGCCGATGAGGCGCCGGTATCGGTCCGGCAGGGCTGCGGCAGCATGTTTCTGTTCGGCGGGCAGCCGATCATTGCCCGACGGGGCGCTGCGAGCGCTCGTACAGTTTTTCCAACAAGTCGTCGGAGATGACGTCGCGGTATTTCCCTAAGCGGATGAAGACGGTGCGGAAAAAGGCGGCGTTGTCTTCGCCGGGGCGGTAGCAGGGCAGGCTGTCGCCGTAGATGCGGTCGATGAACAGGTCGCAGAATTCGCGGCGTTCGCCGTCGGTCAATTCATCCAAAAATTCGTCGCGGATGTCGCCCGCGGCGCGGCGCTCTTCTTCTAACAGTTCGGATACGGCGGCGCGCATGCCTGCCTCGTACCCCTCTTGCGGGGCGCGCCTTGCAGGCGCCTGCTTTGCCGCGGCAGGCGGCGGGGCGGCGCCCTCCGCGCCGCTTTGGGCGGGCGCGTTCCTTTTGCGCAGCACGCCCAGGGTGACGGCGGCAAACAGCAGCTGCGCCAGGGCGAGCGCCGTATAGGCGAGGGTGCCGGAATATTGCGGCAGGGCGTTCCAACCGGCGGCAAACCCTAAGACGACGAGCGCCGTGCCCGCCAAGGCAAAGTGCAGCGCCGCGCGGATGAGGGCGGCGGTCGCCGTGCGCGGCACGACCATGCCGATGAGGGCGAGGGCGAGGTTGGCAAAGCTCGCCCAGGCGAGGATGCGGAAGAGGAGCGCGGCGGCTTCCTGCAGGGGGCTGCCCGCGAGGGTCACCTTCCCGAACAGGTCAAAGAGGGTGTATCCTTCCAAAAAGGGGAGGTTTCCCAAAGCGAAAAAGGAGAGGGCGATGAGCGCCGCCGCCAGTTTCAGCCCGCCCCGCCCGCGGTAAGCGCAAAAGCTGCACACGGCAAGGGAGAGGAACGCCGCGATGAGGCCGAAGGTGACGGCGTTGACGGCGATCAGGGTGCGCGGGTCGTAGAATAGGGCGGGGATGTTCAGCCCCGCGCTCTGCATGAGGGCGACGGCGAAAAACAGGAACGCCGCCGTCACCACCAGCGATTTGAAGGCGTTATAGGCGAGCGCGCCGCCGCGCTTGCAGAAAAAGGCGGCGACGGTGCAGGCGAGCAGCACCGCATACGCGGCGATCATGATATACGCGGCGGTATACGCCAGGGCGCTGCCTTCCAAGGTGCCTTTCATGGCGGCGAGCGCCAGCGCGGCGATGCCCGCCCCGTCCGCCTGCGGGTGGGGCACAGGCGGCACAAACAGCAGCACCGCAAATGCCGCAAAGATGCACAGCGAAAGTATCCACTGAAAAATTTTCCCCCGCTCCCGTCCGGGAGCGGCGGCCCGTTGCTTTCTCATGTTTTCCATTCTCCTTATACCCAAAAAAAGAGCCGCTATATTAGTATGATATTATTGTACTATAAACGGGGCGCAGTGTCAAGTGTAAAACAAAACGGCCGCGCCCTGCGGCGGCGTTTTCCCGTGCCGGGCAAAGCCGGCGGGCTTCGGCCCCGGGCTCTTTCCGTCAGTATGTGTTGATTGGGCAAAATTTTGCGCCCCCCGGGCGAGAATTTAGAAAAATGAATTGCTTCTTGCGCCCGTTTGCGGTATACTAAAGGGGAAAGTGCAGGGCGCGCCTTACGCGACGCGCCCTCGAAAACTTGCCTTCCCCTTGGGGGGAAGGTGTCGGTGAAGCCGACGGAAGAGGGGAGCCCGATCTCCACCCTGTCATCTTGCGGCCGCGCTGGGCAGTTCGCCTCTCCACCCTGTCATCCTGAGGAGCACGGCGACGAAGGATCTCTGAAAACAATACTCGCGCAAGCAAAACCACGTTTTTGCGCCCGCGCACCCAATTTGCCGCAAGGCTTTTGCAGGAAAGGTGAAGGCGGTGCGTGTTTTATAATGGCGTGCCCCGAAAAACAAACAGGGCTCCCGAAAATCGCAACGAAGTGAGATTTTTGGGAAGAGGAGCGGCAGGCGCGACGGGCAAGGCGGCAAACATAGTGCGCCGCCAGCCATGGCGCCTTGCCAGCGACGAGCCGCCGAGGAAAACTCCGATCGCTCCGCGCAGTAAGCGCGGACAATGGGGTTTTCCTCAAAATCACGAAATTTTGTTTCATCAGCTTGAAACAAAATTTGTGAACTAAATTATTCTGGGGGAACATGATAACATGAATGCAGAAATGCGCAGAGCGATCAGGACCATTTTTGAAAACACGGGGATCCGCATCTCAGTGTTCAGTGCCGACGGGCGGCCGCTGGCGGCGCGCGGGGGCATGACCGCCCCGTGCGGGCTGAGCGGCATCGTGCAGGACGAGGAGGCGGGCTGTACCTTCTTCCGCGTGCTGTGCAAGTCGGACCAGTACATCTGCGCCCTCGACGGCACGGGCGAGGTGCAGAAAAACTACGCATATCTTTTGACCGACATGATCGAAAACGCCGCCACGCGCGCGGTCAATCTCCCCAAAAACGAATTTTTGAAGCGCATTTTGCTGGGAGAGTGCGGCCCTGCCGACGTGCAGAAGTACCGCGTGAAGTATTCCGTGCCCGAACAGCCCTGCTTTGCCCTCTCGGTGTCGGCGGGCGGGAAGTCGTCAGACGTGATCGCCCTCCTCTCGCAGTATGCCGAAAACGAGTTCGACTGCGCCGTCGCCGTTTCGGGCAGAGAGAGCGCCTTCGTCAAGTTCGTCGAGCCCGATTCCGAATACCAGTCGTCGGCAGATTTCGCCACGTTTCTGGCGGGCTCGCTGTTGGAAGAGCTGGGTATCTCCGCGCACATCGGCGTGGGCTGCACCTTCCGCAATTTTGAAGACATCTCCGTCTCCTTCCGCCAGGCAAGTTCGGCTCTTCGCATGAGTTCGATGTTCAATGCCCGCGGCGTCGTACATACCTACCGCGAGTATTTATTGGTGAAGATGCTGGAAGATATCCCCGAAGCGAAGCTGTCGGAATACCTCTCCACCCTGTTGGAAGGGGACGCCAAAGAGCTTTTGAAGGATGAAGAGATGCTCGGCACCGCCGAAGAATTTTTGCAGAACAGTCTGAACGTCAGCGAAACGTCGCGCAACCTGTTCATGCACCGCAACACGCTGATGTACCGGCTGGACAAGATCGAGCGGATGACGGGCTTGAACCTGCGCAAGTTTTCAGACGCCGTCACCTTCCGCCTTATTACGATTTTGGGGAAACTGGTTTAACCGCTCGCAGATTTTGTTTTGAGCTGACAAAACAAAATCTTGCGATTTTGAGGACAACCCCGCTGTCCGCGCTTGCCGCGCGGCGCAGCCGGAGGTTTTCAAAGCAAAATACACGGCAGCGGTATAATGCGCTGCCGGAACGGAGATGATACATATGGACGTTTACGAAAAGTCGCTGCGCCTGCATGCAGAAAAGCGCGGCAAGTTTGAAGTTCGTTCGCTGATCGAAGTCAAAGACAAAGAATCGCTGTCGCTGGCGTATACTCCGGGCGTGGCGCAGCCCTGCCGCGAGATCGCCAAAGACCCTTCCGCGGCATACCTGTACACCCGCAAGTGGAATACCGTCGCCGTCGTGTCGGACGGCAGCGCCGTGTTGGGCCTCGGCAATATCGGCGGGCTGGCGGGGTTGCCCGTCATGGAGGGGAAAAGCATCCTCTTCCGCGAATTTGCCGGCATCGACAGCATCCCCATCGTCCTTTCGGGGCAGGATGAAGACGATATCGTCCGCGCCGTGGAGATGATCGCGCCCTCTTTCGGGGGCATCAATCTGGAAGACATCTGCGCCCCCAAGTGCTTTGCCGTGGAGCGCCGCCTCAAAGAGAAGCTGGATATCCCCGTCTTTCACGACGACCAGCACGGCACCGCCATCGTGGTGGCGGCGGCTTTGATGAACGCGCTCAAACTGGCGCAGAAGCAGTTCGCTTCCGCCAAGATCGTCATCTGCGGCGCGGGCAGCGCCGGCATCGCCATCTGCCGCCTGCTGCTCGAATGCGGCGCGGGCAATATCACCATGGTGGACAGGGCGGGCATCGTCTGCGAAGGGGACGCCGCGCTGACGGATGCCCAGCAGGAGATCGCAAAACTTACAAACCGCGCCCATCTGCGCGGAACGCTTGCCGACGCCGTGTGCGGGGCAGACGTGTTTATCGGCGTCTCCGCGCCCCGCCAGCTCAGCCGCGACATGGTGGCGAGCATGGCCGAGCGCAGCATCGTCTTCGCCATGGCCAATCCCGAGCCTGAAATTTATCCGCAGGAAGCGCTGGAAGCGGGGGCGTACATCGTCGGCACCGGCCGCAGCGACTTCCCCAACCAGATCAACAACGTGCTCGCCTTCCCCGGGGTTTTCCGCGGGGCGCTGGACGTGCGCGCCAAGGATATTTCGGAAGGGATGAAGGTGGCAGCCGCCCGCGCTTTGGCGGCTTTGGTGGGGGAAGAGCTTTCGCGCGAGTGCATCATCCCCTCCGCCTTCGATAAACGGGTCGCGCCCGCCGTCGCCGCCGCCGTGGCGGAACAGGCAAAAAAAGAGGGATTGGCGAGAGCATAAAGACGCACCGAGGTCGCGGCAGGCTGCTGCCCTCTCCGCAGAAAAGGGCGGAAAGAGGGCGCGTCCCGCCGCGGGAGGCGCGTGCGGTTTATCCATAAACTATCGATCGGGGGGGGGGAATATGACATACGAAGAGATGTACGCGCTGGCGTGCAAAAATCTTGCCCCGCAAGACTATTCCGAACACTGTTCGGCGGGGTATGTGAGCGCCGTCATCGAGGGCGCCAACGGAAAATATTATACGGGCGTGAACATCGACCTCGCCTGCGGGCTGGGCTACTGTGCCGAGCGCAACGCGGCGGGGAGTATGGTCACGGACGGCGAACGGGTGGCGCGGCGCATCGTCTGCGTAGACAGGCGGCAGGGTCTGATGACGCCCTGCGGCAGCTGCCGCGAATTTTTGATGCTGCTTTCGCCTCAAAACGCGGATACGGAGTTTTTGATAGGGCTTTCGCCCCTTCGCACCGTTCGCCTTAAAGAGCTCCTGCCCCATTGGTGGGAGACGTTCGGCCAGCCGCAAAAATAAAAAGGCGCGCCCGTTTCCTTAAAAACAGCCCCGCCCGTTTTTCGGCGGGCGGCCGCTTTCATCCTCTCATCCGCCCATGCAGAGGCGGAAAGACAGAAGGAGTTGTATGCAAGATCAATTCAAAAAACATAAAAAAGCAGTAAATATCGTGCTGTGGGCGGTCGGCGTCACGGCACTGGCGGCGGCGATCTTCTTCGCCGGTTTTTTTACCTATCGGCTGACTTTGCCGGGCGGCTTGCAGTCGCTGCTGTGGTTCAAATCGCAGATCGATGAAAAATATATCGAAGACATCTCCGACGAAGACTTCTGGCAGGCGGCGATCGACGGCGTGGAAGATATTTTAGACGATTATTCCCGTTACTACACGCGCGAAGACTTCGAGGCGATGACGGAAGAGAACGCGGGCGTGCGTGCGGACGTGGGGCTTTCCTACTTTTCCGCCACCAACAAGATCGTGCGGGTGGCGGTCGGCTCGCCGCTGTTTGCCACGGGCACGGCGGAGAGCGGCATGTACCTGACGGGCGTGGGGGACGGGCGCGATTCCCTGCAAAATACATTTGACGCCGCCTCGTTAGACGAGGCGCTCGCCGCCTATGGCGACGGTGACAGCGTCTGCCTGCGCTTTTCCGACGTTTCCGCTTCCGACACCGAGCATTGCACCTATGCGACCGTCACGGTGGGGGAATATATGGAGAGCTTTGTCGTCTACGCGGCGCAGGGCAGGGCGTATGCCGTGCTGCGGGAAGGCGAAGAGGATGCGGGCGAATGGACGGATATCGGCGCCTATACCGACCTCGACGAGCGGTTCACGGGCAGCACGGCGTATATCCGCATCGTCCGCTTCCGCGGCGATGCCGGCGACGACTTCGCCCGCGCCATGCGCCAATACCGTGAAGACGGCGCGGATACGCTGCTTTTAGACCTTCGCAACAACGGCGGCGGCGACGTTTCCATCATGCAGAATATAGTTGCCTACCTGCTGCGGGATGCGGAAGAAGACCGCCCCGTGGTGATGACGGCGGAGTATAAAGACGGCTCGCGGCAGGTGTACCGCGCGGCGGGGAACTACTACGGCGACTATCTGGCGGGCAGCAAGGTGTATGCCGTCGCCAATCACAACAGCGCCTCCGCGTCGGAAGCGCTGCTGGGTGCGATGATCGGCTACGGGACCATCGGCTACGGGGATATCTTCCTCACCGATACGACGGGTATGGGAATCGCCTCTACCTATGGCAAGGGCATCATGCAGGTCAGCTATTACGACCTCCTTACCGGCGACGGGGTGACGCTGACCACCGCCCGCTGCAACTGGCCGAACGGCACCTGCATCCACGGCACGGGCATCCGCTCGCAGGAGGGCACCCGCCTTTCCCCCGCGCAGACCTTTGCCGACCCCGGCGACGCGGAGCTGGACTATATCATCGGGCAGATCGCTTAAAGGCATTTTTGCAGGCATTTCGTCGTGTTTGGATCGGCAAGGGAAGAATGTAGAATTTAGGATGTAAAATGTAGAATGTAGAATGTAAAATTATGGATGGCGTCAAAAAAGGGTCTCTTTGTCATCCCGACCGAGCGAAGCGAGTGGAGGGATCTTGTATAGAACAGAGAGCTATTCCGAACGCGGCTCTATTCTTGCCTTCCCCCTTGGGGGGAAGGTGTCATGCGGTACGCATGACGGAAGAGGGGAGCGGGGAACAAAGATATTACATCCCTCATCCACCGCAAGCGGTCCCCCTTCCCCCTTAAAAAGGGGGAAGGCATGAAAAGGAAAAGAGTTAGTAATCGATGCGCTTGCGCGCAAGACCCGTTCGACTGCGCGGCTTGCGTTTCCGCTCGCCGCTCCGCTCAGGGTGACATGGTAGAGATTTTTAGGATGCCAAACAGAAAGCGTTTGTCGCCGATACGCTTCCGCGCAAGATTTCTCCGCTCGGTCAGTCGCGGCGGCTCCTTCCCTCGGCCGAAATGACAGGGAAGGGAGACCCGTTCGACTGCGCGGCTTGCTTTTCCGCTCGCCGCTCCGCTCAGGGTGACATGGTAGAGATTTTTAGGATGCCAAACAGAAAGCGTTTGTCGCCGATACGCTTCCGCGCAAGATTTCTCCGCTCGGTCAGTCGCGGCGGCTCCTTCCCTCGGTCGAAATGACAGGGAAGGGAGAACCATTCGGCTGCGCGAAAAAAACAGAGCTCCCGAAAATCGCAGCGTTGCGAGATTTTTGAGAAGAGGAACGGCGAAAAATGATTAAACAAAAAACGCGCATCGTTCGGATGCGCGTTTTTACTGTGTAAACGAAAGCCCCGCGATAGTCGCGGGGTTCCGGGGAGGCTAAAGCCGA
>ERZ1643247.3198-NODE-3198-length-11863-cov-3.488398_pt1 | contig 11863 bp, 8 predicted proteins | sample MGYA00579264_ERZ1643247 | MGnify/ENA primary metagenome ERZ1643247 (study PRJEB29033, sample SAMEA4952262) | chicken gut metagenome | biome: Broiler Chicken; feature: Gastrointestinal Tract; material: Caecum | place: Ireland | collected 2018 | study: Broiler... | reverse complement strand
TTTCGCCCACGCCGTGAAAAGCACCTGCCATAAACGGGTTGTCTTCCACAGCATTGGCAAAAACAACGAGTTTTGCGCAACCCAATCCATCGCTGGACTTGGTAAGTTCCGCAGTTCTTTTAATGATCTCGCCCATCTGACGAACGGCATCCATATTGATGCCCGACTTGGACGACCCGATATTGACGGAAGAACAAAGCCTTTCGGTCATAGCCAAAACTTCGGGTATGCTTTCCAGGAATGCCCTTTCATAGTCCGCCGTACCCTTATGTACGAGCGCAGAATATCCGCCCAGAAAATCGATGCCGAGTTCTTTTGCCGCTCTGTCGAGCGCCTGTCCGATAACGGCGGATTTTTCAGCGAAAGGCGCACTGATCAGACTTACCGGCGTCACCGAAACACGCTTGTTCACGATGGGGATACCGTATTCTCCCGACAATTCCTCCGCAACTTTCACGATGTTCCGCGCCTTGGAAAGCACCCTGTCGTATACCTTATCCGCCGTCGCCTCTGCGCTGCCTGCAATACACGGCAAGAGCGAGATCCCCATTGTGATCGTGCGAATATCGAGATGTTCTTTTTCGATCATGTCGATCGTTTCAAGTACGTCGTATTTATTGAACATGCAGCGTCGCCTCTTTTTCAAATATTGTGCATCGCATTGAAGATCTCTTCATGCTGCATCCGGATAGACATACCGATCGATTTGCCGAGTTCTTCGCATTCCTTTGCAAGCTCGGCAAGCCCAGCTTTCGATTCGCCTATATCCACCAACATGATCATTGCAAAGTATTCCTGCAGGATTGTCTGGCTGATGTCCTCAATGTTGACGCCTCTTTCGGAGAGAAACGCGCTGACTTTGGCGATAATCCCTTTTTTATCCTTTCCAGTAACAGTCACGACTGCCCTCATAGCTTTATCTCCTGTTTAAGATTTTTTCGGATCCTTAAATTCGTCGTCATGTCCGATGATTTCATAACCGATCATTACATTGCCTTGTGTAAGGTAGCAAAGTTTATCGCCGCACTCGAACTGAGGCAGAGGTTTTTCCTTTGCGCAATAAATTTTTCGGTCAAGATATTCTTGTTTCTTTTTGTTCCATTCAGACATGGTTAAAACATAATAATCGACCCCGTCTTTTAATTCAGGTTCTTCATAACGAACAAATATGCTATGATTGACCGACTTCAACCCAACAGACAGGTAAGATACGAGTTTATAATATTTCCTGACCCTATGATATTTTATTCCCAAATAGATATATGAAAAAATAATAAAAATACACGTAATGACGAATACCAACCATTTCGGCAACGCCTGTAATGGATCCGCAAAAGGAAGATTCACGTAATATATGATCGCCCAAATGCAAATCGCTGCATATGCGAGAACGAAAAGCAAATAAATATAGAACAACTTTTTCTTTTGTTTGTAGACCGCGATCAAGTCTGCATCTTCATATAAGATCGTCATAAAAAACATCACTCCAAAGGTTATTCGCAAATAAATAATACGCCGAGCGTATTTTTACCGCAATGGCTGGTTATGATACTCCCCGCCGTCGTTTCCAGGATCTCGTCAAAACCGAACAAACTCTCCACCTGTGTGCGCACAGCCGCTACCAGCTCGGGCTCGGACCCGCTGTGCGTAATAAAACAGCGGCGCCTGTCGTAAGTTTTGTACTCTTCAGCCAGATCGTTAACATAATTTTTCAGACAGCGCTGCATCTTTCCGATATATTTTTTCTTTGGATAAAGCGCACCGTCCTTCATAGAAATCAAAGGATGTATGGAAAGCACTTTTGATCCGTAATAAGACAATGTAGAGCATCTGCCGCCTTTATACAGATATAAGAGCGTATCCGGCACGAAAGAAGTGTTTACCTTTGCCCTCAATCCATTTATTTTCGATACGATTTCAGGAGCGCTCATTCCTTCGTCGCGGAAATCGCACGCTTTCATGACCAACAGCCCCTGTCCCGTGGAAAGCGCTTCAGAATCGATCACAAATACCCTATCTTTAAATTTTTTTTGCGCAGCCACAGCAAACCCATGCGAACCGGACGCCTTTGACGAGATATTGACGTGAATGACCGTTTTTCCCTCGTCGACGTAACGGGCAAAAAAAGTTTCATAATCTTCGACGCTCGGCGCCGCCGTTTTTGGAAGTTCGCCCGACTTTTCCACATACGCGAAAATATCGTCCGGGACGATATCGATGCCGTCTTTAAAAGATTTTTCGCCCAACGTTACGGTCAAAGGCATGATACCGATCCCTCGCGCGGAAATCAGGTTTTCGCCAAGGTCGCATGTACTGTCTGAAGTTATAACGATTTTATGATCGTTCATTGCAAAATCCCCTTTTTTGAATTATTAACTATCGATTGCCGGTCGAAAACATTTGCAAAAAACTCGTTAATCCGTCTTTGATCGCCATCGACCAATTTGTCACGACGCCCAAAACGTGATCGATCGGCTGCTGCCCGTATGCACGGCAATCGTAACTGTCGTTGCGGTTGTCGCCCATATAAAAGAAATACCCTTCTTTTATTACCAAAGGATCTTCCTCTGACCCGAATGTGTTCGGCTTGACATCGCTTATGTCCAGCCATTCTTCAAAGAGATAATCTTCGTCAACTATGGAAAACCCCTCTGCTCCCGCAGGACAGAGATACAGTACTCCGTTTTCAGCATAGAGAGCGTCTCCTTCCAAAGCGATAACTCTTTTTATTACATAGTCTGAGTCAGACCTGCCCATATCGACGACGACAATATCTCCTCGCTGGGGCTCAGCCAATTTATTGATAAACACGAAATCTCCGTCGTGCAGCGTATTTTCCATTGAACCGCCGTCGACAACGACGCATCCCCAAACAGTCATGACGATACAAAGCACGGCCAAAACGGAAACGAGCAGTTTTACGACGAAGAGAGAATCATTTTTCCCCCTGCGTTCGGCGATGCGTTCTGTAAGCGAAAGCGTCATTTTGCGCTCCCCGATTTTTTTACGGATTTCGACAAAGCATCCGGCGTAAGCATGACGATGCGTCCGCACGTATCACAGCGTATTTTAATATCCGCTCCCGTGCGGATAATGGTCCACGTATCGCCGCCGCACGGATGCTTTTTCTTGGTTACAATCTTATCTCCTATTGAGTATACCATATTTGACCCCGAATTGATAAGTAAATTGCGTGAAATTATTTCAGAGCCACAAAAAATTATTGATGCAAAAGAGATTCGGCGAGCTGAACGTAATGTACGCGCCATCCGAAAAGTGTGCGAGCGGTTTTCCTACATCGTTTTTAAAGTCTTTCGCGCTCAGATCGCAGGCGGTCCATTCTTCTCCGCCGGGCAAGGCGATTCCGCAAACGTAGCGATCGGCTTTGCCTTCCTGTAAAACAGCGATCGTAACAGTCAAAAAGGCGGGCGCCTGCGCGTAAGCGTCAAATTTAATGATCGCGCCGGGATACGGACGATAACGCTCTGTCCCGAGTCGATAAGATCGCAATCCGTAAGACGAATAAACACCTTTTATGCCGCAAGGCCCGTTGACAAGACGAATCGGCTTGATACTGTTATCGAGAAAACAATCAGCAACCACATTATTGTCATATTTATCCAAAGTAAAACTGTCTGTGCCATTCAGACTGCTGAAGAGAATGCGGGTTTTCGGCTGCATATTCGAATATGCTTTATCGATGCGTTTGACGGCGATTTTAGACGACACTGCAAATCCGCTGCTGTATTTTGCCTTTGCAAAGGCGAAAACCGTTTTGGCACCGCTGTATGCGTCGAGCGCAAAATAAGCTGTATCGTCTCCGTCGTCGCGCAGATGTTTGCACCGGGTCCAGTCACGCGTTGCGGCGTCGAAATTGTCTTCGGCTATGAAAGCTTCACAGTATTTCACTTCGCCGTTCGGATCGAAACAAATTTTTGCGACGAGTGCGCCGTCCTCTTCCTCAATGGAAATGTCGATGGGTTTCGGAACAAAAACTTCGTATTTTTTTAAATACTTGTCGAGGAACAGCTCCATGTCTTTAAAGGCGGTATTACCGATATGTCCGTCGTACCGGGCAGAAAAATAAAAAGCCTTTTCCTGTTCGGGAGCAATGCGCGCGAACGTATCGAACGCGCGGTCGGCGTCGAAACGCGAATCGTTCGTAGAGCAGAGCATGAGGATCGGACATTTGACATGTTGAGCATATGCCTGCGCGTCTACGCCGCCCAAAAAACGATACCTCTCCTCGTCCATTTTTAATTCAGTATTTTCTCCGAATTTTTTGATCCCTCGGTATGCGAGCCACCCGCCCGCGCAGACGGGGACCGCACATGCCAGGCCTTCGGCCGTTGCCGCAAGCTGCCAAACGATGTCGCCGCCCGCTTTAATCCCTACCGCTCCGACGGGTTTGGTCGGTTTTAGTTCGCAAAGGACTCGCAATGAATATCTGGCAACGGCGACCCACTCGTACCAGGCAGTCTCTTTCGCCGTTTCGTCCGCGAACAAAATGCGGCGGCCCGCCTCGGCAAAATTTGCATAGGAAACCGAATCGGGATAAAGCGTATAACGGCCGGCCGACTCCTGTCTTCCCCTGTAATCAGGCATAAGGACGGAATACCCGAGCGATACAAACCTTGCGGCGAGAGCCTCGTCATACGTCTTATCCGCATCGGGCACGATCAGGACGGACGGTTTGTCTCCGCCCTCGGCGGGACAAGCCAGAAGAGCGCGGATGCGTACCCGGTCGCTGCCGACAGCGCGGCCCGAAAAGGAAATTTCGGAATATTTTACTCCGTCTCGCTCGGATTCGCTGTCCGTTTCGATGTTCAGCGGCAGCGAATCGTCGAAATCGTTCCACAATGTGATCGGTGTCAGGATTTTGTTAGCCAATGATTTTTCTCCGTTCAGCAAGTGATTTTTATTTTCGAGCTACCGCCGCTTTCGGTAGCGGAAATCACGGTGATTTTATGGTCGATCCTGTGTTTCAACTCTTCCACATGAGAGATAAGCCCGATAGAGAAATGCGTGTTCTTTAATTTTTCCAAGCTGTCCATCACGGTATCGATCAGTTTTTCGTCCAATGTACCGAATCCTTCGTCCAGAAAAAAGAATTCGATCGGCCGCAGAGAGCGGGCATAGATCGCGGCTGACAGCGCCAGCGCAAGGGACAGCGAAACGAGAAAGGTCTCTCCTCCCGAAAGAGTATTAACGCTGCGAAGCTCACCGCCGTTAAAATTGTCGCCCACAAAAAAACCCTGTTCGTAACGAATGAAGTATCTCCCCGACGTCAGTTTCAGCAAAGTTTCCGTCGCTGCGGCCGATATATCGGAAAGATATTCTCCCGCGACAAATTCCATGAACGCATTGCCGTAAAATAGTTTTCTGAGCTTTTCGGTGAGATCCAATCTTTTGCAGATCTCCGTTCTTTCCTTCTCCAACGTTGTTTTCTTCTCCGACATTTCGCGGAAACGCTCGACGCCGCTCTGAAACACGGCGCACTCTTTTCCCGTTCTGTCCTTTTGCTCGGTCAACGCGTCAAACTCCTTGACGGCGCTCTCAAATTCATCTCTTGTGATTTCACTCCCGCCGGAACTTTCTTCCAGTTCCCGCAACGATTCTCGGATCCCGCGGACCCGCTCATCGTAAGACTTGATCTTTTCTGACAGTGCATCCGCGTCCGGATATTTTGCGGCGAGCGTTTCCGCCTCTCCGACCGATAAAAACCCGCCAAACCGCAGTGCGCTTTGCAGCGCATCCGAAAGTTCTTTGATCGAACTCTGCAAAAATCCGATGCGCGTTTCATCCCGCGCCTTCGCGATCTCTGCGTCGGAGATGCGTTTTTGTAACTTTTCGAGCGCGGCACGCTCTGAATCTCTGGCGGTTACGAGCGCCGCTTCGCGAGATGCCAAAAGTTTCTCGGCTTTTGCAACGTCTTCCGCCGCCTCCTCACCGACCGCTGCGCGTATCTTCTCGCTCAGGCCGGAAATCGTCTCCTTCAATCGCGCACCCTGTTCGGCCGTACGCGCCAGCGTTTCGTCAGCCCGGCGCAGCATGGACAAAAGTTTTTCCCTTTCCAGTTCCGCTTTATGCCTGATTTCAATGCGCTTGTCCTGCTCGGCGCGTACGTTTTTGAATTTCTCCAAAAGCCCGAACGCATCTGAATTTTTTTCGCCGGAACAAAGCGACCTGTAGTATTCGGCCCGTTCGGTCAGTTCGTGTTCTGCCGCAAAATACAAATCTCCTTCGTGCGCGAACCCGCTCTGCAACAGAGCAAGTTTTTCCGTGAAATAGCGCATGCTCGCCAGATGTTCGTCCGCAAGAAGAGCGCTTTCAAAATTTTCCCGTAAAAACTCTTCAATCGCAGTGGAATCATCACCCTTGTCCGCTGATACCTGTTCCGCAATCTTCTTTTCAACGAGCGCCAGCTTTTGCGAAATATCTCCCTTCTCTTTGGCTGTTTCTTTATACTTTTGCGCAAGCTGTTCCCTCTCGCGCACAGACTGCGACAGCTGCCTGACATCCAGATCGACCGTTTTCAGCTGCGCCCTGCGCGCCTTGATCTCGGCGATCGTATTGTCGTAATCTGCCTGTTCATAACGGCGGAGCACTCCTTCCCGCTCTGCGGCGGCGCAGGCACGCTCTTTTTCCGCTCTCTGTATACTCTCGGAAAGCTCTCCGCATTCCTTTTCAGACGCGGCTATCTTCCCATGCGTTTTTGCGGCTTCGGCCGCAAACGGCAGCGCTTTCAGCACTGCGCGTTCGCTCTCTATCTCGCCCTTTTTCTTTTCCGCCTCCGCAAGCGCCGCCCTGAGTGCGGCCGCTTTTTGCGAACGTTCAAATGCACTTTTGATTTTTTCGAAAGAATCGCGCCGCGCGGCATACTCCGCATCAAGCTCTTCTTTCTTTTTTTTCAGAGCCGACAACTCCGCCGAAAGCCTTGCAAACTCTTCCTCCGTATAAGAAGCATAGCCGCTCAGCTCTCCTTCTTTTTTATCAAATTCCGACTTAACGGCGTCGTACCGACCTTTCAGGACTGCGTTCAACCGATCGCCGTAACACTCCAGATCAAAAAGCCGCGAAATGAGTTTCAGCCTCTCTCCGCGGTCGGCCTTCACAAATTGCGCAAATTCTCCCTGCGGGAGCGCGATACACTTTTTGAAGTCTTCGAACGAAAGCCCTACGATCTCCAATATTTTTTCATTAGTCTTTTTGACGCCGTCGCTTACGCTGCGGACGGTTTCGCCCTCTATCTCGCACAGCTCCAGATTTTGCTGAGAATTCTTACGTTTGATTTCACGGTCTACACGAAAAAGTCTGCGCTTTCCATTCCACTCGCACTCAAAATCGAATATCACATAAGCCTTTTCGCAACGGTAATTGATGATCTCTCCCGCATTATTTCCGCGGGTACGGTCGACTCTTCCGTAAAGGGCAAAGATCATGCTGTCCAAAATTGTCGTTTTGCCGCTGCCCGTATCACCGAAGATTCCGAAGATCCCGCCCGAAAGCAACTTATCGAAATCGATGACCGCCTTCTCAGAAAAGCTGTTGATACCGCAAAATTCCAGGCGTTTAGGTTTCATTCGATTCCTCCATAGCGGAAACGAACAGTTCCTTCATTTCGTCGGACGGCTGTTCGGAAAACCGGCTTTTATAAAATTCGCAGAATAGTTCAATCGGCGAAAGTTGTTTCCGAGCCGCCGCGTTTTCGCCGGGCAACGCGCTACCGATCAGGGGAACAATGCTAATCAGCCCTTCGTTCGCGTCTTTGAGCTGTTTGACCTGAGACGATGCCATCGGCTCATCCAGATGGATCGTAAGTTCTATAAAACTGTTTTCATAACGGCGCAGAAGCTCTTCCGCAGCCGCGATGCCGTTTGCCTCCAACCGCACGAGAGATCTGCCGCTTTGAAGGATTCGACGCTCCATATTATGCACGCCAGTCTGATCGAGATCGAATATAAAAACGCTCTTTGCCGCTCCCGCCTCGTCGAACGCATATTGGAGAATGGCGCCGCTGTAACAGAAATTCCCTTTGAATTGCTGGCACTTGTGAAGATGTCCCAATGCCACATAGTCTGCTTTCGGCAACAATGAAAGCGGAACGGCGCGAGCCCCTCCGAGATCGATATCCCGCTCCCCTTCGCTGACTTGTCCGCCCGCGACGAAAAGATGCGACAAAAAGACGGAAGGCAGCCCCTCGGCATTTTTCGCTTGCCCCGCTTGCATCCATCGGCTCATTTTATCCAGAAAAGTTTCGTCCGGATTTTTATCTTCTTTCAGGCGCGTCTCGTTCGGATACGGCAGAATATTGACAAATATCTTGTTGCCGCCTTTTTCTAAAACGATATGGTTTGGTCCCGAATCGGCGATGCGCACGGGACGATTTCCGCCTCTTTTCGGGACGTAGCCGTAATTGCCGTAAATATAAATGCCCTGCGGTTCGCACAGCGGTGTCGCAGCGGAAAGCCGCACGTTATCGTCATGATTTCCGCTGATTACGACGACGGCCCGCGTGTCGCCTGCGATCTTTTTGATCTTTTCGTAAAAAAGATCCTCCGCCTCAGCAGAAGGGAGATAAGTATCGAACACATCGCCCGCGACCAATACGACGTCGATCTGTTCTTTTGCACACAGAGCCGCGATCTCGTCCAACGCATCGGCCTGCTCGGCAAGGCGTTCCCTGCCGAGCAGGCGTTTGCCGATATGCCAGTCCGATGTGTGCAAAATTCTCATTCGCCCTCACTCAAAAAGGTAAAATCTTTTTCGACAACTTTCGGAAATTGCCTTGATTTTACGCAAAATAATTTATATAATAGTATAGCGCAAAAGACAAAATAAATCAAGCGTTCGCCGGAGTTTGCAATGGGTTTTTGTTCTTATTCGAGAGAATTCTCCCTCTCATCCTACACCAATATCGAAAATCAATTTATCAATAAATATATGGCGGCAGCCGACGGCGACGCGGTCAAAGTTTACATATTCGGCCTGTACCTTTGCCAGAATGTTCAGGACGAATATTCTTTAGAAGAGGCAGCCCGCGCATTGAACATGCCTGAAGACAAGATCGTCGACTCCTTTCGTTTCTGGGAGGATTTCGATCTTTTGGAGATCGTCTCTCTTTCCCCCTTCTCCGTTCGGTACTTTCCCGCCGATTACGCAAAAGGGCGCCCCAAGCGCATCCGCACGGAAAAATATACCGATTTCAACAAAGCCGTGCAGTCGATGATGCCGAAAAAAATGATCTCCACGGGAGAATTTGAAAAATACTTTGCCTTTATGGAGCAATACTCCGTAAAACCCGAGGCGCTTATCCTCATCGTAAAATATTGTGTAGACCTGAAAGGAGAAAGCATATCGCAAAATTATATTTTGCAGGTCGCGCGGAATTTCGCCGCAGAAGGCGTGACGACCGTCGAACGGGTGGAAGAAAAACTTTCCGATTACGTACTGCGCAGCAGCGACATCTCGAAGGTGCTGCGCGCGATGAATTCCTCCAAAAAACCCGAACCCGACGATTATAAACTGCTGAAAAAATGGACGGACGAATTCGGATTCGATACGGAAGCGATCCTGTACACTGCCTCGCTCTTCAAAAAAAGCGGATTCGCAAAGCTGGACGAGATCATGACCGAACTGTATTCCGCAAAAAAGTTCGGAGAAAGTGAGATCAAAGAATACCTTTCTCGGAAGACGGAGATCCGTTCCCTCACCTTGCAGATCGCCCGCGAGCTGGGCGTTTACTGCCAGATCGCCGACCCATACGTCGATCACTTTGTAGGCGTGTGGTTGTCTGCGGGATACGACGACGCCTCTTTGCTGAATCTCGCCAAATATTGTTTCAAAAGAGACAGAAAGTCCTTCGAAAAGATGGACGAATTGATCAAAAAACTGCTTTCGCTCGGCGTTGTTTCGGCAGACAGCATCGCCTCTTATATGGAAAACGAGGCGATCGAACAGGAATTCATGGCAAAAGTTCTGAAAACGGCGGGAATGAGCAGGCGCGTCAACAACTGGGACAGGGGCTGCCTGAAAAATTGGCGTGCTTGGAATTTTTCGGACGACATGATCTTAAAAGCGGCTGAGCTTGCCGTAGGAAAAAGCAGCCCGATTCCCTATATCACTTCAATACTGTCTTCATGGAAAGCCAAAAACATTTACAGTCCCGATCAACTGCAAAAACAGACGGAAGGCTTTGCATATAAACAGCAGACGCCCGACGATCGCGCCGCACAGCTGCGCAAAAAGATGGAGGCCTATTACTTCAATCTGCGCGAGCAGGCGGAAGACCGCGCGGAGCATTATTTGCGCCTCGCCCGCCGCGACGCTGCTTTCAAACAAAACGAAGACGCCATCAAAGCGGCAGAAATCAGACTTGCAAAGGCAGAGGCGCTGGGCGGCGATTCGGCCGAGCCCGCAAAAGGGCTGCAAAATTTGCGCACCGAACGCGCCGGACTTTTGAAAAAACTCAATCTGACGGAAGAGCAGCTGCACCCGCAGTATAAATGCAAGATCTGCAACGATACCGGATTCGATAAAGACGGCAATATCTGCGCCTGTTACAAAAAATACGTCGAAGATGCGGGCGAACAAGAACGCCTCTCCAACATCATCGACGCTTATGGCAACATAGAGATCTGATTATGATGAACCCCGCGCCGCCTGCATGCAGGCGGCGCGGGGTTCATTATTATACTTTTTCAAATACAGGGATCTCATCGAGCGGCGCGGGCGTAACGATCGTCTGCCCGCCTTTGCAGACTTTACCGCTGCGGATATCCTTCCATTTTCCTTCGGGCAGATAAACGCTCCTTTCAGTGACGCCCGCATACAGAACGGGCGCGACGAGATATCGGCCGCCGAACATATACTGATCGTCCAAAGACCAGCACGTTTCGTCTTCCGGAAACTCGTAGAACATCGGCCGCATGACGGGCGATCCGTTTTCGCTTGCTTCACGCATGATCTCTTTGATGTACGGTTTCATTGCGATGCGGAGTTCTGTATATTTTTTGAGGGTTTCATAAACATCTTCTCCGTAGCTCCACAGTTCGTTGGGGAGCCCCGTATGGCAGAAGCCGCCGCCGTATTCCCTGTCGTCGAGATTGGGAATATCGCTCGGCTCCTTGTCGCCGTGCATGCGCAGGACGGGGCAGAAAGTCGCCCATTCGAACCAGCGCAAAAGCAGCTCTTTGTGCCCTTCCTCTTTTACGTTGACAAAAAAGCCGCCTATGTCCGTCGTCCACCACGGAATACCCGCGACGCCCATGTTCAGCCCGGCGGCGAACTGGTCGCGCAGCGTTTCGAAATTACCCTGTATGTCGCCCGACCAGACGACCGCTGCATACTTCTGGCTGCCGACCCAGGCACAGCGGAGCAGATTGCAGATGTCTTTTTGACCCGCTGCTTTCTGACCTTCATAAAACGCCTGCGCATGGCAGCGCGGATAAATATTCCCAACCTGCAGATCGGATCCCAGCCGATACCGGAAATTGTCAAAATCGTATACGGTATATTCGGGTTCCGCCTCGTCCAGCCAGAACATATCAAACCCGCTGTCAAAGTAATTTTTCTTGCACTTTTCCCAGATGTATTTTCTCGCTTCGGGATTGGTCGCGTCGTAGATCATCGAATCGCCGAGGAAATCAAAACACTGGCTCCCTCTTTCGGGGCGGATCAGAAGGCCCTTTTCGTTCATCTCGGCAAAATTTTCGCTCTTTTTATCCACCGTGGGCCAGATAGATACCATACACCTCGTGCCGTAAGAATGAAGCTCTTTGACCATGGCGGCGGGATCGGGCCAATACTTTTCGTCAAATTTCCAGTCTCCCTGCCTCGTCCAATGGAAAAAGTCGATGACGAT
>ERZ1643247.3197-NODE-3197-length-11871-cov-7.345972_pt1 | contig 11871 bp, 6 predicted proteins | sample MGYA00579264_ERZ1643247 | MGnify/ENA primary metagenome ERZ1643247 (study PRJEB29033, sample SAMEA4952262) | chicken gut metagenome | biome: Broiler Chicken; feature: Gastrointestinal Tract; material: Caecum | place: Ireland | collected 2018 | study: Broiler... | reverse complement strand
GGTCATATGAAGCAGGGCGATTACGTTGTCGCTGGTCTTGGAATCCAGATTTCCTGTAGGTTCATCCGCAAGTATGATATCAGGTTTTGAAGCCAGGGCCCGGGCAATGGCCACACGCTGCTGCTGACCGCCGGAAAGGTTGTTGGGCAGACTATGGATTTTTTGTTCCAGCCCCAGCATCTGAACCACTTCATGGATAAACTTTTTATCCGTTTTCTGACCGTCCATGGCAATAGGGAAAACAATGTTCTCCCAGACGTTCAGGGTAGGGATCAGATTATAGTTCTGAAAAATAAAACCGATCCGGCGGCGGCGGAACACCGTAAGCTGTTCTTCATTCAGGCCAGACAGTTCTGTATTTCCGATGGTTACTGTCCCGGATGTGGGGGTGTCAAGGCCGCCCAGCATATTCAGCAGGGTGGACTTGCCGGAGCCGGAAGTACCGATAATGGCAACAAACTTTCCGGCTTCGATCTCCAGATTTACGCCGTCCAGGGCATGGACTTCTGTTTCCCCTTTTCCGTAATATTTTTTCAGGTCTTTTGCCTGTAAAATGATATTTGCACTCATGTTCAGATCCTCCTATCCGATTATTCGGCAACACGCAGTTTTTCCACAATGCTGCCTTTATTGAAAACTTTCAGAGCGATCACCGGCACGATAGCGGCGACGATCAGCAGTACAACACATACCATCAAAGCAGGGACAAGGGTAAAGTGGAATGTGAAGTACCAAATGCCTCCTGTGAGCGCCCGTACAACTGTAAAGGCCAGTACTACGGACAAAATCAGGCCGGCAATACAGGCGCCGATGGCATAGAAGACACTCTCCCAGATCATCATCCTGGTCAACTGCCGTCTGGTCATGCCGATACTCTGCATGGTGGCAAATTCATGGCGGCGTGCCAGAATGGTGGTAATGATGGTGTTAGTCAGGTTCAGCACACCGGCCACGCCGAAGATCACACTGATCAAACCACCTACAAACTGGAGCATGGTACGGGTGGTCATAGCGTCCTGGCGGGCGACCTCGGCAGAAGCATAGTTCAAGCTGGGATCCACATTCCTTACATAGTCCTCCAGAAAGTCTGTCATAGCCGTCCGCTGTTTTTCTTCTACATCAAAGGAATATTTGTAGATTGCCGGCTCATCATAGATTTTGGTATAGACACTGGCAGGCAGGTAGAGGTAAAGTCCATCGCCGCCCACCTCAAGAGGACCGTTGGAGGTATAACCGGTCTCTTCGTCATCACCGTTCAGAGCGGCCTTTGCCAGCACCGGCAGGTTCATAATTTCCTTCCCATCTTTATAGACAGTTATGACATCCCCAATCTCAAGAAAATCAAACATATCAAAGATCCTCATGGTGGAGCGATCCGCCCCTATGCCCAGCAGAACACCTTCCCCATTCAGCATCTGCTCATAAAGAGTGTGTGCATCTGTTTCGCCCTCTTGAATATCCATACGGGCTATGGCGGTTTCTTCCATCCCGTAAACATTGCAAATGGCATGACCATCCTCTCCTAAGTTGAAATTGATGCCATTCTCAGTACCTGCGTAGGTAATACCCGTATCCTCATTGATATTGGTATAGGTAAATTCCACTGGAAAGTCGTAGGTCACATTACTGTCATCTAAAGTGTTTTTATAAATGGCCGAAGCACCGTTTACGCCAGGCTGAGCGTTGACCGCCTCGATCACTTCCGTGCTAAGTCCCTGTTCACGGCGGGTAAAACCTTCCATGCCGTTGGTGCTGGCGGCATTTACCACAGCAAAGTCCGTGCGGATGCTGTAGGATACCTGCTTCTCAATGTCCACGCTTTCCCCGGCAATCCACATGGAGTTCAGCAGTACAACACACAGGGACAAAGAGGCTGTGATGAAAACGGAGCGGCGTTTATTACGTCCCAGATTTGACCAGGCCAGACGAGGCAGGCTGACAACCTCCGTGCTTTTCTTTGCAGTCTTTTTCCATGCTGCCGCCTCCACATAACGGAAGGCTTCAATGGGCGGAATATTAGCTGCCGCACGGACTGGTTTCCTTGTGGACAGAAAGACGGTAAGCGCGGCAAGTATGGCGGCTCCAAAGAAGATAACCGGGGATGGTTCCACATTGATGGCAATATTTTCATAGCTGCTGGATAGGATGCTCATTACTCTGGGCAATGCGGCCCTGCCAATAAAGTAACCGGCTGACAGACCCAGAGGGATACCGATACAGGACAGCCATATGGCCTGTTGGTTTATCAGCTTTTTCACCTGCCGTTTGCTCATGCCCACAGTGCGGTACAGACCGTAGCGTCGGATCTCCTGCATGACCGCAATATCAAACACGTTATAGATCAACAGATAACCGCAGAGAATGAACAAGATGATCACAACGGCTACCAGAAGGATCGTCGTCAGCCCAAATGTAGGATTGGTCATGGTGTTGACTGCGCCGGACATATTGTCGGAGCTATTGGAGTCCGGGTCGCCGCCCATCTGCCTTATCCAGTTATCCATTTTCTCTTGAAGGCCCACGTTGCTTGTGGCGATAAAATCAGAATAATAAGTGCCGGCAGAATCCCGGTCCTGGCCGTAGGTGAATTTGAAAATGTCAGGATGTGCGTCCCGGAAGGCTGTCCCGGCCCACATCATGCTGACCTGTTCGTTGGCAGCCTCAAACCAGCCGGACACAACCATATCCATCTGATATTCCTGCCCATGGGCGGTAAAGGCAATGGTGACAGCAGCTCCTACCTCCGGCTTCACGCCCAGGTCTTCCAAAGCCGTATCCGAGGTCACGATTTCATTTTCTGACCGGGGAATATTGCCGTGGCTGGGCGCGCAGAAAGTCAGATCAGCCTGGGTTTCGTCCATTACGTCAAATTCAATGTTGTGACGGTTGGTATTTGTCAAAAATCCCACCGGCATCCGCAGGCCGTATTTTTCGATGAAGTCGGCATCTGCCAACGCTTCATACTGTTCGGCGGTCATGTTCCGGAAATCTCCGTCTGACCGGCTGCCTTTCAGCATCTGCATGGTCAGGGTCATAGAGTCCATAGCTCCCATGCCGATGGTGGTAACAGTAGTAAATAGGACTGCGGTGAGCATGATCGCCAGCACTGCGATCAGGTTTCGCATTTTGCCGGCGCGGAAGCTGCGCCTGGCAAGAATACTGAGCATATTTTTCATTGAGTGTTCCTCCTTGCCTGTTTCTGAATACAAGGATAGTATCTCTATGTCATAATTCAGGCACATGAAAATCACAAATTTGTGACAATAAAAGAGAGGCAGCGGCATATGTCAAAATCGAGAACATTTATACATTTTATTGCTCAGTCTGTGCCGCTTTGAGCCTTTAGTCTCAAAGCTATGCTCGACAAATTCGCATAAATTGTATAAATATTCTTAACATATGCGACTGCCCCTCAAATCTTAATTAAAGGATTTTTCCGTCCCTAAGCCGGACTACCCGGTCTGCCAGCTGGGCCAGCTCCAGATTATGGGTGATCACTACCAGTGTCTGGTGAAATGCGGCAGCGGTCATTTTGAGAAGTCCTGCAACATTCTGCGTGGTCTTCATATCAAAACTTCCGGTGGGTTCATCCGCCAGGACAATGGAAGGCTTTGTGATCAATGCCCTTGCGATGGCCGTACATTGCTGCGCTCCGCCGGAAAGCATATGAGGGAAAGCATCCAGATAGTTCTCCAGCCCCAGCATTTTTACAAGGCTGGAAAAATACCGGGTATCCGGCCGGGAATCATCCAGCGCCAGGGGAAATAGGATATTTTCACGGATGGTCAGCTCCGGTATCAGATTATAGCCCTGAAAAACAAAACCGATCTTTCGGCGGCGGAACACGGTAAGCTGTTCTTCCGTCATCTTTGACAGATCCAGACCGTCTACGATCACAGTTCCCTCCGTGGGTTCATATAGTCCGGCAATGGTATTTAGCAGTGTGGTCTTGCCGGAACCTGAGGCGCCTACAATGGCTGTGAATTTCCCTTTTTCAATAGACAGGTCAATGCCATCCAACGCCTTAACTTCCTCGGGACCGTCTTTAAAATATTTTTTTAATTGCCGTATTTCTACAATATCCATAATTGAAGTCACCTCTGTCAGCTTAACAGGAACACCGAAAATGTGCTTCCGCTGCCTTTCTTTGATTTTACCGTGATATATCCGTTTTGACGGGTAATAATGCCTCTTGCCAGGTACAGGCCAAGCCCCACACCTTCTTCTGCAGCCACTTCCTGAGCCCGGTAAAAACGCTGGAATATAGCATTATAGTTTTCTTCATCAATTCCGATCCCGGTATCATTTATATCAATTCGGGTATAGAACTGCCAGGGACGGACAGAAACGGTAATGGATCCGCCTTCCGGCGTATATTTTACGGCATTGTCCAGAATGTTGCCGATAGCTTCCGCCGTCCATTTGGGATCATGCTTTACCGTCAGTTTACTGTCACAGTCAGCGGAAAGCTGTATATTTTTCTTTTCCGCCTTTGCCAGTACGGTACTCATAGCCTGGGCGATGGTATCCTTTAATCTGCATTCTTCCGGATGCAAGACAAAAGTTCCGGTTTCCAGCCGGGACATCTTGATCAGTGACTGCATTAAAAAATCAAGCTTATTGATCTGAACTGCCATCAGATTTAAAAACTCCTTTTGTTTCTCCCGGGAAAGCTCGTGTTGGCTTAAAATACCGGCGATCATCTGGATGTTGGCTGTTGGGGTTTTCACCTGATGAGAAATATCACTGACTAATTCCTGTATGGTCTGTTTATCCTGAGCGCTTTCCTGTTGTTCCTCTTTCATTTTTTCATAGTATTGCAGCAGTTTTTCCTGAACCTTGGAAAATGCGGTTTCTTCATAGGGAGAGAAGTTTTCAAGTTCTCTTCCTTCCATCAGGGTATCTACAGTTTCACATACATCATTGGAAAAATCGGAAAGAAGGCATCTTTGCCATACTGTCCACAGTACAGCTCCAATGATCACAACAGCGCAGAAGACAAAGAGGAAGGCGCGTATCAGTCCTTGGGGAATGTAGGTAAAGAAAAGTCCTGCCATTCCGGCACAGATGGCAAGGAGAAAAAGTAATCTTCGGCAAAAGCCGGTCAGCCTTATTTCTTTCATCTTACATCTCCCATCCAGGCATAGCCCATGCCCCGCACTGTTTTAATATATGTATGTGTATCATCTTCGATTTTAGCTCTTAACCGGTTGATCGTAGCAGTCAGTGCATGGTCATCCACAAAATTGCCATCAATATCCCAGAGCCGTTCTAACAGAGTCTGCCTGGTCAGGATATTTCCGGCATTATCGATCAGAGCTTTCAACAGCTTGTATTCATTGGAAGTGACAATGATTTTATCATCACCTCGTACTGCCGTAAGTTTACTGAAATCAAGAGTAAGAAATCCGTCGCTCCAGCAGTTGGATGGCTGCTGTGCAGGTGTATTTCTGCGAAGAGCTACTTCCACACGCCGCAGCAGTATTTTCATATTAAAGGGTTTTGTAACATAGTCCTCTGCCCCAAGATCAAATCCCTGCAGGATATCCTGCTCCAGATCATTTGCGGTCAGGAATATCACCGGCAGTTCCGGATGGGTTTCTTTTATGGTGCGGCACAGGTCAAAACCGTTCCCGTCAGGCAGGTTTACATCCAGGATCACAAGATCGATAGGATCGTTTTGAATAAGATGGACTGCCTTTTTGCAGTTATAAGCGGGGATGGTCAGATAGCCGCTGCAGTCCAGTTCAAAACATATTCCTGCGCTTAGGGTTAAATCATCTTCCACAACTAATATTTTCATTTTGTTCATACCTCCGAGGATATTTTTTATTATATTTAATTTTCGTGGGGAATACAAGAAGGAAGAGCTGTCCCATAAGTCATATCTGACAAAATAGAGATTTTTGGAAGATTGAATTTTGGGTAAAATATGCAATTAAGAAAAAACGGCGGTCTGTTTTATTCTGAATAAAGAGGTGATATTTTTGTAAGCTGTTATAGGCACAATTGCAAAGAAAATAGAGATGTGCTAGTATTTATTCGATGGATAATTATGTAATCTATCTTTACTGCTGTTAAAAGCTGTTTTATTGATTGCTGCATCCTTGTTTTACTGAATAATAATAAAAAACTTTGACAGCAGTGTAACTGTTAACAAAGTTTTTTAAAGGAGTGGCAAAATGAATCAGAAAAAAGGTAGATCAGAGAAGGGGCTGTGGCGCCTTCTTGCTTTTGTACTTACTTTCGCTCTTATGATCAATATGATGCCTCCAAAACTGTTGATCGTAAAAGCAGAGGGAAGTACACTTGTAACTGACGGCGGGAAGATTACATGGGATTTCAGAGATGAGTCGTCACCTGTGTATACCAGCGGCGCAGATGGCTCCTTAACTGTAGAGGGGACATTTACGTATAACGGTTCCCAGCATGGAGCAAATATTGGAAAGGATACTGTTTTCACAATAGCAGTGCCGGCAGGTCAGACAACGCTTACTTTCGGCGTATGTGCATATGGATCCTCAACGGCAGTGATCAGTGCAGGTGAAACAGTACTTCAGGAGGCATTTCCTCTGGGCGGAGCAGCACAGGACGGACAGGAGGCCGTTGTCCAGTATACATCGGAAACGGATTCAATGATTACTGTTACAGTAACTGGAAATGGTTTTATTCATAGTATTTCTGCTGAGACCACCACCCCTCCTCAGGTTGCCAGCGTTCAGGGAACTGTTGCGGATGAATCAGGTTCAGCCGGCGGGGCAGATGGACAGACACTTATTTTTGCAGATGAGAACGGACAGACTACAGAGACCGAAATCGCAGAGGGCAGCTTTGCTGTTTCCCTTCCTGTCGGACATACCTATACGGTGTCTTTCGCAAATTCAGATGTTTATGAAATAACAGGTGGAAATACTATTGATCTCACCGGAACAGAAAATGGAGCAGATGTGACTAATGATATTACATATCGTATTATCTGGGATACAGCGAAAACTTTCAGTTTCAGCATTAGTGACACCACATATACAGTAACGCCCGGAGCTTCTTCATCAGAAGATTTCATAGTAACTGCCGAAGGTGGAAACGGATCTGTGGAGCTTGTTACTACGGATACAGCGATTATCTGGGCAGATCTGAATGGAGCCGGCCAAGGCACCCTAATGTCAAACACCCTTGAAAATGTAAGCGATAATGTAACATATGAATTATCAGGGAATACCATTACATTTACTTATGAGGATTCAGCAACTTCACCAACTGAATTTACGATCCAGGTAAAGGATAACAGTGCTTCAGGTACTCCCCATGCAAATGGAAGAACCGTGACATATGATCTGGGAGATGGAAGTATTGTGTCAGAGCTTTATACAGGTAATTATTCAATTACCGATGGAGCCTCTGTTCCTTCAGCAGACGGTTTAGTGACTGTTATAGGAAATAATCATGTACGCTATAACGATGGGGCCCATGGTATTATGGTAGGAGACGGAGATCAGATCAGTGTTAAGGTAGCTGGAAACGCAGAGATTGAATTTGAACTCTGTGCATATTCAGCCGATGGCAGTACACTTAATGCGGCAGTATCCGGAACCGGAAGTCTGGACCAGGAGTCTGTTTCAGCTAAAGTACCAACGGATAACGACACTGAGACTTTTACATATACCGGGGAGGCGGCTACATTAACCTTCACTTATAACGGAAGCGGTTCCGGATATATCCATTCCCTGGCTGTGACAAATGAGTTGCCTGAAACCGAAATCAACCGTCAGGAGGAGATGCCGGCTGTGCGGGAGTACGGAAATGCAGAAAGTATGGAAGTAACTGTAGCGGGCCAGCGTCTGACACTGACACAGGAAGGCGGTAGTCAGCCTACAGGAGCAGCACTCTCTGACAATGTGGGATATTATGGTTTTGATCCTACTATAGATTTCAACAGACTTGAGGCAGACGTCAGGGTGGAGTCCTGCGGAACTTCATCTTCTAACGGCGTATTCTTTGGCGCCTTTGACGGAACGAATATTAAGACTATTGCTATCCGTAATTCTACGAACCTAAGAGGAGTTTATTCAGATGAAGACGCAGAGATCAGCGCAGGCAAAGTTAATGAGTCCATTCTGGAAGGGCAGGTCGTACATTTTACAGCGGAAAAGGCTGGAGATGGATTTGTGATCACTGCTACTCCGGAAGGCGGAGAGACTTATACACTGGAAAGCAGTGTCGGGCCATTTGCGGAAGGGATGGAAGACGACGAAATATCCTTTGGCTTCATTCTTGCAGGGGCTTCAGTTACTGTGACAAATATGAAGTATTATGACAAGAATGATAACCTGTTGTATGATCAGAATAACTGCTACGAAGCAATCGGAACAGCGCCTGTAGTTAATTCAGTACAGGCTGTGACAGCCGATACACGGGATTCTATTATCATCACATGGAACAGCAGCGAGCTGGCTGATGGAGACGGACGGTATGTTATCCAGGTGAAAAAAGACAACGGAGATTGGGAAGATGTTGCAGAGACAACAGATACATCCTGGACATATATGGCATCCGAGGCCGGCACTTATGAGTTCCGTGTAGGAGGAAAACTGGGAAGCGAAGGTAAAGTAACTTACTGTGAGAACACGGCAACGGTAACAGATTTTCTCCCGGTGCTTCCTGCACCTGTAGTTACACTGACAGCAAATTCTGATTCCATAGATATTTCCTGGACTGCATCAGAAGGGGCTACAGCATACGAAGTATATAGATATTCGTCTGATGAAGGACCGGAGAGTGCTCAAATAGTTTACAATACAGATGCTCCAGTAACTTCTTATACAGATACGGGAGTTGATCCGGAAGTTCCATATTATTATTATGTGATCGCTTATCAGTACGGGGATACCTCTTCTGAAGCAATTAATTCCAGCAACCCCTCAGAAACTGTTTGGGCTATGGCTTCTTCAGGTCATACAGGAGATTATGTATATGAAGACGAAGCGGCTGCAATTACGATTACAGAGTGCCCGGATGAAACTGTGTTCCAGAATACAGTATCTATTGGGGGCACAGTTGACCGTTCAGGCGTGCTTAGCATGAATGTAAACGGCACAGAAACTGAAAAGCAGGACATGACGCCAGATGGGACATTCAGTTTCAACTGCAGTCTGCAGCAGGGAAGAAATGAAATTGCACTGATTTTTACAGACACCAAAGGAATGGCTACACGGGAGACATTTAACGTTGTTTATCTGACCAACTATGATATGGTAGTTGACGCTTCCTATAGCGGAGAAGATGGAGCTGCAGTTGACGGTCTGCCTACCTACAGTACTGTACAGGCTGCGGTTGATTCTGTACCGGCAGACAATACAGAGAGACAGGTTATATATATCAAGACGGGAGATTATAATGAACGTCTTGTAGTTGCAAGTCCCAATATTTCCCTGGTCGGAGAGAAGCAGGACGGCGTAAGAATCCATTGTTATCCTGCCGCTCTGCATCCGGGCGATTCTACATATGAAGCAGGTGGTGATATGTCGAATAGATGTGCCACATACATTATGGCTACGGCAACGGGCTTTTCGGCAGAAAATATTACCTTTGCCAACGACTATGATTATTCAACACCGGATGGGAAGAGCAATAAATCTGCTGACGCTCTTCGGTGTGATGCGGACGGAGCAACCTTCGTCAATGTAACCATATCCGGAGTACAGGATACTTTATATATGAATTCCGGAAATCAGTATTATTATCAGTGCCGTATTGAAGGTTTGATTGACTTTATTTACTCCGGTGATGCGGCCAGAGCATTGTTTGAAGACTGTGAGATCGTATTTGTCTACGAGGAAACCCATCCGGAAGGGGGCTATGTATGTGCGCCCAGAACTGCCCCAGATGCGCCTTACGGACTGATATTCAATAATTGTGTGATTACTTCTGAAGAAGGATGTAAAGATGGTACGTTCCATCTTGCACGGCCATGGGGACCTAATGCCTGCATTTATTGGATCGACTGTTATATGGGAGCCGCAATTAATGCAAAGAATCCTTATGCGGACATGAGCGGAAATCTGTATACAGAAGCGAGATTTTATGAATGCGGTTCATACGGTCCCGGCTATGCTGTGAACGGAGACAGAAGACAGATCTCCCCGGCAGGAGCTGAAAGCCTGCTGGCAGGTCTTGGCTGGGATCCGGACAGTACTATGCAGACAGTAAATGATGCTTATATAGGCGAAATTATTGATCCGACACCGGAAGAACCGACGCCGGAAGACCCAACGCCGGAGGAACCGACACCGGAGGAGCCGACACCGGAAGACCCAACGCCGGAGGAACCGACACCGGAGGAGCCGGCACCGGAAGAGCCAACACCGGAGGAGCCAGCACCAGAGGAGCCGGCACCGGAAGAGCCAACACCAGAAGTACCGAAGCAGGGATTGCAGTATGATGATGCCTCAGGAGACTGGTATGTTTATAAGGATGGTAAGCGGGATACTACCTATACAAGTGTTGTTCAGAATGAGAATGGCTGGTGGTATGTAAAGAATGGTGTGTTAGACTGGGATTATACAGGAGTGGCCCAGAATGAATATGGCTGGTGGTATATCAATCATGGCGCATTGGATTGGAATTATACAGGAGTGGCCCAGAATGAATACGGCTGGTGGTATATCAATCACGGAGCAGTAGACTGGACCTATACGGGAGTGGCCCAGAATGAGTATGGCTGGTGGTATATCAATCATGGCGCATTGGATTGGAATTATACAGGAGTGGCCCAGAATGAATACGGCTGGTGGTATATCAATCACGGAGCGGTAGACTGGACCTATACAGGAGTAGCCCAGAACGAGTATGGCTGGTGGTATATCAATGATGGCTGGCTGAATTGGGATTATAAAGGAGTAGCCCAGAATGAATACGGCTGGTGGTATATCAATCACGGAGCGGTAGACTGGACTTATACGGGAGTAGCCCAGAACGAGTATGGCTGGTGGTATATTAATGACGGCTGGCTGAACTGGAATTATAATGGTATTGTAGCATATAAAGGAAGGTCATATTTTGTTGTGGATGGATGTGTGATCCATTAACGCCATAATTGAATAATACATAGAACGGAAGGTGGACAACAGTACAAAGTGCTGTTATCCACCTTTTATAATAGCAGTAAAAAAATACATTCTTTTGTCTGATATACTGCATTTTGCAAAGATATAGAGCTCTAGTGAATAAGATAAAGAATTTTAATTTTAAAAGAACATGGGAGATAGAAAATGGATTCAATATGGAGCAAAACCAGCAAGGGAAAGAAAAGACCTTCCCTGGAGGGCGGCATCCGGACAGATGTGGCTGTGATCGGCGGAGGCATGACGGGAGTTCTCACCGCATGGCAGCTTCAACAGGCCGGGATACACACGGTCATTCTGGAAGCAGATCAGATCGGAGGGGACAGACAAAAAAACTACAGAAAAGATCACATCCCAGCATGGAATGTTCTGTCACAGATTTCTGGAGAAAAAAGGAGAAGAAAAAGCCAGAAATTATGTACAGGCCAATCAGGAAGCTTTCCGGCAGTATGATAAGTATCATCGGTGTCAGGGACGGGAGGGAACTGTAGCGATAATCCCGGCAGTCCATCTGTCATCGGGGAACGGCTCCTGTTCTGTTCAGGTGATTACCCCAAAAGAAAGCCTATACAGGGAATTCCCTCTCTCGCAGTTTTGGATCAATCGGACAAAGGGGATCATGCAGATTGGGGATAACCTGTTTTCTGATTTGCAACCTATTTGGGAGCTTCAGTAAAAAGAATGGGAGAGAATGAGTTGCTGATCTGCCAGGGCCGTTACAGACTTCATGTAAAATTTCAAAAGCCCGGGG
>ERZ1643247.3196-NODE-3196-length-11873-cov-3.531647_pt1 | contig 11873 bp, 6 predicted proteins | sample MGYA00579264_ERZ1643247 | MGnify/ENA primary metagenome ERZ1643247 (study PRJEB29033, sample SAMEA4952262) | chicken gut metagenome | biome: Broiler Chicken; feature: Gastrointestinal Tract; material: Caecum | place: Ireland | collected 2018 | study: Broiler... | reverse complement strand
TTGGACTATAACAGACCGACAACGGCATGGCAACTTATAATTTTAAAGCTTTTTCGGGTAAGCAAGAGGTCCTAAACCTGTGCTGTCTTTTCATGCAATAAAGCCTGTTCCTGCCCGATTTGGAAAGTGCGGGGAAGCCACAAGGTTTTCATAAAGGGCCCTTTCTGATGAACAAATCCGCAGACCAGAAAAACGCCGGGGCAAACCAAAAGAGCCAGTATCTTTGGCCGGCGTAGATATTGTTTCCGTCGAACCGGGTCGGTTTCCAACACCAGCATATCCGACTGAACAGCCCTCTTCCTTTGCGCGTTTTTCCGCGTGTTCTGTTTTGTCTCCCTGATAACCGGAAACCATCAAAAGAGTAAAAGGAATTAAAAATAACGGCAGGACGGTCAGTGCAATCAAACAGATGAAAACATTGCCTGCGATCCGGGACAATGGGGCAAATGTTACAATGCAAAAGAACAGCGTCAGCAATTCCAAAATCAGCAGATAGGACCCAATCGGCAGAAATACATTCAAAATCGCTTTGTCTTTCAGAGAGTAGCGTTTACCTGCAAGAACGGTCAAAATGATTTTGACAATCAGAGTAAGATAGATCGGGCCGAACAGCATGAAAAACATCAAAAAGTTTTGATATGCTGCCCGGGATAGTCCCAGATGCCAAACAGGTACTTTGTAAAGCAACAAGCCAACAGCAATAAAGATCCCGTAGGATAGCAGCTTTCAGCAGCCATTTTCCAAATCGAACACTTCCTTTTTTCCGCGTCATGTATCCCTCCTGTTGATAGTATAGCCGTTTTATGACCGTTATCCTGAACAGGCATAATCCCAAACGGAGAAGACGAGATCCAGTCTGTACTGCCGCGTGTCAGTTGCTCATGCCATTTCCTCTAAATTTCTTAAATAATCGGCTCCAATGTGCTGAAATCTATAAAATTTTCCGGTTCATCTTGATCGGAAAGACCTGTGGTGATAAGAATGACCTTTTGTCCATCGCAGAGGGAGAAACCGCGAAAGGTTTTTGCAATGTCAAGAACACCACCGGCGTACAGGCCATCCATATAGATAATGGCGCGCATCGCGGAAAGGTCAAATCATCCGCTTCTTGCAAAAAGGCGACATCAGAAATAACTCATAATATCATTGAGAAGCATCCTTTTTCAAATAAAATTTCTGCCAAAATCCGGTAAGGAAAGGAAACAGCTCCGGGACTTTCGCAAAGCGTTGTCTCCGGAGCTGTTTTCCTTCTTTTTTTTATTTTTTACTTTTCTCTGGAAATCCGGATGGTTTTAATCTCAAACGGATGGAAGGAAAGAGCAAGTGCTCCATCCGTTACCGGAAGCTCCTCCGTAACATTTTCCAGCATATCGCAGGCATACACATGGCAGTCTGGCGCGCAATCCTCTCCGCCGTTCAAAGCGCTGCCCGCTCCCAGAAGCTCCGGTGAAAACTGTATTCTGGCAGTGACAGCCGCCTTTTTGCTTTCATACAGACGCAGGATAAGGTCGCCGCTTCCATCTTCAGCGGGTTTCATGGTATCCAGAATGATGTTGCCCCGATCAATGGAAAGCAGGCTGAAGTCCTGTCCGCTTCCGGCCGCCACATAAGGCTTCACATTCAGCTCATAGCCCTGTCTCACCACATCGGAATCCATGAAGCTTCCTTCCCAGGCTGTAAAGGCATAGGTAAAATGATGTACCTTATTGTCAGCACGCATCTCCGGGCTTGCGGAAGCGCGCAGAAGAGTCAGCTCCAGGCTGTTCTCGTTCATGGAAATGCCGTATTTGCAGTTGTTGAGCACTGCGGCTCCGCTGTTTCCGTCACAGAAGGCGCTGTAGCGATGGTTGCATACCTCAAAGCGTTCCTGATCGTAAGGTCTGGAACGGTGCGCAGGTCTCTCCAGATAGCCGAACTGAATCTCGTTTATGCCGTTTTCCGCATAAACATTTACGGGGAATGCGGTCTTCAGCATACGGTGCAGCTCCTTCCAGTCCACGATCGTTTCAAACTCCAGTCTTCTGCTGTCCGCCGCCAGACGGATGTACTGGGTATAGGTGGACTGACTGATCTTTCCCGTCACCTTCAGAACCGCTTCCAGCCCTTCTTCTGCAGGCTGCAGTTCAACATCATATGCTCCCTGAACTTCCTGGCAGATATAATTGGAATCAACATCCCAGGCATCGAATTTGCGGGGCACATCCTTAAACAGGCGCAGCCGGTTCATCGGCCCTGCCGCATACTCGCGGGAAAGTCCGCCTTCCCCTGCGTTTTCGGTCTTCAGACGGAAGGAAGTCACCTCGCCCTGTCCGTTTATCCTGGCGCGTACCAGACTGTTTTCCATCACGAAGCCATCCTCCGTCTTCTGAAGAAAAGCGCCCTGTGCTTCAGCCACAGTTTCAGAGCTTTCTTCCGCCGGCATTTTTCCCGCCTTCGGATACAGTGACACCGCGCCGCAGGAAGGAAGGGATACCAGCGCCTTCACGCCCTCAGAGGTCCTCTGAACCGGAACGGCGGTTCCGTCCGCTTTAGCTGCGCCGTCCGCATATTCCTCCGGAAGGGTTATGAGAGCTTTTCTGTCAAAGCTCAGAGAGTTGAATACGGTAACGCCCTCTTTTTTCTCCATCAGAGCTGCTGCTGCATCCGCCGTGATTCCCGCCGCTTCCGCCTGCAGCTTTTCGTGGGCTGCGTTGGCCTCCACATAAACTCTGGCGATGGAGGAGCCTGGAAGGATATCATGGAACTGATGCAGAAGCAGCGTCTTCCAGAGTCCGTCCGCCTGTTCGATGGGATATGTCCAGCCCCTCAGGGAAGCTGCACAGGCCCACATCTCCATTTCACGAAGCATGAGCTCGCTCTTTCTGTTGTTCTTCTTAATATCCGCCTGAGAAGAATAGGTGCCTCTGTGCGCGCTGAAATACAATTCGCCCACATAGGTATTCTTCGGTCCGCCCAGCTTCTCCATATCTTCAAAGAATTCCAGCGGTCCGGCCATCTTCACCTTCACGCCGCCCTCGATATCCTTCTGCCTGAGCGCATATTCCACATAGTCTCTTGCCGGTCCGCCGCCTCCGTCTCCATATCCGAAGGGCAGCAGGAAGGCGTCCAGATCCCTGGCCTGTACACGGTTTTTCCATACATCGTTGATCTCTTTCGGATCCGTGCGGTAGGTATAGCTGGTGGGCAGGAAGGAGGTTATCTCAGAGCCGTCCATTCCCCTCCAGGTAAAGTAGTGATAAGGGAACGGTTCCCCGTCATTGTACGACCAGAAAATTTTCTGAGTCACCAGGTATCTCACGCCGCAGCCCTGCAGAATCTGGGGAAGCGCGGCGGTATAGCCGAAGGTATCGGGCAGCCAGAGAATCACGCTGTCCGTTCCAAGCACATCTTTGTAGTAGCGTTTTCCATGGACGAGCTGCCGGATCAGGGCCTCTCCGGAAGCCATATTGGTATCCGGCTCCACCCACATGGCGCCTTCCGCAATCCACTGCCCCTTTCTGATGGCATCGCGGATCCGTTCAAACAGCTCGGGATAATATTTTCTGCACATTTCATAGGAAGCAGGCTGGCTCTGCAGGAATTTATATTCCGGATATTCCTCCAGCAGCCGCAGCTGAGCGGCAAAGGTGCGGGAGGTTTTCCTGTGCGTCTCCGCCATGGGCCACAGCCAGGCAAGATCCAGATGGGCGTTTCCGATGGCATAGAATACCGGCTGGGTGGAACCGTTTACCGCCCCCATTACCGGTCTGAGCTGTCTGGAAGCCTCTCTGTAGGAAGCCTGTCTCGCTTCCCTGTCCTGCTCAAAATCAACGGTCAGAGTGAACTGCTCCAACGCCTCCGCAATCTTCGCTGCACGCAGCGAGGAAAGATCCACAACCTCCAGAAGTCCCAGAAGGGTCTGGACGTCCATATAAAGCTGATAAGCATCCTCGTCCCAGATTCCGAAGGTGCACACGCCCAGGGTACGCCTTCTTCCCTCTTCCAGCGGATCCTGATAAAGTCCTTCGAGCACCGGTCCCGTTGCACACCCTCCGGTCGGCGCCTCCGGATAATAATGACCCGCATAGGTTTCCATCAGGATATCAAACCGCTCTCCTGCTTTCCCTTCTCTGGTCAGCACATTATCTTCTACATAATGATGCTTCTCGCTGACCCAGGAAGCGCGGTAGGTTCCGAAGCTCTTCCCGTTCACAAACAGGGTGGATTCTCCGTCCGGAGCCAGGTTCAGCACGATCCGCTTTCCTTCCGCCTTTGCCGGGAGCGTCACACTTCCCTGAAACCAGCAGTATTCCCATGTGTTTCCCCAGACGAATCCCGGCTGGACAGGAACGAATGGCAGCTCCCTGGCCTCCTCCGGACTTAAATGTTCCATGGTGCGCGACGCTTCCCAGGATATTTCCCCCAGGGGTTCATAAAAATCCTCTTTCAGCGTTCTGACCCAGTGATCAACGCGGTCCCTCCACTCCGCATTCATGACTTTCATGCAAAAATCCTCCTTCCGCACGAACCTGTGATTCGTGCCCTTTCTTTTTTCATTTTTGGTATTGACTTTTTGAAGAATAAGTATATAATATTATTTGTCGCGCAGGAATGGCGGAATTGGCAGACGCGCACGGTTCAGGTCCGTGTGGTAGCAATACCATGAGAGTTCAAGTCTCTTTTCCTGCACTTCATGGAAGGGCTTCCGGAATGATCCGGAAGCTTCTTTTATTATAAAATCACAGAAAATGTACCGCAACCGATTCTATACGCCGTACAAAATTGACATTTACAGCCCCGGCATGAAGAAAAGCAGCATAAAAAGCTTCGGCATGGAGGAAAAATGGAACACGCAAGAGAAGTAACCGACAGCTATTTTGTCTCCAGATACCGCACCGTCTATACCTGGCAGGAGCTTGGGATTCCGGGTATCCGGATGTTCGGGAAGCACACCATGAATCAGGCCTGTGCCCCCCTGTCTCCCCATTTTCACAGAAGCGCCTATGAATTCACCTTTGTGACGGAAGGAGCGATTCATTTCACCACCCAGGAAAAGGATTACGAGCTTTCCGGCTCCGATGTTTTCATGACCCGGCCCGATGAGATCCACAGCACCAATTTCCGGCCGCTTTCCGCCGGTGAAATCATCTGGTTTCAGCTGGATATCTCAGACCCGGACCGCTTTCTGTTTCTCTCCCGCGATGCCGCCGAAGCGCTTATCAGAGATCTGGCCGCCATGGACAGTCATGTACTCCGCCCCGGCAGCCGCGTCTTCGGATACATCCGCCGCGCCTTTGACCTTGCCGGTTCATACAGCCGGCGGCATCTGGTCTGCGCCCATCTGACGCTTGCCCTGTATGAGCTGACCGCAGCATCCGGAATGCAGGCGGAGCTTCCCGGCATCCGGGAAAAGGCTTTTTCACCTGATATCGAAAAAGCGGTCTCCTATATCCGTTCCAATCTGAGCCGGGAGCTTTCCATGGAAGAGCTGGCGGGCCTGTGCCGCCTGTCCGTTTCCCAGTTCAAGCAGAAATTCCGCGTCCAGGTGGGCATGGCCCCCAGGCATTATGTGAACTACCACAAAATCCAGCTTGCAAAAAAAATGCTCTTGGACGGCACCTCTGTCACGGATACCGCCATGGAGCTCGGTTTCGGAAGCAGCAGCTACTTCACTGTAGTTTTCCGGCGTTACAGCGCCTGTACTCCCTCGGAGTTTCTGCGCGCCCAAAACACTCAAAACACCCCGGATGCGCAATCCGTACAATCCGCGCATATTGCACATTCTGCCGCTCCCCGGGACCGGGAAAAACCGGAGGATGACTGAGATAATCCCATCAGCCGCCCTTTTTTCCCTTTTTCCGCAGATTTTTTACTGTGAGCAGCTCCGCCCGCTTCTCCTTGTTCAGACCGCCGCTGGTGTGGGAAAGCTCCGTTTTCAGGAAGCTGGCGCGCATGACGGAATCCTCTCCGAACCGGGCCCGGATGGTATCGATGGCCTGGTTGCATTTTTCCAGCCGGTCATATTTTTCCCGGTCAAACAGATTGTACTGGCGGTATTCCTCATAAGAAACCCGGCTGGTGGACACTCCAAGCAGCCGCAGCGGCCGTCCGTCCCAGAGCGACTCCAGAAGGCGGCAGGCAGCGTCATAAATTTCCTCCGTCACATCCGTCGCGCTGTCCAGCTGCATCTGACGATTCCTGTTCACAAAATCATTGTCTCTGAGCGTAATGCTCACACAGCTGATCTTCGCCTTATCCGCACGGATGCGCATGCCCACCGATTCACACAGGGACAAAAGAATCTGTCTGGCATAGTGGATATCCGTCACATTCACCGGCGTGGTGATGCTGTTTCCGTAGACCTTATTCCCTTCCTTCGCCTCCGGCTCATCCTCTTCCTCCCGCCCCCAGGCATAGTTCCAGATCACCTCACCGTGCTTTTTCAGATGAGCCTTTATCATCTCCGGATCCGCCTTTGCCAGATCCCCAATGGTATGGATTCCCAGCCCGTTCAGTCTGGCCGCCGCCGATTTTCCCACCAGAAAGAGGTTGCCGACAGGCTGAGGCCATAGCTTCTTTTCCAGCTCCTCCGGGAACAGGGTATTGACGCAGTCCGGCTTTTTCAGGTCGCCGGCCATTTTTGCGAGCAGCCGGTTGGTGGAAACGCCGATGTTCACGGTGAATCCGAGCTCCCGCTTTACCTGCTCCTTCAGTCTGTACGCAAAGGCCACCGGCTCACCGTACAGAAGCTCATAGCCTGTAAACTCAGCCCATGCCTCATCGATGCTGTACTGGATCACCTGATCAAAATAGCTTTTCAGGAGGCTGATCAGGGAACGGGAGGCCTCCACGTACAGGTGAAAATCCGGCGGAATCACGATCAGGCCCGGGCATTTCCGTTTTGCTGAAACGATGGGCTCTCCCGTCACAATTCCGTATTTTTTCGCCGGCGTACTCTTGGCGAGCACCACCCCGTGCCGGGCCTCCTGATCGCCGCCCACAATGGAGGGAACCTCCCGGAGATCCTGCTCCTCCCCCAGCACATTTTTCCGGTAGGACGCGCTCCAGCTTAAAAAGGCACTGTTCACATCAATATGAAAAACGACCGGCCTCGGTTCCATAGGCTCCTCCTTTCCCTTAAAACGCGGTTTCGGTAAACCGGATGGAACGCGCCATTTCCACCACATCTTCCTCTGTAAACAGACTTTCGTTCAAAAACAGAACATACCAGACGTCGCTGTCTTCCTTCCCCAGAAAAAGATACCAGTAACGGGAAACGCTTTCCCCTTCGTCCGCTTCCGGATTTTCTTTCTGATATTCCTCCCACTCCGATGCGGTGAACAGATCGAACTCGTACTCTGTCAACGCGGCCGGAACCTCACAGCCCGTAATCATCCTCATTTCCGAGATCTCTTCGCTGTGATTGGCCGGAAGAGTTATCTCCGTCAGCTGCCCCTCCCGGAAATGCAGTACCTCTCTGGCATTCGCTGCCATTCCGATCCCTCCGGGCGCATACCATGCAGATTCCACCCAGTCACCGTGAGCCGGTTCGTTTCCCTCCGGTTCATCCCCTCCCGGTTCCGTTCCATTCGGCCCGCTCCCTTCCGGTTCACTTTTATCCGTCACGTCTTCCAGCAGCCATCCGGAAAAACCGGTCAGATCCGCCGTATACTTTCCAAACGCATATCCCTGCGGAACAGAAAGGGTTAAAAACTACTCCATGCCGTATTCTTTTTCCAGAAATTCTGTCAAATCCTCCGCAGGCGTATACCCACTGTCCGTCTGGTACAGAAGAACCGCATCCTCCGTTTTTCTTTCCTTCAGCAGGATACTGTCAATTTCATTTTCCTCATGTCCATATTCCTGCGCCGTTTCCGGCTTCCAGTAATAAAGCTGAAGCTCGTATTCCCTGCTTTCTCCCTCCCCCGTCTCTGAATCCACAGGGAATTCCAGCACACAGGAATACAGTCCTGTCAGCGATTCCGGCCGCGTCTCCACAGGTTTTACATTTTCATATTGCAGAAACCCGTCCAGCCCTTCTGTCTCCGCCATTTCTGCAAGTGAGCCGTCCTCATACAGGGAAAGCAGCTCATCCATGGTCAGGGTGCCGGATGCGGATTCCTGAAATACAGAATCCACCGCTGTTTCATTCGCGTTTTTTCTTCCTCCGCATGCCGGAAGGACAGCCAGCAGAAACGCCAGCGGAAGCAGGCGCCATCTTTTGTTCATTTTTACCTCCATTCCGGAGCGTCGCAAATCCTTATGTCGTTACCTCATATTTTTTCAGAAAGGCCAGAGCCGTTCTCTGATAAAGCTCCGGATCCTGCAGACTTGCCGCCGCATGCACTGCGCCCGGAACGATCAGAAGCTCCTTCGGCGCTCTGCAGGCCATATAGTTGTCCAGCGTCATCTGCACCGGCACGAAGGAATCCTTTTCTCCATGGATGAACAGCACCGGAATCCTGCAGTTCTTCATGGCATCCAGAGTAGAGGCGTCGCTATAGCCGAAGCCCGCGCGCCATCTGGTCAGAAGCTCTGTCAGATTCATGAGCGGAAAAGCGGGAAGATGATAGTCCCGCTTCAGCACAGTCTTCAGAATCTCCTTCGGAGAAGTGAAGCCGCAGTCCGCAATGATGGCGCGGACGTTGGAAGGCAGGGGCAGTCCCGCCGCCATGAGCACGGTGGCACAGCCCATGGAAATGCCGGACAGATAGAGATTGCAGTTCTTTCCGGCCAGACGGACAGCATATTCTGCCCAGTCCCGGCAGTCATAGCGCTCCTTCACGCCAAAGCAGATGTATTTTCCCTCGCTGGGGCCGTGGCTTCTCTGGAAGGGCACCAGCAGGTCGTAGCCCTGCTCATGGTAAAAACGGTAGAGGCCCGCAAAGTCCGTCAGCCCTCCTGCGCGGTATCCGTGCATCAGGAGCAAAATATTTTTCGCGGGATGGGCCGCCTCTCCGCTTCCCGCCGCTGCAAATGCCTTTCTTTCCTTCGCTGTGGATGCCTTTTCTCCTGCATCAGCAGAGTTTTCTGACACTTCTGCCCGCTCTTTCCTGGTTCCTTCTGCGGGAAGATAGTAGGCGCACAGCTTCAGCCCGTCATAGGAGGTGATGGAAACCAGTTCCGGCTCCTGTCCCAGGAACCAGCTCACACCCTCCTGCACCGTTTTTTCAAACCGGGCACGGGGCTTTTTCGCCCGCTTTCTCTCTTCTCTTCGAAGCTGCCGCTCTGTCTTCTCCTTCTTCCGCTCCGGAAAGCGGACCACCGAATAATAATAGAAAAAAGCGGCTTCTCCAGCCAGGAGAAGGAGCGGCGTCACTGCCGCCGCTGCTGTCCTGCGGATTTTCTTTTTGTTTCTTCCCATATACAGACCCTCCCTTTTCAGTATAAGTCTTTTATTCGTGCTGACTCTGCACCGTTCCGGACTCCCCTCCATGCTTTCCGCTATTTCAAATGCTCCGTCCCCGCCTGCGGAATGCGGAACACCGTCAGCGAAAGGGCCGGAAATACGTAAGAAAAGCTTTCCGATTCCAGTGAGATGCTGCTTTTTGCAGGACTCACTGCCGTTGGCTGATCAAAGCTGTTTTCCTGCTCCGGTTTTCCGGTCATGGTGAAGATCTGCGCGGTGACGGGAAATTTCCGGGCTGCCGGAGTCTTTTCCCCGCCAGAACCATTTCGGTCATCTTCTTCCTTCCAGCCTTCCAGCCGGATCTGTGCGGTTTCCTCCCCTTCCTGCAGATTGACCACCTTCAAAATCACGGAACCATCCGCCTCGTCCAGAGATGCGGCATAATACAGCCGTTCCACCTCCACCGGATTTTCCGTGACAGCGAGGTATTCCTCCCCATCGATAAATACGGTAATACGGCAGTCCTTTACACGGATCTTCAGATCATAAGCCCGGCCTTTTTCCGTCTGAAACCACCCTTCCGTCAGATCACAGCCCCGGCCTTTTACCTGTCTGTGAATGAAAAGGTCCAGATTCTGCCAGCCTCCGAAGGTGGCTGCCAGGTAATTCTCATCATCCTTCCAGCCGAACAGGATCTGGAAGCCCTTCCAGCCATCCAGCTCGCACGCCTTCAGAGAGATCTCATAATTTTCCCAGTCTTCATATTCCTCATGCTCCGCGCCGTCTGCACAACGCTCCAGCCAGGCATGCTCTCCCTTCTCCGTCTGGAAGTCTCCGAAGGCAAGGACTTCCTCCGTGTCCAGATTGCGGACGGAAACCTCCTCAAAACGGGAGTCCGTCTCATAGCCCTCCAGCCGGATCTTTCCTTTGTATTCAGGCGCCATGCTGCTGACCACGCCGATTCCTTCCGCTGAAACGGAAAGCCTGCGGCTGCCCTGATGGTTCATGAACAGCTTCTGCACATAATAGTTGGGCGTGCCGAAGGCCCTGTGGTTATCAAACCAGACCATATCCGGCTTCCAGTTCACATAAGATGCGTTTGCCAGCATGGGCGCATAGCAGGCCAGTCCCACGGAAGCGGCGTTGCGCTCCAGGGCAGTCATGTAAGAGGCCTCCACCAGCGCATTATACCAGGTGTTTCCCCAGGAAGCATACTCTCCCAGGAATACCTTCGGCCCATCCTTGGGGAAGGAATCGTAGCGGTGATGGTTCGCCAGAAACCATTCCGGCGCCATGTAATAATGCTCGTCGATGAGATCGCTTCCATTTTTCCGCGCGCTTCTCCAGCCCCGTTCATATTCCGTTCCGGCGGCGAATGGGCTCGCGGTGTTGATCAGCTTAATTTCCGGATACTTTTCCCGAACCGCGCGGTGGATCAGCTCATAACGTTCGAAGAAAGCGTCTCCGACCTCTTCGTTTCCGATCCCTAAGTATTCCAGCCCAAATGGCGCGGGATGCCCCAGCGAAGCCCGGAAGCTTCCCCATTCGGTGTCCGTCCCTCCGTTTGCGAACTCGATCAGATCCAGCGCATCCTGAATCCATGGCCCCATCTCATCCAGAGGAACCATTCTCTGATGATGGGGATCATATCCGCCGGGAAGTACGGGAAGGGGCTTTGCGCCGATATCCTCGCAGAACTGAAAATATTCGTAATAGCCCAGTCCCAGCGTCTGGTTATAGCCCCAGTTGCTCCGTCTGGCCGGGCGGCTTTCCGGCTCTCCCAGCGTATTTTTCCAGCGGTACATGGAATCCCGGTCCGACGGATTCAGGGAACCGTCATGCACCAGACAGCCGCCGGGAAACCGCATGAATTTCGGCTTCATGTCGCAAAGCAGCTGCGCGATATCCCTGCGCAGTCCGTTTTTCCGTCCCAGGAAGGTTTTCTCCGGGAAAAGGGAAACATAATCCAGCGCCAGCCGTCCTGCTTCCGATAGGGTCAGAAGCAGCCGCCCGGCTGTGGTGCTCCGCTCTGCGGTCAGACGCAGCTCATATTTTTCCCATTTCGGACTCCGCACCGGAATCGAGGCCAGGGCACAGCAGTCCTTTTCTTCCACGCTCACCGAAAGCACGCACTCCTGTTCTTCCAGCGCCCTGGCATAGCAGGTGAAAAGATAGGTTTCTCCCTTTTCCAGATAAAAGCCTTCTCCAAATCCCAGGTTCGCAATCCCTGCACGGCCATTCCCCTTCGTTTCCATCACCAGGTAATGCGGGCTGTTTGCATGGTACGGCTGCGCCGTTTCGATCTCAAGCTGAACCTGCGCCCCTTCCTCCACCTTTTCCCAGGCGTAGAGGGGATGATACTTCGGATTGTCAATTTTTTCAAATTCAAAGGACCGGTTCTGCACCATTTCCGCATACAGACCGCCGTCTGCGGCATGATTGATGTCTTCAAAGAAGATACCGAACAGGTCTCCCAGCGGCTCCTGCGGATGGGCAGTATCGATGGCGAGGATACTGCTTCCGGCTTTCTCTGCAATGTTGTCTG
>ERZ1643247.3190-NODE-3190-length-11884-cov-54.827373_pt1 | contig 11884 bp, 10 predicted proteins | sample MGYA00579264_ERZ1643247 | MGnify/ENA primary metagenome ERZ1643247 (study PRJEB29033, sample SAMEA4952262) | chicken gut metagenome | biome: Broiler Chicken; feature: Gastrointestinal Tract; material: Caecum | place: Ireland | collected 2018 | study: Broiler... | reverse complement strand
GGTAGGTTTTCGGAAAACACTACCTAAAAACAACCGAGGTAACTGAATAATGAAACGCTTTTCCACCAAAAAGCTGTGCAGGGCGGGCATCATCGCCGCGCTGTACGTTGTGCTCACCTGGCCGCTCGGCTCCCTCGCCTTCGGCACGCTGGGCTTCCAGATCCGCCCCGCCGAGGCGCTGACCATGCTCCCCTTCTTCTACGTTGAGAGCATCCCCGCGCTGTACGTCGGGTGCCTGCTCGCAAACGTCATCACCGGCAACGCGTGGGACATCGGGCTGGGCAGTTTGTGCTCGCTCGTAGCCGCCGCGCTCACCTGGCTGGCGGGCAGATTCATCAAAAACACCCCCTTAAAGCTCATCGTCGGCGGAATTTTCCCCGTTTTGGTGAATGCGTTCGCAATACCCTTCGTGCTCATTCTGGGCGGAAGCGCCTACGCTGGCTATTGGTTCATGTTCGCATCCCTCGCGCTCACGCAGGCGGTTTGGGTGTACGGACTGGGCGTGCCCCTCTATTTCGGCATCGGCGCGCTGCGCAAAAAGGGCGTTTCCGCCTTCTGCGACAACCGCACCGGTCAGCCGCTCGAAAGCGAACTGAGCAAAGCGCCCGACAAGGCAGCCGAGCATAAAAACTGAATTTTTTCTCCGCGCGGTTCCGAACGCGCGGAGATTTTTTTCGCCTGCCGCCCGTTCGGTTGACTTTTTTTCGCGCACGCGGTATAATTTTTGTTGCAAAAGCAACAGAAAAAGAGGTTGATATGGCACAGATAACGACCTCCCTGTTCGACGGGGTGACAAAGGACGAATACGCCGCAATGACGGAGTGCTTCAAAGCGACTGTCAAAACATATAAAAAGGGAGAAGAAGTCCCCATGCCGGAAGGCAGGGTGGGCGTTGTGCAGCGCGGCAGGATCAGCGTGATGCGCACGGACGCGGACGGCGTGCGAACCATCTTCGAACAGTTGGGCAAAGGGGGCGTGTTCGGTACGCCCATCGGCTATGCCCGCTCCGACGCGGGATATTTTCTGCTCGCCGACGAGGACTGCGACGTACTGATGATCGACTACGAGCACATCGTAAAGCGCTGCCCCAAGGCGTGCGCGCACCACAGCACCGTCGTTGCAAACCTCGTGAAGCTGATGAGCGAAAAGACGCAGGCGCTCTCCGAACACCTGGAAATATTGAGCCGCCGCACCACGCGCGAAAAGCTGACCGCCTACTTTTCCATGCTGGCGGCAAAAAATAAGAGCGCCTACTTCACCCTGCCCTTTTCGCAGACCAGCCTTGCCGATTATATCTGCGTAGACCGCAGCGCGATGGCGCGCGAACTCAAGCGCATGTGCGACGAAGGGCTCATCGAACTGGACAAGCGAAACATCAAACTTTGCACCAAAAAATCCGCAACGGTTTAAAAAACGCGGTTCTTCCGACCCGAAAGCAAACGGCTGCCGCGGCGCCCCTCCGGAACGGGGACGCCGCGGCTTTTTATATTAAAACTTATTCTTTGCGGCAGAATTGCCCTTTATCCGGTCGTTTTTGCGCGCCTTGCAGGGGTTTCAAAAAAATCGCAAGCACAGTTTTGTTTTTTCCGCAAGTATTTAGAGCATAAGTTCGGTTTGGTTGCGGTAAACTAATAGCAAACTTGCATGCGGAGGGAAAATCGGTGACGGATCCTCGGATAAAGCTCGATCTTTTGCGGAAAGAAAAGGGATGGTCGCTATCGCAGCTGGCAAAAAAACTCGGCGTATCGGAAACGGCGGTGTATAACTGGTACAACGAGAAAGACTCCATGCCCACCGTGTACGTCCTCTCCGATGCCTGCGAAGTGTTGGGGACGACTTTGAGCGAAATTTTTTCGGATGCGGAAACGGACAGGCTGTCTCCCTCGCAACTGGAATGCCTGGAACTGTTCAGCAGGCTGCCCGAACGCAAACAGCGCGCCGCGCCGGAAATTTTGCGCGCATTGGCGGAATAAAAAACGGCACAGATACAGTAAGGCGGCGCCCTGCGGGCAGCCGCCTTTTCTCCCGTTCAGACCGATAAAATGCCGCGCACGATCTCGCCCGCGAGCAAAAGCCCCGCCGCCGACGGGACGAACGACACGCTGCCGATGAACCGCTCCCCTTCCGCCGCGCCGCTCCTGTCGGGAACGTACGGCTTTTCCTCCGAATACACCGCCTTTACGCCCGTAACGCCCGCCTTTTTCAGCTCCCGCCGCATGATCTTTGCGAGCGGGCATTCGCGCGTGTTTTCGATGTCCGCGACCCTGAAATCGGCGTGCAGTTTGTTCCCCGCCCCCATACAGCTGATGACGGGCGCGCCCGCCGCCCGCGCGCGGGAGAGGAGCAAAACCTTTGCCCTGACGCTGTCGATGCAGTCCGCAACGTAGGAAAAGCGGGAAAAATCGAACGAATCTGCCGTGGTTTCGTCGAAAAACCCCTCAAACGTTTCGATTTCCGTTTCGGGCGAAATATCCAGGGCGCGTTCGCGCATGACATTCGCCTTGTTTTTGCCTATGGTGGAGCGGAGAGCCACGAGCTGGCGGTTGAGGTTGGATTCGGCGACCGTATCGCCGTCGACAAACAGGAGATGCCCCACGCCCGCGCGCACGAGCGCCTCCGCCGCGTACGAGCCGACCCCGCCGATGCCGAACACCGCGACCCGCGCGTTCTGCAGTTTTTGAAAATTTTCTTCCCCGATGAGGGAAATTTCGCGGATAAATGTCTGATTCATAAACGCCTCTTTCGCCTCATATTATACCCATGCGGCGGCCGCGCGGCAAGCAAAACCGAGCCGAAAGCGCATTTTTTGCAAAAAATTTTCAATTACCTATTGAAATGCGTTCATTTTTATATTATAATGGTAGGGACGAACGCTTTTCTTATCTAAAAAATCCATTGCCGCGTTCGTTTGCCGCGCAGAGGCATCGGCAGCACGCGCCGCCGGACGCAATGCGCGGGCAAAAAGGGGGCTAACCATGAGCATCAAAGGAGCAGATATCCGAAATATCGCGGTCATCGGGCACAGCGGCGAGGGCAAAACCTCCGTCGTGGAGGCGATTTTGTTCAACGGCGGCACGACCGACCGGCTGGGCAAGGTGACCGACGGCAACACCGTGACCGACTGCGACGAGCAGGAGATCGCGCGGAAAATGTCCATTTCCCTCTCCATGGCGTACACCATGTGGGACGGGGTGAAGCTGAATCTTTTGGACGTTCCGGGGTTTTACGACTTCGAGGGGGAGGAAAACGAGGCGCTGCGCGCGGCGGGCGGCGCGCTGATCGTGACGGGCGCGACGGGAACGCTGACCGTGGGCGCGGAAAAGGCGATCGACAAATGCCTGAAAAACAAGATACCCATGGTCGTATTCATCAACGGCGTGGATAAGGACAACGCCGATTACGCGGGCACGGTGGCGGCGCTCAAAGAAAAGTACGCGGGCAAGATCGCGCCCATTCAGATCCCTTTAATGGAAGGGAGCAAGATGGTCGGGTACATCAACGCGCTCAAAGAGACCTGCTACCACTTCGCGGACGAGGCGAAAAAGCAGCCGGTACCCATCCCCGAGGAGCTGAAGGGAACGCTCGCCGACATGCAGGCGAACCTGACCGAGACCGCCGCCGAGAACGACGAAGCGCTGCTCGACAAGTATTTCGAGGAGGGCGCCCTCTCCAAGGACGAGATCATCCACGGCATCCGCAAGGGCATCTACAACGTGAACACCATCCCCGTGATGGCGGGCTCGGCGCTGCAAAACCGCGGCATCATCAACCTGATGGACGAGATCGTGAAATATATGCCCAGCGCGGAGGAGCGGCAGGAGATGCTGGCGACCGCCGTCGATTCGGGCGACCTCGTCGGCGTGACGTGCGAGCCGGACGCGCCCTTTGCCGCGCAGGTGTTCAAGACGGTCGTCGACCCCTTCGTGGGCAAGCTGAATGTATTGAAAGTATTCCGCGGCACCCTCAAATCGGGCAGCACGGTGTACAACGCGACGACGGGCAAGCCCGAGCGCATCAACCAGATCTATCTCTTAAAGGGCAAAAAGCAGGAGCCGGTCAGCGAGCTGGGCGCGGGCGACATCGGCGCGGTGAACAAGCTCGCCGCGACCAACACGGGCGACACGCTGTGCGACGAGGGAACCAAAATCAGATTCGACCCCATCCACTTCCCCCGCCCCGTGCTCTCCATGGCGATCTACGCCGAAAAGAAGGGCGAGGAGGACAAAATATTCCAGGGGCTCAACCGCCTCGCGGAGGAGGATTACAGCTTTGCCGTTTCCAAGAATCCCGAGACGGGCGAAATGCTCATAGGCGGCCAGGGCGATACCCACCTCGACGTCATCAACAAAAAGCTGAAGGCGAAGTTCAACGTTTCGGCACTTTTGAAGACGCCCAAGATCGCCTACCGCGAGACCATCCGCAAGACGGTGGAAGCGGAGGGCAAGCACAAAAAGCAATCGGGCGGGCACGGCCAGTACGGGCACTGCAAGGTGCGCTTCGAGCCGTTCGACGGCGACTTCGAGTTCGCAGAGGAGGTCGTGGGCGGAAGCGTACCCAAGCAGTACATCCCCGCCGTGGAAAAGGGTCTCATCGAGTGCCTGCCGCACGGCGTGCTGGCGGGGTACCCCGTGACGGGGCTGCGCGCGGTGCTTTACGACGGGAGCTACCACGACGTCGACTCCTCCGAAATGGCGTTCAAGCTGGCGGCGGCGCTCGCCTTTAAAGAGGGTCTGAAAAACGCCAAACCCGTGCTTTTGGAGCCGATCATGAAGCTGAAGATCGCCATCCCCGAGAGCTACCTCGGCGACATCATGGGCGACATGAACAAGCGCCGCGGGCGCATTTTGGGCATCGACATGCTGGAGGATATGCAGGTGGTGAACGCGGAGGCGCCGCAGGCGGAGCTGCAAAAGTACGCGACCGACCTTCGCAGCATGACGCAGGGGCGCGGCAAGTTCATGGCGGAACTCGTGCGGTATGAAGAAGTGCCGCCCGCCGAATCGGAGAAGATCGTGAAGGCGCGCGCCGAAGAAAAGGACGCGCAGTAAAAAACGGATATACGACGAGAGCTGGGCGCAAATCGCGCCCGGCTCTTTTTTGCCAAGGTTAAAAACGGTTTTATTTTTCGGTGAAAAAAAAGCGCAAACGGGGTACAAATTTCTGCGCCTCGTTTCGTTTTATGCGCCGCAAACGGTTGCCGGCTTTCAAAAACAGATAAACGAAAACGGAGCGGAAACACCGCTCCGTTTATGCTAAATAAAAAAGCTGATGATGAGAACGACGATGACGCCGGGGATTCCGAAGATACCCGTGATGAGCGCCGTCCACCACACGACGGGAATCGCCACGCCGGGGATAAGGTTCAAAAGAAATATCGCACCGATACCGATCGCCGCATTGATGACAAATTTGAGTATAGTCTTGAATCCGAACTTGAACAGCTTTAAAACGATCGCCAGTACAACGACCGCCGCGATGCCGATGAGAATGTATTGTAAAACTTCTGGCATACGTTTTCTCCTTTTCGGTACAAGTATGCGCTTTCTTCCGCAATTTATGCAGATGCCCGGCTTCTTCACGAAAATCTCGCTGCGCTGCGGTTTTAGCGGCTGCGCACGAGGCAAGTTTTTCGCAATGCCCTGACGGGCATTGCTCGTTTCCACCTCGGCTCCGCCGCCTTTCTTCACGAAAATCTTGCTGCGCTGCGATTTTCCGTGAGTCTGCGGTTTTATATTTTTAACAATCAACTGCGCGTTCCAAAATCGCTATTTTGGATTAGCGCACCCAATTTGTCGCATACCTGCGACTTTTGCAGGAAAGGTGAAGCCGCGCGATTTTATAATATGCGTGCCCTTATAGCACGGGGTCCCCGAAAATCGCAACGCGCGCAGCGGTGTGAGATTTTTGGGGAAGAGGAGCAACAAGTGTACGAGGGCTTGGCGGCAAGCTATGCGCGCCGCCTGCCCTCCGTCGCCTTGTTGCGACGAGCGCGGCGAGGAAAACTCCGACGGTCAGCGGCTTTGCCGCGTGCCGCGGGGTTGTCCTCCAATCACGGAAAAAAGTTTTAACAGCTTAAAACTTTTTTCGTGAATATTTTTAAAACTCGATCTTAAACTCCGTGCCCGCGCCCAGTTCGCTCTCCACCGAGAGTTTCCAGCCGGCGCGCTTGCACAGCTTTTTGACGATGGCAAGCCCCAAACCGAAGCCGCCGCCCCCGCCGTTATGCGATTTATCCACCGTATAAAAGCGGTCGAAAATGCGATCCTTGTCCTCTTCCGCGATGCCGACGCCCGTATCGGCGACGGAGATCGCGGGATGCTCGCCGCCCGCGAGCGTTACGGTGAGGGTGCCCCCCTCCTTGTTGTAGCGGATGGCGTTGGATACGAGGTTGTTGAAAATTTCCAGGAGCCGCTCGCGGCGGGACATGACCCTGACGCCGTTTGCAATATCCAGCTTGAGCGAGATATTCTTCTGCGAGAGCTTCGGCTCGAAGGAGGAGATCGTTTCGCGCACGAGTTCGGTCAGATCCACCTCGTAGTCGGGCAACTCGTCCGAATCGATGGCGGAAAAATTGATGATGGAGCGGATAAGGTTGGAGAGGCGGTCGCTCTGCTTGATGATGGTCTTTGCAACCCCCTGAATACGCTCGGGCGGAATGCCCCCCTCGGCGATCAGCTCGGCAAAGCCGCGGATGCTCGTGAGCGGGGTGTTCATTTCGTGCGTGACGTTGGCGATGAAATCGTTCTTCGAGCGCGCCGCCGCCATCGACTCGGTTACGTCGGTGATGAGCAGGACGCTCGATTGCTCCTTGAAGGTAAAGCGCAGGTTGTAGTCGCGCCCCTCCAGCTTGCGGTAGACGGACGAAGGCTCGCGCGCGGCGAGGATGTCGGCGATCTCCCGATCCTCCGAAAAGGCGCGCACCGGCTCGTTCTGCTCGTAGTCCAGAAGCCGCGCCGCCGTCTTGTTGATGAGGATGACGTCGTCCGCGCTGCGGAAGATGACGATGCCGTGCTCCATGCTGCCCAAAATCAGCTTTTCGAGGCGTTGGTCTTCCTTCATCTTCGCCATCTTGTCGTTGATGTCGGCGTTCATGTCGTTCATCATCTTGGCGATGGGCGCAAGTTCCGAATACTCCGTCTGCACCTCCTTGCCGCCGCTTGTCGCCGCAGCCTTGGTCAGCCGCTCGACGGGGCGGAGGATAAAGGAGGTCGCCAGCCACGCGATGAGCAGGCAGACGAGTACGTCGACCAAAATAAACCAGATAAGGGTGGGAATCGCGTCGGTGAACACCGCCACCTCCGACGACACGGGCACGGCGATGCGCGCGAGGTACTGCACATCCCCTTCCGCGGGGAAGGCGCGGCAGTAGTAGATCATGTTCGTGCCGAGGGTGGACGAGGAGCGCACCGCGAACCCCTCGCCGCTCTCCAGCGCCTCCGTAAACTCCTCGCGCGCGGCGTGGTTTTCGGAGGTATCCGACTGCGTATCCGCGAGCACGGAACCGTCGGGCGAAAAGAGGGTGATGCGCGCGCCGCCGAACAGTTCGGACAGCCGCTCCGCCTCCGCGTTCGCCTCGGCGGCGGGGTCGTATTCGTCCTCAAAAACGTTCATATAAATTTTAAGCTGCCCTTCCGCCTGGGAAATCGCGCCGCTGTAATACAGTTCCGTGAACAACACGGACAGCAGTACGAGCCCCACCACCGAAACGAGCAGCGATACGAGCAATATTCTTCTTCTCACTTTCTATTCCCTGTACACAAATTTGTAGCCGACGCCGAACACCGTCTCTATGTAATCGATGCCGAGTTTGCGCAGGCGCGCGACGTGGTTGTCGACCGTGCGGGTCTCCCCTTCGTCGTACCCCCACACCGCGTTGAGGATGTTCTCGCGGGTGAGCGCCTTGCCCTCCTTCTGCATGAGGTACTTTAAGAGGTTGAACTCCTTGTTGTTCAGCTCCAGCTTGACCCCGCGCAGCGTCGCCGTCATCGTCTCCTCGTCGAGGGAGAGGTTGCCGCGCACGAGCGAGGCGTTGCCCCCTGCGCGGCGAAGCAGCGCGTTGACGCGCGCCGTCAGCTCCAGTACGCCGAAGGGCTTGGCGATGTAGTCGTCCGCACCCAAATTCAGACCGCGCACCTTGTCCGTCTCCTGCCCCAGCGCCGAGAGCATGATGACGCCCATCGACGGGTATTTCTGTTTGAGTTTGGGCAATACGTCCAGCCCGCTGCCGTCGGGCAGCATGATATCCAGGATCGCCGCGGCGGGCGGCTGCTTTTCCACCGCCGCCATAAAGTCGGCGATCGTTTCATAACATTCGATGGTTATGTTCGACATTTCCAGCGCACATTTGACAAGTTCGCCGATGTTTTTGTCGTCTTCCAATAAATATACTCTTTTTTCCAAACCTTATACCTCCGCGCGCACGGAAACCGTTTTGCGCGCCCTTGGGTCGCTCTCCGCTATAAGTATACCATAAAAACGACGAAAGGGCAAGAGGTTGCCGAAAAATCTCTGTCAGTCGAAGGCGTGCGCCACATAGGTGAGGTGGTCGGCCGCACGCTCGAGGTTGCCCACGAGGTTGATGAAAATGCCGCTCGACTGAGGTTTGCACTTGCCTTCGTTCAGGCGGCGGATATGGTCGGCAATCATCTCCTTGCGCGCCGCATCCACGTCGTCCTCTACCCGATCGACCGCTTTGATGGCGGTTATATCCTTTTTATCGAATACGTCCAGTGTTTTTTGATACAGTTCGTCGATCTTTGCGTACATGTCCTGCAGCGATTTTTTGACGCCCGCAGAAAATTCGATGCCGTCTCGGCGGCAGTTGCGCGTATATTTTGTAATATTGTCCGCCAGCTCGCTGATACGGAGAATGTCCCCCGTGGAGTGATGAATGGCGGAAATGAGCTTTTCGTCTGTGAGCGACACGTCCTGCGAGGAGATCTTGATGAGGTATGCCACGATCGCCCGCTCCATTTCGGAAACGCGGCCGTTCAGCTCGTCCACTTTTTCCTTCGCCGATTCGTCTTCCGTCACGAACCCGTCAAACGCGATTTTCAGCGATTCCATCGCGCGCCCCGCCATGACCGTTGCCGCTTTGTTCGCCTGCTCCACCGCGACCGACGGCGTGGAGAGGAAGCGCTCGTCCAACAAAACGGTATCCGCCGCTTCCTTTTCGCCCTTTTTGCGCGGGCGGATGAGCTTGGTGGCGACCTTCACGAATACGTTGACGAAGGGCAGGAACAGGCAGGTGCACACCACATTGAAGAAGGTATGGAAGAGCGCGATCTGCAAGCCGGGGTCGTTTGCGAACCACTTGCCGATGGTCGCATCCATAAATCCGGGCCAGCACAGCAGGAATATCGAGAAGATGACCGTGCCGAACACGTTGAACATCAAATGAATGAGCGCCGCGCGCTTGGCGTTCGTGTTCGCGCCGATGGACGAGAGGAGCGCCGTTACGCAGGTGCCGATGTTCGTGCCGAGAACCAGAAACAGCACGCCGCTGTTGGACGGGTCGCCGATGACCAGTCCCGCCCCGACCATCTGCACGATGAGGGTGGTGACCGCCGAAGAGGACTGCACGATGCCCGTGATGATGACGCCCGCCAGCAAAAGCACGAGGCGGTTGTCTACGCTGATGAGGAAGTCTTTGACGACCTGCTGCTGCGCGAACTCGTCCATCGCCATGCCCATGAATTGCAGACCGAGGAATACAAGCCCCAGCCCGGCGAGCATCATGCCGATGGTCTTGGACTTGTCCTTTTTGCAGAGCATATCCATAAATATGCCCACGCAGGTGAAAACGGTGATGATTTCGATGAACGGAATGTCCGCAATGACGGAAAAATAGGCGGTGACGGTAGTGCCGATGTTCGCGCCCATGATGACGGTAGTCGCCTGAAACAGCGACATCAGCCCGACGTTTACGAATCCGACGACCATGACGGTCGTCGCCGACGAACTCTGAATAATAGCGGTAACGCCCGCGCCGATGCCGACGCCCGCGAGGCGGCTCTTGCCCGTTTTATCGAACCAGCGGCGCAGCTTGTTGGTCGCGAGCTTTTCGATATTGTCGGACAACACCTTAAAGCCGAACAGGAACGCCCCGAGCCCCGCAAGCAGGGCAACGACCGCCAGAACATAATCCAGCGCGCCCATCTGCACGCTGTCCGCGAGCAGGGCGAAAGCCATACCGAAATCCATGACAACTCTCTCCTTACAACTTTTATCTTACGCAATTTTTGCCTTATACTCTCATTGTACGGGAAAGTTGTATAATACAATTGTAAAAATTGTAATAAAATTGTAATAAATTTGTAAATCGTGTAAATTCCGGTGACTTTTCCGCTGCGGGCGGGTAAAAGCGGGCGCAAAGCCGCAAGAAGAACTTTCCTTTTCCCCCTGCGGCTTTCTGCGGCTGCGCCTTTATTTTGCTGATAAGGACGCGAAGAGGCAAAAATTTTTACCCCCGAACGACCGCGCGACAATTTTACTGCTGTGATTCTTGTTCACGAAAATCTCGCTCGTTCACGAAAATCTCGCTCGCTTTGCTCCCTGCGATTTTCCGTGATTCTGCGGTTTTTTATTTTTAATAAATACTCGCAAGAGCAAAAACCACGCTTTTTGCTCTTGCACTCAATTTGGCAATCCCTTGCCTTACGGAAGGGGTGAATGTCCGCGATTTTATAATATGCGTGCCCTTATATATCGCGGACAAAGGGGAAAACCGCTCGGGTTTCCCCTTAAAATCGCAGAAATTTGTTTTAACAGCTTAAAACAAATTTCGCGAGCGCATTAGTTCAGTTTCTTATGCTCGCCCGTGATCATGAACAGCACCCATTCGGCAATGTTCGAGGCATGGTCGCCGATCTTTTCGAGATACTTTGCGACCATCAGCATATCCAAAGCCTGCTCGCCGTTGTCGTCCTCGTCGATATCCTTGTGCACGATTTTGGTGAGTTTGCGCTTGATGACGTCGAACAAGTCGTCCACGTCGTCGTCCGCGCGGCAGACCGCTTTGGCGAGGTCGCCGTCGCGCTCGACAAAGGATTTGGCGGCGTTCCGCACCATCTCCTGCACGCGCTCCGCCATTTCGGGGATTTCCTTAACCGCATCGGCGTAAGGAAGACGGCTCATTTTGATGACCAGTTCGGAAATATCCACCGCCTGGTCGGCGATGCGTTCCATATCGGTGATCATCTTCATCGCGCTGGTCACGAACAAAAGATCGCTGGCGACGGGCTGCTGCTTGAGAATAATTTTCAGGCACAGGCGCTCGATCTGCTGTTCCTTTTCGTCGACAAGGCGCTCTACGCCCTTGGTGCGCCGCGCCAGTTCCGAATCCTGCGTTTCGAGGGCGGTAACTGCGTCGCCGATCGCCTCGCAGTTGAGTTCGCCCATCCTCGTCAATAAATCTTTCAGCTCTGCGAGCTGTTCGTCGAATTGCCTTCTCACCATAAAATCAACCGAACCTCCCGGTAATATAGTCCTCCGTCCGCTTGTCCTTCGGGCGGTCAAAAATCTGATCCGTTTCGCCGTATTCGATGAGATCGCCGAGCAGGAAGAACGCCGTTTTATCCGAAATACGCGCCGCCTGCTGCATGTTGTGCGTGACGATGACGATCGTATACTTATCCTTCAGCTCCTGCGCCAAATCCTCGATTTTGCTCGTCGAGATGGGGTCGAGCGCGCTCGTCGGCTCGTCCATGAGGATGACCTCCGGTTCGACGGCGAGTGCGCGCGCGATGCAGAGGCGCTGCTGCTGCCCGCCCGAAAGACCGAGCGCGGACTTCTTCAAACGGTCTTTGAGCTCGTCCCAGATGGCAGCCTGCCGCAGGGAGCGCTCGACGATTTCGTCCAGCTGCGCCTTTTTGCGGATGCCGTG
>ERZ1643247.3187-NODE-3187-length-11904-cov-7.349397_pt1 | contig 11904 bp, 11 predicted proteins | sample MGYA00579264_ERZ1643247 | MGnify/ENA primary metagenome ERZ1643247 (study PRJEB29033, sample SAMEA4952262) | chicken gut metagenome | biome: Broiler Chicken; feature: Gastrointestinal Tract; material: Caecum | place: Ireland | collected 2018 | study: Broiler... | reverse complement strand
AGGTTTGATTATGCTAACATTTACTAGAGATGATAACAATAGTTACATTGTTACCGCTAATGAAAAGTTTATAGGTAGACTATATAAAAATAATAGGGTGTGGTGTCTTGAATATAAAGAAGTTTTTCAGGTTATGTGCGTTTCATATGAAACATCACTTGAATTAACAGAATCAGAATTAGAGAATGATTTTAACACATGGTTAAATGATAACGAGATTGAGTACTTTGGCGAGTTGAGCCGTACCGAATACAAAAAATAATAAAAAAGTGTTTCATATGAAACACTCTTTTTTTGCACAAAATATAGTATTAATAAACCCAATAACATAAACCTAATAATAAACAACATGGTTATACATGAAACAATCGTTTATTAATACGGCGAACATTTTCAAAGCAAGGGAGGTTCTCCTTTCAATAAATCATGTTTCATGTGTAACCATTTAAAATAATACTCCTTGTTTATGAGATTTGCAACTTAATAACCACCCTTTTTTACTAATATAAAATTGAGATAGGTCAACAGCCCCCTGAATACTAGACAGACAACCATTAGAACTATATTGTTGACCAATAACAATCATATCAACATTATTACTATCTGTCCACGGGTTTGACTGCCACCCTGTCGGGTTTGTGTTAGCGTATTGAGCGAACCATAAAGGGCAATTATGTTTAGTAAATTTTGGTACACGGTTAGCAAGGATTAAGCTCTTAGAACAATAAAGCATAGGATATACGCCACTTAGTTTATGAAACTCAATCATAAAATTATCAATCCAATTTAAATCGTGCTGGGTAAAGTTTTTTCCATTTAAAGCAATTTCATAATCTAAGATCGGGTAAACCTTACCTAAATAAGGTTTGTAATGTTTGTAAAAATATTCTGCCTGTACCCGTGAGTTAACGATTTTACCGTATTCATGGGCAAAATGGTAACAGCCGACTAAAAATCCTTTAGATAAAGCGTCTTTAATTTTGTTTTCCTTCCAAAAATAAGACGCACCACCAGTTAATTTATAAATGATAATATCACCGTCATATTTTTTAAAATTTAAATCGTTGTTGTTGCTAGATAGATCAATTCCTTTTAGTACCAATTTTAATACCTCCATATAATAAGTTCATGATTTCATTGTATTCTGTGTCGTTCATGTTTCCCGTGAGTGCTCCATGTGAAACACGTACAAAACCATTATAATCTTTTAGCACTCCATTTTCATTGGTTGAATAGCTGATTAAATTAGTAATTGGTTTATGATAACTAATTGAGATATAAGGCTGTAAAACGTTGTTGATATACGTACTATTTAGACCGCCAATCCGTTTATCATAGTATAAACCATAAAATTCAAGTTGAGTACTAATATCAATCTGATTAGTATAAATAGTTCCCGTATCGTTGTTTACAATAATAGTTGTTTTGCCTTGTAATAAGTCAATATTATAAGTGATCTTAATGGTATTATTCATAACATCATTAATATTTAATTCAACTTCTTTAGCGAATGGAATTACTAAAGATACTGTAATAGAGTTATAGTCGTTAGCGTTTTGATAATGTGGTGTAACTTTGATAGGTTCAAAGTTAATAGAAAAATGATCTTGAGTGATCTGATTAGTATTAACATTAATATTCCATTTACCAGTGTGAACCTTGTTTACTGGGGTTAATAAATCATTAGGAATGTTTAACGGTATTCTATAAACCTGATTAACAAAGTCTAAAAAGTTAGCTAAAGAAGTTTGAGTACCGTCTGAACTAGAATTAAATTGTAGTAAAACTGAGTTCATGAACGTATTTAACTCACCGTCTGTCATTGAGTACAAACTAATAGATTTAGTCCCAGTCGGTTTAACAGTTGGGCTAGTAGCAACCGCTTTAATATAAGGTTTGTTACCGCTACTTATTGGGTTATCTTTTAACTTGTTATAGTCATAGAATGAACTAGTATTAATATCAATCTTAATAGTATTTTGTTTGTTAGCTTTTTCAATTAATTTAATATAAACACCAAAATTAATATCATAACTGTAATAAATAATATCATCATCAAAAATATAACCTGCGTCCGCTGTCAAAGTTATAGTTTCTGTACTATTTTCTAAAATACTAGTTTTATCAGCGGTAGCGTGTGTTAATTCTAGTTGAATTGGTATTTGTTTTTCGTGTTCGTCCGAATGATCGACTTTTTGAATATTAATATCCCAGTAAGCATTTTTTAGTTGGTCGGCTGTGGTGTAGTTTTCAAAATGAACGCCTAAAGAATTAGTACTATTCCAAATACTTAAATTAGTTGTTGTACCGTCACCATTTTTAATTACTAGCCCTTTACCTTTATTATCGGTAAATCTATAGTGAGAATCTAATACAACGCCAAAGTTATAATACGTACCTAATTGAACACTAGTTACGGGGCTACCGTCTAAAGTAAATGTAATCCCAGTAATTTTAGGCAAAACATATGTGCCGTATTCTAATTTCTTAATATCTTCACTATGTATAATTAGTTGTTCAAAGAATGATGATTGAGACTTACTAATTTTAGTTAAATCAAACTTAATATACCCGTTTTGGTATGATGTATTTAAAATTTTATCTGCTGTATTAGGGTTTGTTGCCTCAAAATGAATAGAGTTAATAATATACCCAGTTTCAGGGGTTACCTTTACATTGGTTAATTTACCGTATTCAATCTTAGTAGGTTCAAATGTTACATGGTCAATCGTTGGTAAAACGTAATAGACTGGGACGTTTAATTCAATATCTTCACTATGTTCAATAGTTTGGTTAGCCCAATCTAAATCATCTTTACCATAATATGTTAAGTCTAAATCAATCGAACCGTTCTTATATGAACTTGTAAAAATACGTCCCCCTGTGTTTTCATTATCTGCAAAAAACGTTAACTTATTAATCGTGTACCCAGTGTCGGGCGTTACTGTGATAGTGGTCTTTTTTCCTAGTTCCGCTCTATTAGGACTAAAGGTAACATGTGCAATCGTTGGTAAATTGTAATAAACGGGTAAAGTCGTTTGTGTATCAACGCTTACATAAATTTCACTAGCATAATCAAACTTAGGTACGTCAAAATTAAGTTCGGTAACTTTTAAGTTTTGCTCTTCTTTTTTCCAGTCTGTAGCCGAATTAACATCAATGTGCCAAACGTGATAGCTCGTGATTATGAAATTTTCTTTAGCTTTAATATTAAGTTTACCACCCGTTAGCGGTAGTTCGGTTGGTGTTACTATAATATTTTTAGGGTGTAAAACGTGTACTGGTTGAGTTTTAGGTACTGGGACTTCGGACGGTAAATATAAATCAACTTTATCATTAAATTGTAAATTTCTAGTAAAAGATATTGAGTCGTGTATTTTTGATAATGTACCGCTACTGTCTTTTTTGCCGTTGATATATACCAAAAATTGTTGCGGGCTTGGTAAATCTTGAAGTAATACTAGGGCAGAAACTTCACGGATAACAGATGATGTTGTTAAATCGTGGTATCTATCGTAAACGTGTACGCCTAAACTATTAGTACTTGTAGTAATACCTAAATAAGAAGAGTACGTTTTTTCATAATGAACAAAGGGCGGATTAGTTACTTTAGAGTTAGGATCACCTACGTGGTAAACAATAGCTACCGTTTTATCTGCATTAAGATCTATGTCATATAGTTCACCCGTTTTGGTTAAAGGAGTATACTCCCCGTTGCCTTTATATTCATTGATTTTATTACGTAAAATAGTGCTTGTAATTAAGTTCGTTTTATTATCTGCGTCTTCTTTAGTTGGGTAATAGTAAGCATATAAATCTTTTAGTTCATAGTTAAAATATGGTTGTTCGATTTTATAAAGCACCTTAACATTTGATAGTAAATTAGATTTAGTTAGATCGTTGCCAACAAATTTAAAAAGTGCGTTTACATCATACCAAACGTTTGGTACTAAATTAACGTCTATTTTACTACCTGATTGACTAAAAAGGTTCTCAAAGTATGGAATTGAGTATTCATTGGTGTGTGCCTCAATTTTGATAAAAACTTTAGACATTATTAATTTTCTCCTTTACTACCTACAGTTACCATAATCACGCTACTGGTTTTAGGTAGAACAGTAGGGCTAGTATATTTAACAGTTTCAACTTCTTTAGAAACTGGCACGTCTTTAATATTATTGGTTTGACCCTTTTCTACAATATCAAACGTACTATTTAAAATATCATCTTTGTAAGTTTCTAAAACATCTTCTTTTAAACGTAAAGTTACTAAATCTTTGTTCCCAGTATCTAAATCACTAACAAAATAATATCTTTTATCCTGTAATCTAGCATAATTTATCCCAGTATAATCAATAGTATCTTTACGTTTAATTAGAATAATTGGGTTCATGATACCTTGTGTTCTTTTTAAAGAAATATCTAAGGTATCAATAACTTTAAAATCTTTAGGAATAAAGTTTGGTTCATTATCAGTATGTAATAATTCTAGTTTCACATGAAACACCCCTCTAAAATAATAAAGGCTAGGCTATTAATTTAGCCTAGCCTATTTATATGTTTAATTAAGGTAAATTTTACGCCTTAACATCTTCAATGTAAAATACTACAAAGTTTTGATCTAAGTCATTGAAGTACATAGCGTCAAACTTAGCATAGTTGGTATAAAATTCTGCTCTAGCATTAGTTGCCGTGGTAGTACGTTGGTTAGAACATGCAACACCTAAAGCGTCACTATCGAATAAAATTCCTAAGATACCACCTTGTTTAACTTCTTTAGTGCTTGCATTATCCTTAACAGCAACATCAATAGAACTAATAGAGTTAAAGTCGTAATTAGCACCTGTTGCCTGCCAATAAGCGACTTCTTCATAATTGTTTAAAGCAACGTTTTCATTATGAATAGTATCTGCCTCTAAATATGACTTACCAGCACTTGCAAAATCTGATAATAATACTAAATGTTGGTCACTTGTTGGGGTGAAACGTTGCTTAGCGCCAACGTTAAACAAAGTTGAAAGCTTAGCAAGTCTACCCTTATAAGTATTAATTACAAAGTTAGCGTACTTAATAAATTCTGGTGTAGACAATGCTTTATCAGCGGTTAAGGTAGTACCTGCTAACTTGTTATAACCTGATAGCAAGTTAACTTTTTGAAGTGGTTTACCACCATTGATAACACTAGCGGTCATAGAGTTAATGGTTCTCATATTTAAGTTATCAATGTTAATATTCATAGCATTAGTAACAGAATTTTGAAGCATTGTGATAAAACCGTTTAATTCACTAGCAGAATTGAATGATTCCATAACCTGACGCTTAGTGAAACTCATAGGAATACTGAAAGTAGTCTTTGAGTTAAAGAACTTAGCAGATACCTTTGGTTGGTAAAATACGTCTTGATCGTATGACTTACCGTCTTGCAGATTCCAGCTATCGTTTTCTTGAGCCTCTGGGGTTTCAACATCAATCTTTTCTAAGATAGACCCAAAGTCCCAACTAGTCATCAAAACGCTAGATACTGATCCTTTATATACCTTAGTATTAAAAACAGTCTTACCAATTCTATCAATTAACTTTTTTACATAATTATCAACATTATCACTACCAATAATTGATTGACCAACGTCGACAACATTAGATAAATCTTCTTTTAATAATTCACTTGTGCCTACGGTTTCCTTAACCGCGGTGTTCACTAGGTCTTTTAATTGCGTAACTTTCATTATTTTATACTCCTAATTATAAACAATATTAAATAAAGTTTTTCGAATATCTGTATCTATCATAGCATAAACCGAATATTTTTGGTAGACGCTTAACATCTTTAGCTGACTGTCTTGAGTGGTTAAGGTGGTAGTTGCCGTAATATTATTATTTTGTTCTACCGCACTATCATCTAATAAATCGTTGCTATCATACGCACTTACTTTGTTTGTATTAGTTACAGTACCCTTTGTAGTTGTTTCACTATGAGAACTAGCACCGCTTTTAAATTCATTATCTAACAAAACATTGATATAAGTTTTCCATTTATCATAGTAAGACGCTAAAATAATATCACTATAATCAGATAAAGTTAAATTATTTTTTGAAATTGTTTTGTCCCCGTTATGAAAATAAAAACTTTTATCTAAATAATCTGTTGTAACTAGATCATTTACAATATTTAAATCAAAGTTTTTGTGCTGTGTGAGTTCCCAGTAAATACCATGTTTTGAATTACTAGCTACTAATTCACTATAGATCATTCTTTATCTTCCTTTTTGTCTGGTTTTTCTGGTTCGGGTTGGTTCGTATTGGGTTCGTTTTGGGTTCTTTCGGGTTCGTTGGGTTCATTGGGTTTTTGTTGTTTTGTTGGTTCGTCTACTTGGTTAGCGTTTGAATTGGTTCTATTTTCTGCCTTGTCCTTCCATGCTCCATTAAAGTCTACTTGAATGTTTCCATTAAATAATTTATTAACCATTTTGAAACCTTGCTTTCTATTACTTAACATACTATCAACAAACGGGTAAACGTTATCATCGTTCGCCTGAACCTCTAAACTGTTCATACGTTCTTTTTTCATGTTGTTCAAACTAGATAGTCCCAACATATTGTATAAATCACTTTTTAGGTATTGTTGATATTGGATTAAATCACTAAAATCAATTTTAGCCGTACTTTGAGCATTGTGTACCGTAATATCTTTTAGGAAACTATTTTCGGCTATCGTTCCTAAATTACCGTTAATAATATTGTTTAAATATTGGTTAGCCGCGGCTACGCTTTGGTCACTACCTGCTGTAATTAAACTTTGAATACGGTCGTTGTAAGAATTAAGAAGCATTGTAATTTCATTTTCAATAAGCAATGTACCCGACTTCTTAATATATGGTAAAATCCCAGTTTTGAGATCATCGTTTTGGACTAAAACCGCATTCTTATTTAAGGTAAGTCTTTGATTAATTCCTAAAGCTGGGACGTTTACCAACGCCTCTGTTGGTTCATTATAAGGACTTTTTTCGTTTCCCGTTAAACCTGCTTTAGTAAAATACAACTTATTATTATATTTAAAAAAGACCACATAACCGTATAACTGTAAATGTTTTTCCAAAATAGTTCTATCAACTGTATCTGGCAGACCAGTGTAAGCGAACATTGATAAAGTTCTATTATAGATAGAATTAATAAAATCGGTTAAATTTTGTTGCTTATTGGTGATCTGATACAGTTGGGCTAGTTGTTTGTTTGTCTTCATTCTTTTCACCGTCCTTAACACTATTACTATAAATAGTCATAAGCCTAGTATCATTTTCTTTAGCACGATTAATTAATAAAGTAATAGCCTTAGTATTATCGTTAATTAATTCTTTTAGGCTTTCAACGATTTCAATATATGAATCACTCATTTTCTGCTGTTGGTAAATCATCAGCAAGCAGACCACGATTGGAAAACCTACACTAGAAATAAAATCAGAAATATCTTTCACTCTGTCTAACTCCTTTTACATATTTTTAAGTAATTATTAATAGCGTCCCCTACATCGTTATCCTGATAATAGACGGAATCATGCAAGAAAAACCATGCTATTTTTTTACCTAATTCAAAATTAGGTTTTAGGATATTTCTTGAATAATTTAAACCACTATTATACTCCAATGAATATATTATATCACGTTTAGGGTCTCTAATTGGTGTAGTCTTTTCATGTATAAAAGTGAAAATAGTATCATGACTGGTTATTACTTCACATTGATAAATTGAACCATTAAAAATAATAAAGTAAATAAAGTTAATCTCTGATTGTTTCCACTTAAAAGGGGCGTGGGGGTATATATTAAGTTCCCATTGACCTCCCGTAATCATCTGTAATTTTGGGTTATTAAAGGCAAAATAGAAATTATTCTTTTTAAGAATTTTATTACTACTTGCATATTCAACAGCCACTTTTAATTTACTGTCACCATAACTATAAACATCTATCGTACCTTGTTTCATTGACAAAATGTTAGTTAGTCCCATTTCTTTAAAGTAAGGACAGTATTTATTTACAGTGTTACCCAGCATATAAATTTTAACATTAGTTCTTAAACGTACGATAGTTGAAATGGTATTCATAAATAAAACGAACTCATTATTTAAATATAGTTGATTGGTTAAAAACTCATCAAAAATAATGTTTGTTACTTTAGGATAAGAGTTCGCCTTATTGTGTTCATTTTCTGCAAGTCCGAAAGCATAACCAATAATATCCTGATCGTTGTAAATTGCTTTACCGTTTTTATCGTACTTGCATAAATAGAACGTTCCCGTTCTAAAATAAATGTTTGTGAATTGCCCACCGCTTAAACGTTCGATAGTTCTATTCTCAACAAAGGAATTAAATAAGTTGTTCATACGTTTGGGCACTATATCAACAGCCCACCGCCTGATATAGGCGAACTGACTTCCATTATTAAAATAGTTTTCAAGTGCCTGCTGTAAACAAGCGTACGTTTTACCGTTTGAACGCTCCCCGAAAATTACATTATAAGTAGCTTTTTTGGAATTAATTTTATTTAATGAATAGTATTTCATTGTTAAGCTCCTAAATCTTTGTATCTATCTTTAATAAAAGTACCGTTGCCAATACTTTGTAAGAAGTTAGCGAATGTTTCACTAAAGTTAATTGTGAAACTAGTCGGCTCTAAATGTGTACTACTAAGAGCCGTTTCACGTGTAACATGACCCTGATAATCTTTAACAAGAAAACTTTTTTCATCATCTATATAAGTTGATAATAATTTACCAGTATATTCTTTAGGTACTGAAAAACTGGGATTAAAGTTTTCAAAGACTTTATTCATATCATTGTTACTAATTTTAAGCAAATATGCTTTACCGTTCTTTTTTGATAAACCTGCTATAGTGGTTTCTAGCTCCCCGTTTTCATCTTCATAAATATACTTTTTAGCGCCTAAAGTTTTGAACTTTTTATAAGTGCCCTCAAAGTCCCAAACGCCTAAAGGTTTTTTAACTCCTTTAACCGTTTTAGGCTCTAAAGAATCTTTAGGTAAGTTATGATAGAATAACGCCTCACTAAGTTTAGCTCTAATTTCTTTATTATAGTTTTCTACATAATCTTTGTGCTTATTATAGTTTAACATTTTAATACTATCTGTATCCGAATAAATATAATCATCTTTAACAGATAGAATACCCGTAAATAAGTTTCTCCTTGCGTACGCTGTCACGAACACGCCCCATGCATAAAATAACACCCTGTTATGTTTTTCATTATAGCTTTTAATCTGCTCTTTAACGTCCGCTGGTTCTTGTCCCCACTCATCTGACGCTGTATATATAGTTTGATCTCTAACAATATCAGTTACTGACATACCGTACACACTATTTAACATTCCTTTAGCGTGCATGTATTCACTATTTTTCCCAGCAACTCCTTTTAAAGTTGTTTTCTTTTTATAGAGTTCTACAATAGTTTCAATAATTGGCGTTGGTAAATAATGTTTGTAGAAATATTTAACTCTACTAATTTTAATGTTATCCCAATCATACATTTTTCTAACTATTTCAAAGTCTATATTGGTCATAACTTGAGTGAACTTTCTAGCACTAAAAACCCGTCCATTATTTTCAACGATTAATTCACATTGATCTTTAAAGCCTCTGCTTTTACTTAAATAGTTATCAAAACTATAGTTTTCTTTAGCTATTAAATTCGTAAATTCAACCTGAAAAATAACTAGACGTTTCTTACATAAATCTAAAAAATCGTTCATGTTAGTATAGTCCCAGTCAAAGGCTTTACTCATTGGGTACTTCTCACTAATCATAACAGTCGGGTACGAACTAGTAAAATCAATCGAACTTACATCGTTAAAAGTTTTACCTACTTTATCGGGGTTAGCATGTGTAAACCCACCTGCGAACGCCTCTTTTAGTTCGGTGTAAGTTTTATCATCTAGGGTTAAAATATCCATAATCTCACGATATTTTAGATAACCGTGAGAATAGCAATTTTTTCTAGCTAACTGTCGTACCCTACCCGTATTGGTCAACGGTATTTTAGCTATGTTGCCGTATTGCTCCCGTTGTTCGTCTATATAATCAACCAAAATAACAACATCGTTTAGCATGTATCCTAATTCTTCTTTAGTAAAGGTAGTTAATTTATTACGGGTTTTACTATAATCTAAATCACCAACTAATTTTTTTACTTTGTGTGAAGTTAAATTTTTAGCAACGTTTTCTAGTTTATATCCACTCAAAATTAAAGAATCTCTAAACTCAATTCCTAAAGTGGTTAAGGCTTTGATAGGTTCTCTTTTATCAGTTGCAAAAACATCTGACCATTTAAAGTATTTTCTAAAGAATTGAAATTCAAACGATAAATTGTGAATATAAATAATTAATCTTTTATCATCGGATAAATCTGCTAACTGCTTTAAACGATTACAAAATACTATAAACTGTCCCCACGTTCTACCATAGCAATAGTACCCATCTATCCCGAATTGCCAAACATACATAAACGCAAATCTTTCATCATTCATATAGATACTGGTTGTTTCTGTATCAAAACTAGCACTAATATCTATATAAGACGGTTGTTTTTTACTCAATCTAACAACTTTAGCATTATTTAATTTTTCTTTGATTAAGTCATAATTAATTTTAGTAAAGCTGTCAAACTGCATATTTCTATTCCTTTAATCTATCTTCTACACCTTGTATAAATTCATCGTTTGTTAAAACATCTAAGTAAGCTGTAACAGTTGCCGACCCGTCCGAATCTTCACTATCTTCAATATCAATGCTAAGAGCGTCATCTAACTGGGCGTGGATAGCCTCTAATAAATCGTTACTACTTACATAAATATGTGCCGTGGTCATGTAATCTTTAGCCTTGTAATAAACATCAAAATAGGTTTTAACAAAATGTATACCACGTTCGCTATCATTATAAATCAATTCTGGGAAGTTGTATTTCTTTACTTCTTCTTCAGTAGCACCACCATGCCCTACAATAAGATTTCTAAGTGTTTGATTTAAAACTCTTTTAGCTCCTTTAGGGGTTGATGTTTCTGATTTAGTAAACTGTTGTGCCTCTGCTGAAACTCTTCTTATTTCATTCATTGAAGCGCCCTTACTTAATTTAAAGGGGTTTCCTTTATTGGTTTTATGTGTGATAGCTGGGCTATATTTACCAATTTTATCCTTTTTAAGTTTTCTTAACTGGGTGTTAGCTTTTCTTATTTGTGCTTTAGCTTGTTTTCTTGCTATCGTTTTAGCACTAGCGTGCCGTCTACCGTGTGAACGTCTACTCATTTTAACCACCATACACATCAACAAACAAACTCGTTAATAGAGTTGTTAAGTATCTTACATCTTCTTTAGTTTCACATGAAACAAGGTAGCATTCTAATAAGTTAGCGTTGCTAGAACGTCCATTTTCAAACGCTGATAACGTTGCAACACTTACACCTGTTTCATGTGAAACTTCTTTTAGTGTTTTATGCAATTTATGCTTTCTAAACATTCCACATATCTCGCCTATACAATCTGAAAATCTTTTCATAATATCTCCTACAAAAAAGGCGGTCATTATAGACCGCCTAACATATGGTTATTAAAGGTCTAACCACTTAACACCATAAAAATCTTTAATTTCTCCCGTTGATCTATCAAGACTATAGCCGTTTTCATACTTGTAAATTGAAAAACCAACTTTTTCATCTTTAATAGCTTGAATGATTTCATCAGTATCTAGCATTTCTTGCACGGATTCTAAAGTGTGCCTAGGTAAGTTAACTAAACAATCTTCTAAAATACCTACGGGTTCAGCTCCAAACTTACCCTTTGGATTTACAAACAAACCACGTACCTTATAAATATGATCTGCACCATAATGCTCAAATAAG
>ERZ1643247.3179-NODE-3179-length-11933-cov-12.339619_pt1 | contig 11933 bp, 12 predicted proteins | sample MGYA00579264_ERZ1643247 | MGnify/ENA primary metagenome ERZ1643247 (study PRJEB29033, sample SAMEA4952262) | chicken gut metagenome | biome: Broiler Chicken; feature: Gastrointestinal Tract; material: Caecum | place: Ireland | collected 2018 | study: Broiler... | reverse complement strand
TGGCGGGGGTGTCGTCCTTGGTGGAGCCGTCGTCCACCAGGATGATCTCAATGTCCTCCCCGCCGGTGAGCAGGGTCTGGACGCAGTGATCCATATAGGCGGCGGAGTTGTAGCAGGGAACGGCGAAGGTAATGAGCTTTGACATGGGCGGTTTCCTCATTTCAGTAAATCGTCACACAGCTCCAGCGCCCGGGCGGCGATGGCGTCCATGTTGTAGTATTTGTACTCCGCCAGCCGGCCCAGCAGGTGGAAGTCCGGATAGCGCTCCGCCTCCGCCGCGTACCGGGCGTAGAGGGCGTTGTTCTCCGGATTGATGATGGCGTAGTAGGGCACCTGGCCGGCCTCGCCGGTGTAGGAGCGGGAGTACTCCTTGGCAATGGTGGTGGCGCCGGGCAGCTCCTGGCCGGTGAGGTACTTGAACTCCGTGATGCGGGTGTAGTCCTGATCCACCGTGTAGTTCACCGTGCCGTGGCTCTGCCAGAAGTCCACCGGGTGGGTCTCAAACACGAAGTCCAGGGTGCGGTAGGGCAGCCGGCCGTACCGGCAGCCGAACAGCTCGTCCGCCGCGCCGGTGTAGATCACCGTGCCGGCAAAGGGCGCCCCGTCCAGGTACACCCTGCCGTCCTCCAGGCGCATGCGGGCGGCGGCGTCGGTGTTCAGCTCCACGGTGATGTTGGGATGATCCAGCATGCGCTGGAACAGGGGGGTGTATCCCTCCAGGGGCATGCCCTGATGGACGTCCTGGAAATAGCGGCAGTCCTCGGACAGGAAGACCGGCACCCGGGCGGTGGTGTTGGGGTCGATCTCCTCCGGCGTCTGCCCCCACTGCTTCATGGTGTAGCGGACAAACACGTGGTCATAGACGTAGTCGGCCAGGGCGGCAATCTCCGGATCCGGATTCCGGCGCAGCTCCAGAATGGTGACCTTCTTCTCCCGGCCGTAGGCGGCGGTGAGCTTGTCCTCCAGCCGGTGGGCGTCCTCCGGGGGGAAGGCCTTCCGCAGGGACACCAGGTTGAAGGGCACCGGGTACTCCAGCCGCCCGTCCCCCTCCGGGATGTTGGCCACCACCTTGTGCTCATAGGGCCGCCAGGCGGTGAAGCGGGAGAGGTACTCGAACACCCGCCGGCTGTTGGTGTGGAAGATATGGGGGCCGTACTGGTGGATCAGCACGCCGCTCTCGTCGAAGCGGTCGTAGGTGTTGCCGCCCACATGGTTCCGGCGCTCCAGCACCAGAACCCGCCGGCCGCCCCGCTCGGCCAGCTCCCGGGCGGCCACGGCGCCCGCCGGCCCGGCGCCGATGACCAGGCAGTCGTATGGTTGATTCATGGGACAACGTCCTCTCTTCTCATAAGATACGCCCCCAGTTTACCACAGAGCGGAGAAAAAGGGGGCGAAAAAGGGATTAAGATATTCTTAAAATTCAGCGGTCGGAGGCGTAGAGCCCCTCCTTGGCCGAGGGGCCGCCCAGAAAGCACTCGGCATAGTGATCCATGGCCTTCCGGATGACGCCGATGGCGGCGGCGCGGTCGTTCACGTCGCCGGCCACGGTCTCCTTGCCCTCCAGGGACTTATAGACGGTGAAGAAGTGGGCCATCTCGTCAAAGATGTGGGCGGGCAGATCCATCAGGTCGTGGAAGGTGTTGTAGGTGGGGTCGGAGAAGGGGATGGCGATGATCTTCTCGTCGTTCTTGCCGCTGTCCAGCATGGAGATGTACCCGATGGGGTAGCAGCGCACCAGGGTCAGCGGGTCGATCTCCTCGGAGCAGAGCACCAGCACGTCCAGGGGGTCGCCGTCGTCGCCGTAGGTGCGGGGGATGAAGCCGTAGTTGGCGGGGTAGTGGGTGGAGGTGTGGAGCACCCGATCCAGAATGATCAGGCCGGTCTCCTTGTCCAGCTCATACTTCTTCTTGCTGCCCTTGGGGATCTCGATGACAGCCACGAAGTCCTCGGGCTGGATGCGGTTGGGGCTGATGTCATGCCAGATATTGGACATAGTAACCTCTCCTTTGTCTTTGCAGTACGTTCTATGATAAAGTGGCCCGGCCTTGCTCCGGGCGCCGGGGCGGGAGATTTTGCAGATATTGCAGCTTTTATTATAGCTGTCCGGCGGGGAAAAAACAACATTTGTCTTGACAAATTAAACCTACAGATGTATGCTCTCCTTGTAAGGACATACATTTGTAGGAGATGAGGCGCATGAAAAAGCTGGTTCGTCTGCCCGAGGCGGAGCTGTCCGTCATGCGGGCGGTGTGGCGGCTCCCCGCCCCCGCCCCCACCGGGGCCATCCGCGCCCGGCTGGAGAAGGAGCGGCCCTGGAACCTGTCCGCCCTCCAGACCCTGCTGGCCCGGCTCACCGAGCGGGGATTCCTCTCCGCCGGCAAGGAGGGGCGGCAGAACGTGTACACCCCCCTGGTGAGCGAGGGGGAGTACGTGGCCTTTGAGAACGCCCCCTTCCTGGAGGGGAAGGGCCTGCCCGGCCTGGTCACCGCCCTGTACGACAGCCAGTCCATCAGCCGGGAGGATCTGGCGGAGCTGCGGGCCTTCCTGGACGAGGCCATGGGGAAGGGGGGAGGCACATGACCGCCCGCTTTGCCGACGTGCTGGAGATCTCCCTCACCATGGCCGTGGTGCTGGCCGTGCTGCTGGGCCTGCGGCCTCTTTTGAAGGAAAAGCTGCGGGCCAAGGCCTTCTACTGGGTGTGGCTGCTGGCCGCCCTCCGCCTGTGCATCCCCTTCAACGTGAGCCTGCCCCAGGCCCCGGTGACAGTGGAGGCGGCGCCCCGGCAGGCCCTGGTGCGGGTGGACACCCACCGCACCAATCCCGGCGGCACGGAGTACCGGGTGATGACCCCGCTGGAGGCGGAGCAGGCCCAAAGCGCGGCGCACAGCGCCCCGCGGGAGCCGGATGCCCCGTCCGCCGCCGACCGGTACACCACCGTCCTCACGGCCGGGCAGCTGCTGGCCCTGCTCTGGCTGGCCGGGGCGGGGGTGTTCCTGGCCTGGCATCTGGCAGTGTATGTCCGCTTCCGCCTGCGGGTGCGCCGCTGGGGTGCTCCGGCGGAGGACGCCGCCCTGCTGGCGCGGTTTGAGGAGGCGAAGGCGGAGCTGGGGGTGAACAACCTGGCCCTGCTGATCTGCCCGGCGGTGGGCGCGCCTCTGGTGACCGGCTTTGTCAACCCGGTGCTCCTCCTGCCCCGGGAGGCCGTCTCCGACGGGGTGCTCCGCCACGAGCTGATCCACACCCGCCGCCGGGATCTGTGGTACAAGCTGCTCCTGCTGCTCGCCCGGGCCCTCCACTGGTTCAACCCCCTGGTGCACGGGATGGCCCGGGCCGCCAACCGGGATCTGGAGCGCGCCTGCGACGAGGCGGCGGTAGCGGGACAGGACGCCGCCTTCCGGGCGGCCTACGGGGCGGCCATGCTGGACGCGGTGGAGGAGGGCATCGAGGCCCGGGCCCCCCTGACCACCCACTTCGAAGGCGGCAGGGCGGCCATGAAGGAGCGGCTGCTGTCCATCGCGTCGGGCGGGAAGCGGAAAAAGGGAGTGGCCCTGATCTGCGCCGCCGCCCTGGTGATCTCCGCCGGGGCCGCCGCCTGCTCTCTGAGACCGGCGGAGGAACCAGGCCAGCTCAACGGTATTTTTGACCAGGAGAATTACACACTCCGGGGTGTGGGGGAGTATGTGGCGGCCTCTCAAACAGACGGAAGCCTTGTGGTGGAGCTGTCGGACGCGGATGAGGGACAGCCCCCCGCCTGGGGCATGATCGTCAGCCCCTTTGAACCGGAGTGGATGCTGCGGGAGGATCGCCTGCCCGACTTCGCCGCCCTGGTCACCACCTACGGTATGGAGATGGCCGACGACGACGGCAATCCCGTCCTCCCGGCGGAGGTGTTGGAGATGACGGTGGAGGAACTTCCATATCCAGATGAGAACCAAGAGTCTGACGCCAACGCGCCCTTATACATATACGAGGCTCTGGTGGAGCGGGCCGACGGCCGGGAGGAGCTGCACACCTTCTATCTGATGAACCAGGCCTATCCGGACACCGGCATCTATGACCTGTGGTTTGACCTGTCCCAGGTGAGCCGGGAGGAGGCCGAGGGGGTGCGGGACACCCTGGTGCTGGGCCATGACCGCACCGAAAGCCCCGACGGCACCCGTCTGATCTCCATACAGCCGTCGGGAGCGGACTGCATGCTCTACGACATCAGCGGGGAGCACCCTGTGGCCCTGGGACAGATTATCCACACCAGCGGCATGTCTGGCGGCTCTACTCACTCCGATCCTCTCTGGTCTCCCGACAGCAGCCGGGTGGCGGTCACCGCCACGGGATGGAGTACGGCCGCGCAGGTGTCCTTCTCCTTCCCCATCGGGCCGCTTCCGCCGGAACTGACCCACAGGAGAGAGGGCGGCGTGGCGGGTCTCACCTGCGCCGCCCTGGGCCCAGAGTACCAGCTGGGTGATGTCACGGGCTTCCCCCGGTGCGTCCCCCTGGCCTGGTCGGAGGACAGCCTGTCCCTCCAGTATTCCTGGGCCTGGGTGGACACGGAGAACCAGCTCCACCAGGGCACCGCCTGGTACTGCTTTGACGAAGAGAATCACTTCACCGGCATCCGGGACGTGGTGGAGACCAGCACCACGCCCCTGTCGGAGCGGGGCCCCGTCGGGGACGAGGCCTTCCCCGGCTACGACGGCGAGACAACCTGGAGCTGGGGCGGGGACTATCACATTGAGCTGGCCCCCGATGAGCAGGGGGTGCTCACCTTCTGGCTGGCGCGGGACGGGGAGGAGCCTGTCCCCTTCCGGCAGCTTCCGGCGGACTACGGCCCCGAGCTGCGCTACCCCTATTCCGGTCTTGTGGAGGCGCACGCCTTTACCGGCGTGCTGGGCCACGACGGCTTTGTGCTCACCTACGGCCTGGGGATACAGTCCATCCCTGTGGAGTACTACATCATCAACGAGGCTGGGGAGCCGGAGCTGCTGGCCGAATACAACGGGCAGGTGTGGGAGCTGGATGTGGACGGCGACGGAGACCGGGAGGTGCTGAACCTCCACTACGGGCTGGACAATCCGGCGGTTCTCTGCCGCTGGCGGAACGGCCGGATGGAGGCGGCGGATGTAAAGGCCGCCGCGTCAGCCCTGCTGGGCCGCCAGGTGGATACGGTGGAGCTGCTCCTGCAGGACGGAGCCGGCGTACCCGCCTTTCCCCTGGCGCTGAACTGCACCTGGTGGGGCGGAGAGGAGGCCGTCCCTGTGGAGGTGCCCCTGGACGCGCTGGACTTCCAGCCGGTTTGAAAAAGGCGGGGCGGAGGAAATCCCTCCGCCCCGCCGGAGACTGTCGATAAACCCTCCAGCCAAAGGATTCGGAGGGAAGGATAGTGTGAAAGGGAACCGTCAGGGTTCCCTTTCGCGTTGGATCAAATAACTTTTTGAAACTTTTTTGAAGTTTCAAAAAGTTCAGCAGCCTGGCGAAAAGACTTTTTCGACAGGCTGAGGCGGGGCGGAGGAATTTCCTCCGCCCCGCCGCTGATTTACAGGCCGATCCGGGCAGAATGGTTACTGCATGCCGTTCTCGTAAGCCTGAATCATCTTCTTGACCATCTGGCCGCCCACAGAGCCGGCCTCACGGCTGGTCAGATCGCCGTTATAGCCCTGCTTCAGGTTGACGCCCACCTCCCTTGGTGTTCCTTCTCCATCTCAAAGGGGTTTGAGGCCAAATTTCTTGTCTCAGTTCGACAAAAACATCACGCCGAATTTGGCTCATTGTCCAAATTTTCGCGCTGTTTTAAGATGGAGACATCAACGGGCAGAGCCCGAATTGTGTCCGTCTGCATCTCTCCGATGAACTTGTAAAAGATGCGGATGCTCTGCAGATAGGGCTGATTGCGATGGGTGGCCTTCACGGTGCCGTCGGGATATTCCTTGGGCCCAACTTCGATCTTCTCCACAAAGGTCAGCAGAATGTCCCGGTTCAGCTCTGAAATCTGGGTGTACTCCCTGGCCAGGGCGAAAAAGCGGCGGTAGTTTTCCTCTACCTCGTGGGCGGGGCTGACCGCGCTCAGCTCGGCCAACGTCGCCTTCAGCCCGGCGGACTCCTTCTCCAAGTCGGCCATCATCCGCCGGAGCCGGTCGTCGTCCAGGCGGCCCTCGGCGTTGTCCAAATAGAGCTTGCCCACCATCTTGTCGATGGTCAATAGCCGGGCCTCCGCCTGCTCCCGCTGGAGTTTCTTCGCCTTGAGGACTTCCTCACTGCCAAAGCGCTTGAGGGCCTCTTTTACCATCCGTTCCATCTGGTCGTCTGTCATGGACAGAAGGTGGTTCAGATCCTGCCGCACCACCTCCAACAGGTCGGCGTACCGCACCCGAACCCCGGTGCAGGGCTCGGCAATATCCTGCCGCTGGTGGGTGCAGGAGAGATACCAGTACTTTTCCCGCTCCCCCTTGTAGACCGTGCCGCAGGAGCAAAGGGAATAGCCGCACTTGGCGCAGACGGCGATGCCAGAGAAGATGCTCTTTCGCACCTGGTCGTAGGCCCGGCAATCCCGGCTGCCCCGGCCCAGATTCTGCTGGGCCCGCTCATAGAGCTGCTGCGTGACCAGAGGCGGGTGGGTGTTCTCCGTCACCGCCCAGTCGTCCCGGGGGACCGGGACTTTTTTCTTCGACTTCACGCTGACCTTTTTGCTTTTGCCCAACAGGGTGTGGCCCAGATAGACCGGGTTTTTCAGGATCCGCTTCACCGTGGTGTAGTTCCACACATCGCTGGCCCGGGCGGCGCCCTCCCGACTGAACTCGTCCCGATACAGCACCCGGTACTTCAGCGGCGGGATGATCCCGTCGGCGTTCAGGTCCAAAGCGATCTTCCGGGAGGAGTCCCCCTTGGCCGCCCGCTCAAAGATGCGCTGTACCACCGGGGCGGTCTGCTCATCGGGGGCCAGCCGGTGCTTGTCCTCCCGGTCCTTACGGTAGCCGTAGGGCGGGCAGGCACAGTACTGGCCACTCTCCCGCTTGCTGCGGAGCACATCCTTCACCTTCCGGGAACCGTCCCGCAGGTAGACCTCGTTCATGGCGAACAGGAAGGGGGCCATAATGTTCTCCCGCTCAGTGTCGAAGTTGTCCCCAATGGCAATATAGTGGATGCTGTGCTCCGGGAAGAATTGCTCGGCGTAGTAGCTGGCCTCCCGCATATCGCGGCCCAGCCGGGAGAGGTCCTTGGTGATGACGGTATTGGCCTTGCCCTGGGAAAGCTGGCGCATCATCTCCTGGAACGCCGGCCGGTCGAAGTTGCCGCCGGAGTAGCCGTCGTCCACGAACTCCCGTACCAGGGTGATGCCGTTCTGCTTGCAGTAGTTCTGCACGATCATGCGCTGATTGGTGATACTGGAGGACTCACCACCCTGGGCCTCCTCGTTGGACAGCCGCAGATAGGCAAACCCCAGCGTCAATTTGTCGGTTCTCATCCTCGCCTCCTTACGACGAACCGACCCACAAGGCCATTATACGACCTTGGGGTGCCCTTCGTCAAAGGGAGGATTTTCCGCCAGTCGCTTGGCCAGACGCTCCGCCACCAGTTCTGAGGCTGGGCGGGTTCCGGTGTAGACCCGGCTGATCTGATAGGTGACCTGTCCCAGTGTGATCTCTTGCTGTTCCATACATTCGCCTCCGGGCGTAGTTTGACCCGGACGCTTATGATTCATTCCGTTATTTCCCATGGCGCTCTCCTTTGGGCAGAGAGGCCAAGTAGATATTGCTCACATCGGCCCGCTCGTGGCCCAGCAGCCGGGACACGGCGAAGTGGGCGTCCAGGGCGCTCCTGCCACTACCAGTCAGTTCCCGGTACTTCTCCGCCGCGTAGGTATGTCGCAGCCCGTGGAAGGTCAAGGGCCGGTCGGAGCCCGCGTCCCGCACCTCATCCCGGTGTTTCATGATGAAGAGCTGCAACAGGTTGATGGCCCGATCCGTGTGCATATCGTCGGGCACCAGAAGTTTCTGGCCCCGGGGAGTGCGGTCCAGCTGTTTCCGCATGGCAACGGCGATCTGCTCGTTGATGGGAACAATACGGATCTTGCCACCCTTGCCCTTGATGGTGATGGCGTTTTCCCGGAGGGCCCGCTCCGCCGTGGCAGTGTCGATGCGGAAACACTCGTGAATGCGCAGACCGGCGTACCGGCCCAGATAGAGGGCCAGGATGAAGTCATAGCGGTCCTCGGCCAGCGCCTTGCCCAGCATTTTGTTGAACTCGATGTTGCTCCAGGTGCGGTCCACGCCGCCGAAACAGCGCCGTTCCAATTCCACGGCCAACTCGTCATTGGTGGGCAGCTGATACTTGGGCCGGCTCATTTTGTCGTGGAAGAACCGGATGGCCGCCAGATCGGTCTTGATGGTGGAGGCGGACTTGCCGCTCTCCTGCATCCAGAGGACATAACTGGTCAGATGCTTGCCGCTGATGTTCTCCAGTTTTTGCAGATGATACTCGTCCGCCAGGAACGCGCAGAACCGCTTGAACGCCTCGTAGTAGCGTTCCTTGGTGCGGAAACTGCCTTGGCGGTTGTGGCGGGCCAGCTTGTCCAGTTGACTCACCAGAGTCAGGTAGAGGCCTAAGTTTTGGATTGATTTTGCCATATATGAAAAGCTCTCCTTTTTACCATATTTATCATAGGTCGTTCAGATGGGCGCAGTCCACCCCTTGGCAAGTCCGTCTGTTTCCGCCGGATTTCCAGAGAAAACTCCAGGGGATCGGCGGCTTGACGCAGCCGAAATCCCTTGGAACAGAGGCGCTTTGGTGCATAGAGCGATCTGCCGGCGAACGTCTGTCTCTCTTCCATTTTGAGCCAGGTCAGTACGGACGCAGTATGGGGATGGTCCCTGTCGTCGGTTCCAACCCAAATCGAAGCCCAGCGCAGCGGGTTCGATTTGGAGAGGAAGAACAGTGAAGTGAGTGAGTTTTCGCATTCATGCGGAAACGAACGATACGGAACTTGTTCCGACGACGACTGCCGACACGGCCGCTGAACTCGGCTGCGGGGGATGACAAACACCATGGCCCGCGTGTGTCGTGTGATCCCTTCGGCCGGGATCAGGAGTGTGCGTCCTCCGTGCTGCCGAACCGGCGCAACGCCGGAGCAGGGAGGGGTAAGCCTGCTGCCACAGGCCCCGAGGTGTTACATCCCAAATCCCTCCGCACACCTCGACGCGGAGGAGGGTATCGGTCATGATTCGTCTGGAATTCCTTTATCGCCTCACCCCAGACTGGCAGGATCTGGGGCGGCCCTCAGCAGGGCAATGGGATATGGACACAAAAAAAGGGCGCGAAAAGTTCCTCCTGTGCCTGATAGACTCAAGCAGCAAACTTTTCGCACCCTCAAACAAGTGCCTGTATTCTTTCTTATGGCTGTCCGAAGAAACAGATCCTTTCTTCGGCGCAACGCCGTATCATCAAAATGAAAGCAGCCGATGGGCACAGTACGACCACAGCTGAAACGTACAAACTTAACAACGTGTGCAATGCAGGTTTTCCCCGCTCACAGGCAAATGCCAGCCCCCGCGTTTCAGCGGAGTACGCACAAAGATCAATTACAATTTCTATATACCACAAGATAGTGGGCTTGTCAAGCGAAAAACACTATATATTGTGTATTTTAATGTTTCAATTCTATATATGGTCTAACATTGTTTTCGGTAAAATGAAAATGTAGCAAATGGTAAACAAAGAAGTGCGGAAAGATTTTTTGCATGATTTCCGCTTGCTTTGTGCCGTTTCCGCTCCATTCCATTTGCTTTCCGTCACTCTCTAAAGCTGCTATTTCCACGTGTTCCGCACCGCACTGTGGCTGAAAATGTGGTCAAAAACGCTCCCTGTCCTTTGCCGGAGACGGTTCCCCGGCTGTGGTAGGGAGCCTCCTTATATCTCTGTATATCCGTTTTGCCAGTAAGAGCAGGACAAGGCAGGCGATTTCCGTTGTCTGCGGCTCAAGATTTACGCCGCTGTAAACAAAGCAAGAATGTCCCCACGGGTATCATAAAACAGATAGGCTTCCTGATTTCTCATGCAAAAGCGAAAGTTAAATCTAACCGTGTCACCAAGTGCCTCTGGCCCAGGTGATGATCTGTTCCGCTGTCCCCTCGATCCCCATCACAGAACTGTTGATACAGAAATCGTAATTCTCCGGTGTCCCCCAATTTCGGCCGGTATAGGTATCATAGTATTTCTTGCGCCGCTTATCAATTTTCCGAACGGCGTCCTCCGCTTCTTTTTGCCCGATGCCCTCAATCTCCATCCGGCGTCTGACCCGATCCTCAAAGGGGGCGCAGATGAACAGGCTGATTACCGGGATGCCGGCGGCGCGGAGGACGGCATCAGCACACCGTCCCACAATAATGCAGGGCCCCATCTGAGCCAGTTCCAGAATCACCTGGCTCTGCATCTCAAACAGGATGTCCTCCGCCGGCTGCCCCTTCCGCACCTGGTGTCCGCCCTCATAGACGCCGGTAAACAGCCAGGGATTCGGGGCCTTTTCTTCCTTGCCCGCGAACAGTTCCTCCCGCACTTCCGCCTTCTGGGCCGCCAGTGTAATCAGTTCCCGGTCATAGCACCTGACGTTCAGTCTCTCTGCCAGCTGTTTCCCAATCTCCCGGCCGCCGCTTCCAAACTGGCGGCCCAACGCGATAATCGGCATCTTCATGTTACGACTCCTCCTTACAAGTCTGCTCCGCGGCCGGGCGCATTTCCGCCATCCGCAGGGCCGCTCCCCGGACGTGGTCCTTCAAAAGCTGATCGGCAAACCGGATCAGCTCCTCGGGGGTCTCCTGGATCTCGCCCAGCAGCCACTCCTCCATCATGCTCGCCAGCGCCCCCACATAAAACTTTGTCAGCAGATCAACCTCTCCGTCGGATACCTGGTAGTTCAGTTCCTCGGCGATCCTCTCGATCGTGCCCTGTATGATCACATGCACATCCGTCTGGAAGAATCGCTTCAGATGCTCCCGGCTGATGGAGTGCAGGGCACACAGGCAGACCGCCCGGTTCTCCTGGAGGTACTGGAACAGCTGGAGCAGGCCGTCCTGCCACAGCATGACACCCTCATGTTCCCGAAGCAGCGCCACAGCCTCCTGGTCGAACATCCAGTGCACTGCGTCGTAGATGTCCTCAAAGTGGTAGTAAAAATGCTGCCGGGCCATACCGCAGGACTGCATGATCTCCGCGACGGTGATCTTGTTCAGAGGCTTTTGCGCCATCAACGCTTTCAATGCCGCGCAGATCTCCCGCTTGGCCGCCTCACTGGCCTCGTACGTCCGTTTCTTCATTCCGAGTTTCACACGCCCTTCCGTTCAGACGTTTCCTTTATTTTAGCACAGCTTCCGCAAAGCGGCATAGATGCAGATCAGGGTCAGGTGTCAGAAATCTGACATGCGGCCCCGATCTGCATCTTGTTTTCCCCCGGTGGATTTTCTATGCTGGAAAAAGCAAACGGAAAGGAGCGCGGAACCATGACGGAGCGGTATCGAGTCACCATACAGAGCCAGATGGGCCCACGGGAGGGCGTTCTGGCCCTCAGCTATCAGGGAAGCTACATCACCGGCTCGCTGGATCTGGTGGGCTATGTCAACACGGTGCAGGGCGTGCAGGCGGCGGACGGGACGCTGCACCTCTTCCATCCCATCCAGACGGTGGTAAGCACCATCCCCTGTGAAACCGTGCTGAGCCTGTACGCGGGGAGGCTGCGGGGCACATCCACCTCAAAATCCGCCCGGATGCAGTGGGATGGCACGCTGATCCGCCGGGAACCCCAGGAGGAGTCGAGCCTGTGAGCAGAGAAGTGGAAAAGCCATCCTTTTTTGAAAAGCTGGCCACGGTCATCGTGGACAAGCGGAACCTGATCTTTTTCCTCTATGCCTGCGCCCTGGTCTTCTGCCTGTTCTCCCGGAACTGGGTCAGCG
>ERZ1643247.3177-NODE-3177-length-11935-cov-43.428030_pt1 | contig 11935 bp, 10 predicted proteins | sample MGYA00579264_ERZ1643247 | MGnify/ENA primary metagenome ERZ1643247 (study PRJEB29033, sample SAMEA4952262) | chicken gut metagenome | biome: Broiler Chicken; feature: Gastrointestinal Tract; material: Caecum | place: Ireland | collected 2018 | study: Broiler... | reverse complement strand
TCGGCTTAGCCTTCTCTGAACCCCGCGACTATCGCGGGGTTTTCGTTATACAAAAAGGGATGCCCGCACAGAGCAGTGCGGGCATCCGGTGCAAGTTATGATCCATAGAAGGGGATCAGCCGTCCACCTCTGCAATGTAGGTGGGCGCATTTTTTGCCGTGCGGCCTTTGACGACTTCATGGTAGTAAGCATAGGTCATCGGCCGGCGCTCATTCGTCATCTCCGCTCCGATCACTTCTCCTAAAAACAGGGTATGCGTCGCGGTATCGATCGCCTGCGTTACGCGGCAGACGATGTATGCACAGCTGTCCTTTACAATCGGCAGCGCATTGCGGATATCGTAGGGGATGTCCGCAAATTTGTCGGTATCCTTTCCGCTGCGGAACCCGAAGCTGCCGATCACGGCCGGATCAGTGTCTTCTGCCAGTACGGATACGGCAAAGTGTCCGCAGTCGGCGATGCAGCGGTTGGTGTAATTGTCCTTATTGATGCCGATCATCATCACGGCGGGCTGCGCCGTGACCTGCGCTGCGCAGTTGGCCGTGCAGCCGGTCGGCCGTCCGTTGTCCCAGGTCGAGACGACGTACACCCCGTATGACAGGGCGCGGAATGCTTTCGGATCCATCATTTTCGCTCCTTAAACGGCCCGTAGGGGCAGGTTATCAATAGTTTTCCGCGCGCAGCTGAAAATATGCCTTCGGATGCGAGCAAACGGGGCAGATCTCGGGTGCCTTTTTGCCGATGACGATGTGTCCGCAGTTGGAGCACTGCCAGATGCACTCTTCGTCGCGCGAGAATACCAGCCCGTTCTTGACATTGTCCAGCAGGGCGAGATAGCGCTTTTCGTGCTCCTTTTCGATCTCGCCGACTTTTTCAAACAGGAAGGCGATATGGTCGAATCCCTCCTCCTTCGCCTCTTTGGCAAAGCGGGCATACATATCCGTCCATTCATAATTTTCGCCGGCAGCCGCATCGACGAGATTTTCTTCCGTCGAGGGGATGTCGCCGCCGTGCAGCAGCTTGAACCAGATCTTTGCATGCTCCTTTTCATTGTTCGCAGTCTCTTCGAACAGCGCGGCGATCTGCACGAATCCGTCCTTTTTCGCCTTGCTTGCGTAATAGGTGTACTTGTTGCGCGCCTGCGATTCGCCCGCAAAGGCAGCCTGCAGATTCGCTTCCGTCTTAGTCCCTTTCAATTCTTTAGCCATTGTTCAACAACCTCCGTTTTTATTTTTACAATCGGGGCAAAGCCCGATGAATTCAATGGTATGACCCTCTACGGCAAATCCGTCCGTTTCGGTCAGTGCGCGCTCCAACCCCTCGATAACGGGCATATGTGCGTCGAAGACGCGCCCGCAGCAGCGGCAGTATAAGTGATAGTGCGGCTGCGTGCGTCCGTCATAGCGGTCCGCTTCCCCCGTTTCGATCCGCCGGATCTCCCCCTGCTCTGCGAGCAGATTCAGGTTGCGGTATACGGTCGCCCGCCCGACGGGCGGCTGTGCATCGGCGACGGCCGCATACACTTCATCCGCGGTCGGATGTTTCAGTGTATGCACCGCGTTCAAAACAAGTTGTCTCTGTCGGGTCTGTCTTCGCTCCATTTGCTTCCTTATTGAGATTTATTCTCATTTAATATTATAACGAAAAAATAAAATTTGTCAAGTAAACGGCAGAAGTTTTTTTGAAATATTGACAAATCGTCCATCTTTGATTTATAATGAAAGAAAAAGTGTTTGTAAGAAGGGGATTGCATGAATTACGAGGACACAGACTTATACTTTTTGCAGCGCGATGTATGCCGCGCCTTCGGCGATGCGGAAGGGGAAAAGATCTTTCGCCGGGCATCCAAACTTTGGGCGGAACTCGTCTGTACCACGGATTATCAGAACAGCCAGACGTATGAGAGCCAGCTGCAGCGGCTGGTCTACCCGGTCATCGCCTATTATAAGACGCTGCTCGCGTTCGGTTATCGGATGGACGCGGCGCTCGGGCTCGTCCGCAACGAGACGGAAAAGGCTGCCGATGAGTGTGCGGAGAGGCTGGCAAATCAGATGCGTCCTCTCTTTCCGTACCATGCGTTTCGCCGCAACATCAAAAATTTTATCGAATATCGCTTTCCTTCGCGCGGCTGGAAGAGTGAGGGCCTGGAGGCAAAGGGACCGGTCATTTCATTCCGCATCGCCGAATGTTTTTATTACAATATAACCCGTAAATTCGGCTGTCCGGAATTATGCCCTGTATTCTGCGAGTATGAGGCGCGGGCATTCGCCGGCCTTTCGCCGCAGATCCTGTTCGAGTGCGGCGGTACGCTCGCCAACGGGCATAATTTCTGCGATTTTTGCTTCCGCAAAGGGCGCGGCAAGCGGAAATAAGAGCGGGACGCCACGCTGCCGAGGGAGCGTTCAGCGCGGCATGATGTATAAGATAAGCCGGCGGACAGTCATGTCCGCCGGCTCGCTGTTTGTCGTAAATAGATGGATTATGCCTTGTCCTGGCTGCCGAGCACGTCGATGATCTTGTGTTTGACGATCTCCTTGACGGCCGCGCGCGCATCGCCGAGATACTGGCGGGGATCAAAGTGATCGGGGTGCTCTGCAAAGTGCTTGCGGATCGCCGCGGTGCAGGCGACGCGCAGGTCAGAGTCGATGTTGATCTTGCAGACCGCCATCGTTGCAGCCTTGCGCAGCATCTCTTCGGGGATGCCGATCGCGTCGGGCATTTTGCCGCCAAACTGGTTGATGATGGCGACGCGGTCCTGCGGAACGGAGGATGCACCGTGCAGAACGATGGGGAAGCCGGGCAGACGCTTGCCGACTTCTTCGAGAATGTCAAAGCGCAGCTGCGGCTTCTGGCCGGGCTTGAACTTATAGGCGCCGTGGCTGGTGCCGATGGCGATGGCGAGGGAATCGCAGCCCGTCTTTTCGGTGAATTCACAGACCTCGTCGGGCTGGGTAAAGCAAGCATCTTCCGCCTTGACGTTGACGGCATCTTCGATGCCGGCGAGCTGACCCAGCTCCGCCTCGACGACGACGCCGCGGTCGTGCGCATATTCGACGACTTTGCGGGTGATCTCAATATTTTCTTTAAAGGAATGGTGCGAAGCGTCGATCATGACGGACGTAAAGCCGTCTTCGATCGCGGCTTTGCAAGACTCGAAGTCCGCGCCGTGGTCGAGGTGCATGACGATGGGCAGGCCGGTCGTCTCGACGGCTGCCTGCACGAGGTGGCGCAGGTATACGGGGTTTGCATATTTTCTTGCGCCCGCAGAGACTTGCAGGATGAGGGGCGAGTTGCACTCTTTGCCCGCTTCGACGATACCCTGAATGGTTTCCATGTTGTTCACGTTGAACGCGCCGATCGCATAACCGCCGGCATACGCTTTTTTGAACATTTCGGTTGAAGTTACCAAAGGCATACAGTTGTTCCTCCGAGATTGATTTTTCTTTCCATTTACTATTTTACAACAAAATCGAACAAAAATCAATATAATTTAAAAAATATCTCTCAATTGCTTTCTATATTTTTTGTGCAGTATTATAATAATAGGTGAAAAAAACGAAGGCTCCCTCTGCAGGGGAGAGCGGCAGAAGCCTGCCGTTTCGCGAAAAGAAAAGGAGAGTGACAACAATGAGAGACAACAGGATCGACCGCCTTGCGGATGTTCTCGTCAATTATTCCGTGCACTGCCGGAAGGGTGAAAAGGTCCTCATCGAGGCGCGCGGCATCGACGCCGAGCTGGTCAACGCCTGCATCGAGCAGGTTTTCGCGGCGGGCGGATATCCGTTTGCGGAAATCGTCGACCAGCGCGTCGAGCGGGCATTGCTGTTGGGCACGAGCAAAGCGCACTGCGAATTGCGCGCCAAATACGCCAAATACCGCATGGAGGATATGGATTGTTACATCGGGATCCGCGGCGGCGACAATGCCTTCGAACTTTCAGATGTGCCCGCGGCCAATATGCAGGTCTACGACCGCACGTACTCTTTCCCCGTCCATCATGAAACGCGCGTCAAAAAAACAAAATGGGTGGTGCTGCGCTATCCCAATCCCGCCATGGCACAGAACGCCGGCATGTCGACCGAGGCGTTTGAAAAATTTTATTTTGACGTCTGCACCCTCGATTATTCTAAGATGGATCGCGCGATGGATGCGCTCAAAGCGCGCATGGAACGAACAGATAAGGTCCGCCTCGTTGCCGAGGGGACCGATCTGACCTTCTCCATCAAGGGAATCCCCGCCGTTAAGTGCGCCGGGCATATGAATATTCCGGACGGCGAAGTGTATACTGCGCCTGTCCGCGAGAGCGCCGAGGGCGTTATCACCTTCAATGCGCCCACGCTGGAAAACGGGATCCGACACGAGCATGTCCGCCTCGTCTTTCGCGGCGGCCGCATCGTCGAGGCCGCCTCATCCAATACCAAAGCGCTCAACGATGTGCTCGATACAGACGAAGGCGCTCGCTATGTGGGGGAATTTGCGATCGGCGTCAATCCCTTTGTGACCGATCCGATGCTCGATATCCTCTTCGATGAAAAGATCTCCGGATCCATCCACTTTACGCCCGGCTGCTGTTACGACGATGCCTATAACGGCAACAAGTCGAGCGTACATTGGGATATGGTGCTCATTCAGACGCCGAAATACGGCGGCGGCGAGATCTGGTTTGACGGCGAACTCATCCGCAAGGACGGCCGCTTTGTGACGGAGGATCTGCTCGCTCTCAATCCCGAAAATCTAAAATAAGCGCAGATTTTGAAAAAAGAAGCAAAAATGGGCGCGTTTTGCGTCAGATTTTCATATTTTTTTGAAAATTGAAAGTACTTTGCATAAACTATTGACTAAATTTTACCGATTTGGTATAATAAAGATGCTGGCAAAAGGCATTTACAAGAATCTATAATTTTATGGAGGACTATTCAAATGGCTAATGTAAGAGTTGCGATCAACGGGTTTGGCCGTATCGGCCGCCTCGCGTTCCGCCAGATGTTTGGCGCAAAGGGCTATGAGGTCGTCGCGATCAACGATTTGACCAGCCCGGCAATGCTTGCGCACCTGCTCAAGTACGATTCCGCACAGGGCAGATATGCGTTGGCGGACAAGGTCTCCGCTACGGAGAACTCCATCATCGTCGACGGCAAAGAGATCAAGATCTATGCAGAAAAGGATGCAAAGGATCTGCCTTGGGGCGAGATCGGCGTAGACGTCGTCCTCGAGTGCACGGGCTTCTATTGCTCGAAAGCAAAGAGCCAGGCTCACATCGATGCCGGCGCTAAAAAGGTCGTCATCTCCGCTCCTGCGGGCAACGATCTGCCGACCATCGTCTACAGCGTCAACGAGAAGACGCTCAAGCCGACCGATACCATCATCTCCGCGGCTTCCTGCACGACCAACTGCCTCGCGCCGATGGCCAACACGCTCAATAAGTTTGCGAAGATCAAAAAGGGCTATATGACCACGATCCACGCCTATACCGGCGACCAGATGACGTTGGACGGCCCGCACCGCAAGGGCGATTTGCGCCGTGCCCGTGCAGCTGCTGTCAACATCACCCCGAACAGCACCGGTGCCGCGAAGGCGATCGGCTTGGTCATCCCCGAGCTCAACGGCGTCCTGGACGGCTGCGCACAGCGCGTTCCCGTTCCCACCGGCTCCCTGACCCAGCTCGTCGCGATCTGCGAGGGCGAGGTCGATAAGGACAGCGTCAATGCCGCTATGAAGGCCGCCGCATCCGAATCCTTCGGTTACACCGAGGATGAGATCGTCTCCTCCGATATCGTCGGCATCACCTATGGCTCGCTGTTCGATGCTACGCAGACCAAGTGCATGCCCATGGGCGACGGTTCCACGCTCGTCAAGGTCGTGTCCTGGTACGATAACGAGAACTCTTACACCAGCCAGATGGTCCGTACCATCAAATATTTCGCTGAACTCAACTAATTTGTTCGTTTGGCAAGAGCGCCGTCCCGCATTGCGGGGCGGCGCTCTTTGATATTCGGCGTATGTACGGGGAGAGGCGGTCTTTTTCGCGTTGATTGCGTGGCCGAGCAGCGCGCGAATCACATTTTTGCCTTTTCGGGAAAATTGGGTCTTGACGGGATGCCCGTTTGGTGGTATAATAAAAAAAGAGCCGCTTTGTGCGGCACAAAATCTGACCGACAGGAGAATTGCTGGCTATGTGGTTTGACGAAAGTGTCTTTTATCAGATTTATCCGCTCGGCTATTGCGGCGCCGAACGTGAAAACGATTTTGGCGAGGTGCGCCATCGCCTTACGTGCATCGAGGAGCAGATCCCTTACATCCGCGACTGCGGTTTCAATGCCGTTTTGTTCAATCCCCTCTTTGAGAGCGAGAGGCACGGCTACGATACCGTCGACTTCTTTCACATCGATCGGCGTTTAGGGGACAATGCCGATTTTAAGCGTCTGGTCGAAAAGTTTCATGAAGCAGGCATCCGCGTCGTGCTCGACGGCGTATTCAACCACGTCGGCCGCCGTTTTTCTGCCTTTGAAGAGGTGCGCGAAAAGGGGCAGAGTTCCGATAAAAAAGATTGGTTCCATATCGATTTCGGTGGCAATACGGCCTATAACGACGGCTTTTGGTACGAGGGATGGGAAGGGCACATGGAGCTGGTCAAGCTCAACCTCCAAAACGACGGGGTGCTCAATTACATCGGCCGCGCGGTCGGGTATTGGATGGACGAGTTCGGCATCGACGGCCTCCGTTTGGATGTCTCTTATCTTCTCCCGGAGTGGTTTTTTGAATGGCTGCGCCGCCTTGTCCGCGGCCGTCGGCAGGACTTTTTCCTGATGGGAGAAGTGATCCACAACCAGAATTTTCAAAAGAACCTGACGCCGGAGCGCCTCGATTCCATTACCAATTACGAGTGTTACAAGGGGCTCACGTCCGCCCTCAATGCAGATAATCTGTTCGAGATCGAACATTCCCTCGAACGACTGTTCGGCAGCCAGCCCTGGTGCCTGTATACGGGCAAAAATCTGTTCAGTTTTGTGGACAATCACGACGTACCGCGCGCTTATACGGCCCTGCACGATAAGCGCAAACTTGCTGCCATGTACGCCATTTTGTACGGTATGCCCGGCATTCCCTGCGTCTATTATGGTTCAGAATGCGGTGCTGAAGGGGACAAATCGGACAACGATTACAAACTGCGCCCCGCGATCGGGCAGATCGACAAGGTAAAGTGCCCCGCTTTGAGTGCACTCATCCGCAAACTCAATGCCGTTCGTAAGAGCGAGCCGGCCCTGCAGTACGGCAGTTATGAAAAGTGTGTCCTTTCCAACAAATACATGTGCTTTAAGCGCGAGCGGGGCGGTGACCGCATTTATTGTGCCTATAATATTTCGGACGGCGACGTCACCGTGCGCGTGGAGGAGGCGGAGGGGACTGATCTTTTGACGGGCGAGGTGCGCAACCTCAATGATATCTATCTCCCTCCCTTTGCTGTCAAATTATTTAAGAAAAATAACTAAATAGCAGTTTCTGTATGAGCGCGGCGGCCTGAAGGTCGCCGCGCCCGTTTTTTATAAACAATTGCCATTGTTTGCCTTGCAGCGGATCAATTTTTCGTTTGTAATAAATTGTCATAAAATTTCATGATTCATTTGACAAAAGTTTGGCAAATCTGTATAATGCATTTGTCATAAAAAAGCATGACAAATTTTTTGAAAGAGGAAATGTATGCAAAACAAAAAAAAGCGCGGGCTGTTGGTCGGTGTTGTGACCGCTCTGCTCGCGTGCATGTGTGTTTTTATCGCATTGGCGGGCTGCTCGAGGGCGCCCGAAACGTATCGCCCGGAGAGCCCTTCCGTCGGCGCTCAGCCGCCGCGGGACGGCAGTACGCCCGAGGACTACGATCCGCTGGAAAATATCGGTTATGTGATCGGCAGGCTGGCGGAGCGCGAATATTATCACAGCGAAAATACCAATCGCGCAGAGGCGACATCGCTCGGCTTTATCCGGGTCGAGCAGAATGTGCAGGGCAGCAAGGATTATAAGGACGGCATTCTGATCACTTCGACGGTCAGTACGAGCAGTTCTTCTTTTGCCCCGTCCAAGGCCATCCAAAAGTACTACGGGGATCGTTCCGTCATCGTTCGCACGGCCGCTTCCGCCGATCCAGCCGACTGGGATGGCCTGCATACCGTCTGGTCGACGGGTGCCCCCGCCGAGATCCTCGATGAAGAGACCTACGGCGCACGCTACGGGCTTTGGGCAACGGAATTTTCCGACTTTGTCATCAACGAGGAAACCGTCCTCTCGGCATCCGAGCTGACGCGGGAGGGGAATGATTATTCGATCAGCTTCGATCTCTCCGTCAGCGGCGACAACGATGCGACCTATTATTATAAGAAACAAATGGTCACGATGGGGGAACTGAGCGCCGAGCCGCAGTTTTCCTCCGTCCGTTTGACAGTCCGTTTCTCTTCCGATTGGTCCGTATTGTCCGCTTCCACGGAGGAGATCTATACCTCGCAGAAGGGCATCATTTCGGCCAATGTCGTCGGTTCTTCCGAGACGGTCTTCTCTTACGACGAGGCAGACGTCGATGTATCAGCATATGAGTCCTATTTCAGACAATATGCGGAAAGCGATGCGGCAGATCATACGGCGGATGAATATCTTGCCGAGGGACTGTCTTCCGTTTTAGACGGGAAGAGCGTCCTCTCTCTGCATATGCAGCGGCCTGATTCTGAAATGACCGGTTATGTGCGTATGGAGGGCGAGTCGGCCAACATTACATCCGTGCGCGTCCGCGCCGATGCCGGTCCCGAACTGGCATATGAGGAGGGGATCCTCTATTTTATGGCGGGAGGCATGACCGGGAAGCTGGACCTGCGGCAGGGCGGCGCGGCCGAGGCGATCGCTCTTCGCGGCAATTTTGTCGAAAAGCAGGGCGAGAATGTCTCCGTTTCCGGACGGATTTCCCTTGCAGGAGCGGATATTCCCGTTACGGTCGGGCTGACTGAGTCGGGCGGGGAGATCGCTTTTCGTTACATAGATGCGGAGATCCCCGATTTGGATCTGACGCTGCGCCTGGAGAAGTCCGATCGGGATGTCGCCTTTGCCGAAATCGACGTTGATGCGGCGGCCGATCTTACGCCCCTTGCATCCGATCTCCTCCACTTCGCTGAAACGGGCCGGTTCACGGCTTCGGCCGCCTTCTTATCCGAACAGCAGGAGGTCTCCGTAGCAGCAAAATTGGATATCGCGGAAGAGGGCGGTGCCTTTGCCGTGGATGCGGACGTCGCTCTGACCGTTTCAAATTATACGCAGGATGAAAACGGCGAGCGCGTGCAGAGCGATGCGCACTATGTCCACATGATCCTCCAGGGCGGACAGCTGTATGTCAATTATTCTCTGAAGGAGATGGATGCCCCGACCGGCCTTCGCGCCCGCATGGCGGTGTCCGATCTGGCCGCCGCGGCAGAAAAAGTTTCGTCATTGCTCGAGCTGTGCGGCATCGATCTCAGCGGCGTGAATATTGCCGGTGGGATGCCTTTTATGCAGGCGGACGGTTCTGCGATCCTCACGGCAGGCTTGGATGAATACGGCAATCACACGGCATCGGTGGCCGGATTCGCCGTGGCGGGCGGAACATTGGATCTTTCGCTTACGGCGGCCAAGAGCGGCGTATCGCCCGTTGCGGCACCCGCAGACGCAGAGAGCTATCTGGATGTTTCGTTCCTGGCAAGGTTGGTAGAGGACGTCTGCACGACGGCCGGGCAGATCGGCACAGGGTTCGATCTTTCCGCTAAGATCAAAGCCGATTTGTTTGGTGTTTCGCCCCTTGCCGACCTCGATCTGACAGCTCGGATCGGTCACGATGCGCGCGGCGAGGTCGAGGCGGTCGTGCAGGTGCGCATCAATGCGGGCGGCGCTGTTTTCTTCGGCGATACGGAGAGCACCCTCGTCATTCGCGGCGGGAATGTGTTCATTTCCAGAGTGCAGACTTCCGTCTATGAAGAGGTCCTCGCCGGGACGGGCGAGGAGGTGCTGGAGACGCCCCTCCGTACGCAGCGCGCGATGACGATGGAGCATTTCTTCGCCACGGCGGGCGATCAGCTCCTGTACTTTTTGAATGTCAATTCCGATACCATTTCCTCTCTCGGTTCCCTTGCCGGCGGTATGGGCGGCGGCGAGCAGGGAGACGTCGGCGAGATGATCACTCTCATCGAGAGCAATGCAGAGGGATATTCCCTGGCGTTTGATCTCGGCAAGATGTTGGGCATGGAATCTCTCGGTACGCTCGCTATCGACATCGGGCGGAACGAGGGCGGCACGCTGACAGCAATGGATATCAACGCCGCGCTTTTGGGCGGGCTCGTCAATGCGTCGGTGCAGATAGAGAATCGTGCGCCCGGCGCGCCCGTCGATTTATCCGATATTACGGGCATCGTTTCTGAAATCGGGCAGGCGCTCGGCTATGAGGGGGAGGAAGAGTTCCTCGCGGCGATCGCCGCCAACGGCTGTATCCCACTCGAGCAGGAGACCGAGTGATCCGTTCGGGTCAGACAAGAGTCAAAGCTCCCCGCAAGGAGAGGGCGATTTTCAAAGAGATTAAAAAGAGAGAAGATCTTCAAAAATCTTCTCTCTTTTTGCTCGATCAATCGGTATGGATTTGGCCGATTGATTCGATCACGATTTTTATCGGCGTACATTTTCCGCCGTTGCATTTGCTTTCAGAAACGCTGCATGCTGCAACGCCCAAAGTAATATCCCGTAACGCTTTCAGTACGATTTTGTCTCCCGCTTTTGAGATCGGTTCTTCGACGGAGATCCTGCCGTCTGCATTGATTTTTGTATGCATGAATAAGTTTACGGGGGTAATGATAGGACGTTTTTCACCCAGAGCGGAATTTATATTATCAAGGCAGTTCGGGTGATTTTTGCCGTTACGGTAAAAGAAATCATACATTTCGGTACGGCAGCAGGGGTGGAGCAAATCGTGCTCTCCGACATCGTCGGAAAGGATTTTCAGCAAAGGATTATAAAAATTAGAGTATAGAATATCGCCGACGTTGAGCCTTAAAGACTCATTGCAGTCAATGGTTACGCCCGTTGAAAGAAACTCGTTCGGATTTTCGGCCGTTTCCGCAAAAAAATCAGCAACCTGGCCGCCTTCCATATCGATGACGGAAATCGTTTGACCCTTTTTGTCCTCGATCTTCAAACCCGAACAAGAACGAATGATGTACTCCATCGGATCCCTCCTAAATCGAAGTGTTCTTATAGGTATTATAGAATAGATAGCTGAAAAAGTAAAACAAATAAACGCTCTGTCTTGCATGCAAGGTGTTGTGCGCAGTGCTTCTTTTACGGAAGTAAATTCCCGATCGGGATCGCAGAAAAAGGCAAGAAGTTTTTGGGCGGAAATGCTTTACAAATGCAGAGAGGTGTGTTATAATAAAAAAAATCAAAAGCAAACGCAGTGAAGCGGAACAGTAATCCGAATGCGCAGAGTTCAGAGAACCGTCGGCAGGTGCGAGGCGGTCGATGCGGTCGGACGAACTCACCGCCGAGCGGCCCGCTCGAAAGGATCCGAGTAGAAGCGGGACGGGGACTTCCCGTTATAGGAGAGGGATATGCGCCTTGGAGGGCAAGTATCTTGCAGAGTGCGCGCGGTATATCCGCGCGAATAAGAGTGGTACCGCGAAACCTGTTTTCGTCTCTTCGGAGAGGAAAGCAGGCTGTTTTTTTATTTTGACAAATAGGAGGAGAAAGCCGATATGAAAAATTACGAAAAGTATACCAAGCAGTATTTCCTGCCCCCTGTGCGCTGCATGGATTGGGCAGAAAAGGACAGCGTAGACCGCGCGCCCGTCTGGTGCAGCGTCGACCTGCGCGACGGCAATCAGGCCCTCATTGAGCCGATGACGCTGGAGCAAAAAGTCGAGTTCTTCAAACTCCTCGTCAA
>ERZ1643247.3175-NODE-3175-length-11940-cov-3.815313_pt1 | contig 11940 bp, 12 predicted proteins | sample MGYA00579264_ERZ1643247 | MGnify/ENA primary metagenome ERZ1643247 (study PRJEB29033, sample SAMEA4952262) | chicken gut metagenome | biome: Broiler Chicken; feature: Gastrointestinal Tract; material: Caecum | place: Ireland | collected 2018 | study: Broiler... | reverse complement strand
TAATCTACTCCTTCTATGAACTGCGGTTTCGAATACAGAATGTCCGCCTGCATATTATCGGTCCAGAAGATGACGAACAGTATGCAAAAGAATGTTATGAGCTCGTTGAGCAGCTTGGAGTGCAGAATATACGCTTCACCGGTATGGTGAACATTCTGGAGTATATGGAGAATCTGGACTTTACCATCCTGACCAGCATCTCCGAAGGCCAGCCTCTTTCCGTGCTGGAATCCTTTGCAGCGGGCCGCCCCTGTGTGACTACGGACGTGGGGTGCTGCCGGGAACTTTTAAACGGTATGGAGGGCGATGATCTGGGATGCGCTGGCTTCTGTACGCCTCCCATGGAAAGAGAGGCCCTCTGTAATGCCATGGAACGGATGAGTACCCGGACAGACGAGCGCTACCGGATGGGTCAGGTCGGTAAGAAACGCGTTGAACTTTACTATCGTCATGACGACATGATACGAAACTACAAAAACGCATATACAGAGGTGATGGAAAAATGGCAGGAATCGGTTTCTCTTTGAAAAAACTTTTTTTAAAAAAAGGACTTTTTGGTCTGTGCCGCGCCTATGGCTATGCGGGGCTGATCTGTGCAGGTCCTATGATTCTTGGTGTGGTACTGCTTGTCAGTGTGTCCTTTTTGTCCCAGCTTGCCGGTATGTCCAGGCATGACAGAGAGCTGCTGAACTGTATGCTGACCTACTGCCTTCTGGCTTCTCTCACTACAACCAGCATCTTTAATATGACGGCGACCCGCTATGTTTCCGACATGCTTTATGAGGAAAAGCCGGAACGAATCATTCCGAGTCTGTACGGAAGCACTTCGATTCTGCTGGTGGGCGGCTGTCTCATTTGGGCTGTCTTTCTTCATTTTTCCGGTGTACTGATGGTCTATAAGCTGCTCTGTCTGTGGTTCTATGCGATTTTGATCGTGGTTTGGATGGAAATGAATTATCTGACTGCGCTTAAAGATTATAAGGTATTGGTTCGGGATTTTGCCATTTCACTGGCCTGTGGTCTTCTGCTTGCCCTTCTGATGGTTCTGCTGCGGCAGGTAACGATCACAACACTGTTTCTCTGTGTCATACTGGCCTATGGACTTTTGATGACGCTGTACTACAGACAGCTCCTGAAATATTTTCCACGAAGCGAAGGAAGCCGTTTTTCCTTTCTCCGCTGGCTGGATAAGTACCGATCTCTGGCTTTTACGGGGATTTTTGTAAACCTCGGACTGTTTGCCCATCTGGTGATTATGTACTTTGGCCCGCTCCAGGTACAGGTGGAAGGCCTGTTTTACGGCGCTCCCATGCACGACGTACCGGCGTTGTGCGCCTTCTTTTCCATCGTGATTACCACTATTAACTTCGTAACATCAGTGGAGGTACGGTTCTATCCACTGTATCGGAACTATTACAGCCTGTTTAATGATAATGGTTCCATCAGGGATATCGAACAGGCAGAGGATGAGATGCTTTCCGTGCTTCGGCAGGAACTGGCCTTCAATGCCTATAAACAGCTGATAACCTCTCTTCTGTTTATCGTTATTGGTTCCATCGTTCTGGAACTCCTGCCTCTTGGCTTTAATGATACCTCAATGGGCATCTATCGGCTGCTTTGCGCAGGATATGGGCTTTATGCCATCAGCAACACCATTATGCTGATTCTTCTGTATTATGAAGATTATACAGGCGCTCTGCTTTCGACCTTTGTCTTTGCAGTAATCAGCATTGTTGGCACGATTCTGCAAATCCTGTTTGGACAGATTAATTATTATGGCCTGGGCTTTCTCTCCGGCGGCCTCGCTTTTTATCTGGTAAGCTGGATCCGTCTGGAATGGTATACCAGAAGACTGCCCTATTATCTGCTGTGCAAGGGTGCTCTTGTAGAAAATAAGAAACTGGGAATTTTTTCCAGATTATGTAATTATCTGGAGCGTAAGGAAGGAGCGATTTATGAGAAATAATCTGCAGCTGTTTGTGCTTATTGCTGCTCTGCTGACATTGCTCGGAGGCTGTGCGTTGACAGGAGGAACAAATGGTGAAAGTTCAGAGACATCTGTTCAGGAAGCATCTGACACAACATCCGATCCGGTTCCCTCTTCTGAACCTGTAGAAAAGGTAACTGCTTCCGTAGAAGATTATCAGTTAAGAGATAATGATGCTGTCTATGAAGATGATGACGAAGACAGCATTGTAACCATGTATCTGACTGTGAGAAAAGGAAATTCTGCTGAAAATACGGATCATACCTGGACAGAGGTGAATACTTATTCCAAATACTGGTATGAGGAAAATAACATCAATCAGTATGCGGTAGAAGGTATCCTGCAGATTGGTGATGAAAACGGGCCGATTCCCGGTGAACTTGGCTATGGAGAAACTGTTCCGAATACTATTGTCAAGATCAGAGGACAGACATCAACAATGAGGAACCAAAAGAACTATAAAATTGAGATAAAAGATGGGAAAGGGGAATGGCGGGGACAGCAGACAATCAATTTGAATAAACATGTATCTGAAGGTACTCGATTTATCAATAAGCTTGCTTATGATTTAATGAAAGATATTCCGGAAATGATGTCTGCGCGGACACAATTTGTTCATCTTTATGTAAAAGATGAAACGGAAGGCATCAACAACGTATTTGAAGATTATGGCCTTTATACTCAGGTTGAGCAAATAAATAAAAGATATCTTAAAACACATGGGTTAGATAGCAATGGACAACTTTACAAGGCAGAATTTTTTGAGTTTTTCAGATATGAAGATGCCATAAAGCTGTCAACTGATCCGACCTATGATCTTGATGTCTTTGAAGATTATCTTGAAGTTAAAGGAGATTCCGACCATACCAAGTTAATAGAAATGCTGGAGGATGTAAATGATTATTCCATTCCTATCGAGGACACCGTTGAAAAATGGTTTGATACGGAAAATTTATTCTATTGGATGGGTTTTCACATATTAATGGGAAATGTCGATACACAGTCAAGAAATTATTACCTGTACAGTCCTCTTAATGTGAATAAGTTTTATTTCATTTCATGGGATAATGATGGTTCGTTTAATTCATTGCAAGATGAACTGCGCGGCCAGGTCTCAAGTGAAGGAAGCTGGATGTATGGAATTAGCAACTACTGGGGAAATGTGCTCTATCAAAGACTGTTTAAAAACGAAGATTACAGGAATCAATTAACCCAGACAATGGATATTTTGCGGACCCAATATCTGACCGAAGATAAAATAAACAGCCTCATTAATATGTATCGTTATGTAGTGAAGCCTTATGTGTATAGTATGCCTGATATAATATATGCTCCGTTTACAGAAGAAGAATATGAAAGTATGGCGAATGGAATAGCTGGAGAGATTGAAAAAAATTATAATACATATCTTCTGTCCCTGGAAAAACCAATGCCTTTCTATATTGGGACTCCTGAGTTAATTGATGGAAATCTCCGGTTCATATGGGATGCGGCTTACGATTTTGATAATGAAGATATCACATACAGCGTGGAGATTGCTTCTGACTATTTATTTCAGAATGTATTATATTCCCAGCTTAATCAGCGTATTCCTCAAATAGAGATATCTCCCCTTCCTGCAGGTCAATATTTTGTCAGGATACGGGCAACCAATGAATCCGGTCAGACTCAGGATGCTTTTGATTACTACAATATCGATGGCAGAAGAATTTGGGGAACCAGATGCTTTTATGTATTACCAGATGGTTCAATAGGAGTCGATACATATGCAGAAGATGAATAATCCAGTTTCAAATATAAATGTCTCCTACGGCACCTTCCGCAACGAATGGAAATATTATCTTTCACTATGGGACTGCCAGGCCCAGAAGGAAAGGTTTCAGACCGTCATGCAGCGTGATCCGCATGCTGTCAACGGTCTCTATTCCATCCGCAGCCTGTATTTTGACGATTACTGGAACAGCTCATACAATGACAAAATGGCAGGGGTCAATTATCGAAAGAAATACCGGATCCGAATCTATAACTGCAGCGATTCCACCATCCAGCTGGAACGCAAGATTAAAATAGGCAATTATATCCATAAAGATTCAGCCAGACTGACCCGCCGGGAATATGAATGGATTATGGAAGGCCGGTATGATTTCCTGTTGAAGCATGAGGCGCAGCTCTGCCGGGAATTCTGGTTTGAATGTACTTCAAACGTACTGCGGCCGAAGGTAATCGTGGACTATGAACGGGAACCGTTCATCCTTCCGGAGGGAGACGTCCGGATCACCTTTGATTCCAACGTAAGAGCCGCCGCTCCGGAAAGTGACCTTTTTGATCCAAACATTCCTTCCTATGAAATGATCCCTTACGGAAAAACCATTATGGAGGTAAAATTTACAGAATTCCTCCCCCTGGTCATTAAAGAGGTGATTCCTCCTGGAGAGCAGGAATTTTCAGCGATTTCCAAGTATACGCTGTGCTACGAAAAGCTTTACTACCGGACAGATGCCCTGTTCATGGTTTCCAGATCAGAAAAGTCATGGTAGTTATATCAGCCGGACATACGGCAGAATGAGAGGAAATTTATAAATATGAGTTTGCAGGATTATTTTAAAAATTCAGTATGGGAATCATTTACAAGCAGCCAGGGCCTGACACTGGATACGACAACACAGATCATCGTTTCCATGGTGGTCGCTCTGATCATGGGGCTGTTTATCTACAAGATATATCAGATTTATTTTGGAGGCGTTGTTTTTTCCCGTTCCTTTGCCACCACTCTGGTCGGCATGACAGTGCTGACCTGTATGCTGACACTGGCAATCAGTACAAACATTGTCATCTCTCTTGGTATGGTCGGCGCACTCTCAATTGTGCGTTATCGTACCGCAATTAAGGATCCGATGGACCTTCTGTATCTGTTCTGGTCTATTTCTGTTGGTATTACAGCCGGAGCAGGTATGTATGTTCTTGCCGTTATGGCAAGTATCGTTATGGTAATATTAATACATATCCTGTACCACAGACAGAAACGCGGAATGATCTATATCATGGTAGTTCATTATATGGGCGAACTGACCGGAGACGAAGTTCTGCGCGCTATGAAAAAGCTCCGCTACCAGCTGAAATCCAAGACATTCCGTGGAGATTTGACAGAGATGACGCTGGAGGTATACTGTCGTAGTGACAATACCGTTTTCCTGGAGAATATCAAAGCCATCGAGCAGGTAAAGGATGTAACCCTGATTCAGTATAATGGAGAATATCATGGATAAAAGCATCAGATGGAGAATCGTTACAGCGGTGATTATTATAATCTGTATCATATTTGCAGCGGTTGCCATTTATCTGATCCCCAGATTATATAATTTGTCTGTAGAAGAAGATTTTACGTATGATGAGAAGGTCTCCGCCCTTCCTGTGACCGGATATGCCCCATCAGCCGAGGAGGAATTTGCGGAACAGGCCGAGCTGGTTTTTATTAATATGACCTGGGCAGAATGGGAACCAGAGCAGGGAGAATATGATATTTCTGGTCTGGAGAAAAAATATCAGCTTGACAGATGGCGGACGGCCGGAAAACATGCCGTTCTGCGCTTTGTTTGCGACAGGCCAGGGGAGGAAAACCATATGGACATTCCTGAATGGCTGTATGAACGAACCGGAGACGGCGTCTTTTACGATACGGAGTATGGAAAAGGATATTGTCCGGATTATTCCAATGAGGCCTTTATTTCCGCACACCAGGCAGCGATTCAGGCCCTCGGTGAATACTTCAATCAGGATACCTTCCTGTCCTACGTAGAGCTGGGAAGTCTGGGACACTGGGGAGAATGGCATACGCTGTATGAGGAAGGCCTTCCGGCCATGCCGGATATAGAGACCTGCTGGCAATACGCCAATCATTATTCCGATTCCTTTCTCAATGTCAGACTGCTGATGCGCCGCAATTATATCATTGCTGCAGATGGAAATATGGGCCTGTACAATGATATGGTTGGTCATGCCGGGGATACTCAGGAATGGCTGGACTGGCAGACAGACGGTGGCTGTTATGAGCTTCCCGAGGGCGGGCTTCCCTATGAGCCTATGGACGAGGTATGGAATACAGCTCCGGTAGGCGGCGAGTTTACCAGCTCTATTCCCATGGAGCAGATACTCACAGATGACCTGGAACAAACGCTCTCCTATATTGAGCAATCTCACATGACCTTCCTCGGTCCTCATACGCCTTTGGAATATGAAGGCCTGGAGAAGGGGGCTGCCGCTGTTGAAGACCTGCTGGGTTATCGATACTGGATCTCCCACATATCGGTTGATATCAGTTACATGGAACAAACCTTTGAAATAACTCTTACCTGGGAAAATTCCGGAATGACGCCTCTTTATTTTGACTGGCCGGTCATGATGTACGTTTATGACAGAGACGGCAATCAAAAATACTGGGAAAGCGTTGATCTGTATCTTCCTGATCTGTTGTCCGGTTCTTCCGTTACCACGGTAAACAGCTTTCCTTTCAATGATATGTTCAGGGAGGGCTATACCATCGGAATCGGTATCCTTGACCCCATGACGGAACAGCCTGCCATCGAGCTGTGCATGAATAAGGAATACCGAAATGGCGTTAATATCATTTATTCTTATGACGGAAACACCGGAAAAACATTTTGATAATCCATATAAAGGGGGACGGAAAAAATGGAAAGAAAAGACATTTTCCGTACCGCAGTATTTGGCGGTTACCAAAAAGAAGATGTTGCGGATTACATCCGTTCTCTGGAAAATGAGAACGAAACAATCCGAATTCTTACAAACAAGGAAAAAAGCGATCTCAAAATCCAGCTGGAAAAGGAAAAGGCGGCCAGTGAGGAACTGAAAAACTCTCTCGCCGCTCTTCAGAACAAAATTGCGCAGTTGGAACAACAACACGTTCAGAAAGCGGCTCCGCAGAATGCTTCTGAAGTACCGGGGCATGCAAGTGAAGCGAATCCGACTCAGGCCGAAGAATGGATGCAGAGGCTCGCAGAAGAACAAAACGCAATAAAAGCCGGCCAGAAGCTTCTTGAAGAAAATCTGGCACAAATGCGCCGGGAGCTTCAGGAGCAATGGCAGAAAGGACTGGAACAGCTTCGCTTCACCCGGAAAGATGTACAGATGCAAACGGGAATAAATCCTTCAGTGACCGAACCTCCCTCCGAATCATCTGTTCAGCCGGATTCCACTCATGTTAAGTTAAATATCAATCCGGGGCAGATGGAAACTGAACCGGAAAAAGGAGCTGAACCAGAAGCGGAACAATCAGAAAAAATCCCTGTAGCAACATCTGTTATGGAAAAAGAAATCAGTGAAAACAATATCAATCAGATGAAGAACAGACCAGAATGGAGTGACTCGATTTCAGAAGCATCTCCCCGCTATTGCCAAAAAGCTGACGCTTCTATTTACCGAACGCATAAACGTATTGAGGACCTGCTCCAGGAATTGGATAATTTCTGATGATTGCACATATGAAAGGAAAAATAGATGAAAAAATTTCGCACAGCTTTATTTAACGGTTATCAGAAAGCTGCCGTTGATGAATATCTGGAAGATTTGACACAGGAACTGGAATATCTGCGGGAGGACGCACAAAAGGTACAGGATGTTGATCGGCTTCGTTCCCGCCTTGAACAGTTAGAAGAAGAAAATGAATCTCTTCAGCAACAGCTTCAGGAACATTCCAAACTTTTGCGCAACGAAAAATCAAAGCATGAACAGCTCCTTTCCGAACACGAAAAGCAGCTTGCCGATGTTACAAATCAGCTTGCTGATGAGAAAAAAAAGAACGCCAACGTCTTGTTGAGATGAACACCCAGTATACGGAGACGGAAGAAAAGCTGAAAAAATATGAGAACGACTATTCAGATTTTATGGAGCTTATGGTAAACATGAAGACTCAGGCCAGACAAATCATTACAGATGCACAGGCTGATGCTGAGGAAATTTTGTTAATGGCCCGGAAGGATGCCGATGATATTACTGCTTCTGCCCAGGCGGATGCAGAAAAAATTACGGATATTGCCAAAGTGAAAGCAATGGATCACCGCCAAAACGTAGAAAAAGAACTGAAGAAAAAACAGGATGAAGAATCCCTCAAATTTCAGCTCGCCCGCTATAAAATCGCAGGCTATCTGGAATCTCTGAATCGCACCCAAAATAAACTGATTGAGGTATATGAAGAATTCGGCCGCCTTGTCGGACAGCTTCCTCTCCGTCTTGGAGATGTTTTCTCAGGCGAAAATTTTGAGCTTCTTGAAGACCACGATGAGAAAGAAATCATTCCGGATGGAGATGCCAGGGACAAGGATTGTTAAATCCTTGTCCCTGGTGCTTAAAAAATCTTCTCCATACCCCTGTTCTTTGCTTTCTTTACTTCAACATCAGAGCGTTCCCGAAGTAAAGAGCCCTCTCACATGGGAAATCTCCTCCGGCGTCGCCTTCTGCGCGGGCACATAATAGGATTTCTCCCGCGCGATCTGGTAGAGCTGCTCCTGGCACTGCTCCGCCGCGTTTCTCATCTGCTTCAGCGTGGTTTTCAGTTCCTTATTTTCCGTCTGGGCGATCATTTCCCCGTATCTGGTCAGCTCTCCGTTGATTCCGGCGAGCGCGTCAGCCACCATTGTTTTTTCCTGCAGCATTTGTCACACATCCTTTCTGCCGTCCGGCCTTACTGTAAAAATTTCATGAGCTGCTGTTTGTTCTCCATAGCGGACTTCGCGCCCTGATCGAAGAACTGTTTGATCTTTTCATCCTCTGCCCAGGAGGCGTACTCCTTCATTTTACAGTGGGTTGTGTCGCAGCCGCCGATCAGGTGGCGCAGATTCTGCAGGTCAAGTTCAGAAATATTTGCCATTTTCCATACCTCTCTTCCGGGGCGGAGCGTTTCCACGAAGGCCGCTTCCGCGCCGCCGCCTCATTTTTTCTCCGGTTTACATCATTATTTTGTTCTGAAAGGTATGGAACTATACAGGAAGGTTTTTCTTTTTAAAAGACGATATACGGGCCGCCGCGGAAGAAGAATTTCGTGCAAAAAATCCTCTGCTCCATCACGTGCAGGCTTACAGTCCCAGCTCTTCCCATGGCACGGTCACCTCGATAAAACCGGACGCGTACGGACCGATTTCATAGGGCTGCGCATAAAAAACCACGCCCTCCTGCGTCAGATAGCTCTGGCTGAAAAAGTCCGTTTTTGCCCGGATCGTATCCGCCGCGTCCTCAAAATAGCCGTCCTCCGGATGCTCCTCAATCCGGGAAAGGAACGCCTCTCTGGCCAGCTCGTTCACTTCCTCTTCTGAGAGGGGAAGGAGGCTCGCCAGCGTCACCTCGCTCCCGTTTGTTTCACTGAAAATATGATTTTCCCGTCCCGGCATTCCATGGGCGCCGCCCGTAAAAAGATAATTATCCTGCCGAATGGAAATCACTCCCTGCACTGCTGTCACCGCCGCCACCGAATAGTCGTCCGCCCAGGGCGCTGCGCCTGCCGACACCTCCGACTCTCCGAACTCCAGAGCTTCCTCCGCCAGAGAATCAGGCCCTGCCTCATAAGATCCCAGTTTATCCGCGGCCCAGCTCCGGTAAAAGGTATTGATGGCTTCCTCAGCCTCCGTGTTTCCCTCAAAGACCGGATATTCCAGGGTCACAGTCAACGCTGCTTCTCCATCCGACGTATTCCAGGCCATTTCCTCCGTTTCCAGATGATACGTATATGCCCCGGCGGTCAGACTTTCTTCCGTTGTCTCTTCCACGGCGGCCGTACTCTCTTCAACCATATCCATATTCTCTTCCGCAACTGCATTTCCCGCTGTTTCCGTATCAGTCGCGTTCAGATCTTCCGCCGCGCCGCAGCCTGCTGTCAGGGATAATAAAAACGCTGCGCAGACCGCCATTGTTTTCCATCTTTTTCTCATAATCCGCCGCTCCTTTCCTGTAATGATGAAGTCAGAGTCCATACTATTATGTTCCGTCTTTCCCCTTTTTATGCTGTTTTTCCTTCTTTCTGCAATCCGGCTTGCACCGTTTCTTCCTTTCCGGCATTATCATACTGTCAAAAAACCCCCGGCCTCTTTCGATGCCGGATGTTTTTTTGTTCATATATATCATATACCACATATCCTGCAGCGCCGCAGAGCATCCTGCTTCCGCTGCTCTGCCGGACGCTGAAGTTTTTTTAACCGATCAGCCAGTCGTACATCTCCTGATATTTCTTTGCGGAAACATTCCACGAGAAATCAACGGCCATGCCTCTGTCTATGATCTTGTTCCATTCGCGCTTCTTGTCATAATAGATCTTTTCCGCATAGCGGATGGTGCCAAGCATCTCGTGAGCGTTGTAATTGCTGAAGCTGAAGCCTGTTCCCGTGCTCTCGTACTCGTTATACGGCCACACCGTATCCTTCAGGCCGCCCGTCTCACGCACGATCGGCACCGTGCCGTAGCGCAGGGCGATCAGCTGGCTCAGGCCGCAGGGCTCAAACAGGGAAGGCATCAGGAAAGCATCGCTGGATGCGTAAATTCTATGAGCCACCGCCTCAGAATAATAGATCTGCGCGGAAACCTTTCCCTGATATTTCCAGGCAAAATGCCGGAACATATTTTCATATCGCTCCTCACCGGTTCCCAGCACGATGAGCTGGATGTTATCCTGACAGAGTTCATCCATCACATAAGCCACCAGGTCAAAGCCCTTCTGATCGGTCAGACGGGAAACCACGCCGATCACCATGGCCCTGTCGTCCTGGTTCAGTCCAAAATCAGCCTGCAGGGAGCGTTTGTTCTTGATTTTTTCCTTCCGGAAGTTTACCGCGTTGAAGGTGCGGGTGATGAACGGATCGGTTTCCGGATTATATTCATCGTAATCGATGCCGTTCACGATACCTCTCAGGTCGCCGCTTCTGGCGCGCATCAGGCCGTCCAGTCCTTCCCCGTAGAATGGGGTCTTGATCTCTTCCGCGTAGGTGTTGCTTACCGTCGTAATCGCATCCGCATACACCAGTCCGCCTTTTAAAAGGTTGGCGTCCTTATAGGCCTCCAGCTTATCCGGTGTGAAGAACGACATGGGAAGTCCGGTGATATCCTGTACCTCCTTGATGCTCCATTTTCCCTGGAACTTCAGGTTATGGATCGTCATGACCGTCTTGATTCCGCGGTAAAAATCGCTTCCCTGGAATCTCTCATGCAGATAAACCGGAACCAATCCCGTCTGCCAGTCATGGCAGTGGATCAGATCAGGCCGGAAATCGATCACGGGCAGGATAGACAGCGCTGCCTTTGTGAAAAAGGCAAACTTCTCAATTTCGAACAGCGCGTTGTCGCAGTAAGGCTTGAATCCGTTGAAATAAAACTCGTTATCGATGAAATAGAACTTGATGCCGTCCACTTCGGACTCCAGAATTCCCACATACTGGTTCTGCCAGTGGAAATCCATGTAGAAGTGGGTCCTGTAGGTCAGCCGGTCCTTCATCGCCTGCGTCATGCAGACGTATTTCGGCAGAATCACCCGGACATCGTAATATTTCCTGTCGATGCACTTGGGCAGCGCCCCCACTACATCCGCCAGACCTCCTGTTTTTATGAACGGCACGCCTTCTGAAGCCACAAATAGAATTTTTTTCATTGCGCATCCTCCCGTAATCAATAGAATATCCTTCTCTAAAATTCGGCTTTGCATTCATTATACATCATCGCCGCATTGAAATAAAGGACTTTTTCGTGGCCGCGTCCATTCGCGGGGAGCTGCAGATTCCTGTCCGGCCGGCTTATCAGTGAACAGAAAAAGCTTCGGGAGCAGGGCGTATCCGTTTTTTTCATCCCTTATACTGCAGGCGGATTTTATCCGCGATCAGCGCAATGAACTCCGAGTTGGTGGGCTTGCCTTTTCCGGTGTTGATGGTATATCCGAACAGCGCGTCCAGAGTTTCCATCCG
>ERZ1643247.3174-NODE-3174-length-11941-cov-4.819788_pt1 | contig 11941 bp, 9 predicted proteins | sample MGYA00579264_ERZ1643247 | MGnify/ENA primary metagenome ERZ1643247 (study PRJEB29033, sample SAMEA4952262) | chicken gut metagenome | biome: Broiler Chicken; feature: Gastrointestinal Tract; material: Caecum | place: Ireland | collected 2018 | study: Broiler... | reverse complement strand
GCTTGGGGGACTTCCCTCAACAAGCGCGTGGGGCTATCTGGATAGCCACAAGCATCGCTTGCCAGTATTATCCCGAATTCGGGATAACCAGTCGTGTCTCTACCTTAATTATATAGGATACCAGAACGCCATCTCTTTAATTTCTCCGAAGAAAAATGCCCATCCTATACAATAAATCTGTAAAACTGTATAGGAGGCATGAATATGAAAGAAATGTACGGCTACGTCCGCGTATCTACAAAAGACCAGTGCGAAGAGCGCCAACTTATCGCCATGCAGGAGTTCGGTGTCCCGGAGAAGAACATTTTTATGGATAAGCTCAGCGGCAAGGATTTTGAGCGCCCACGGTATAAACGATTACTGCGGAAATTGCGGTCGGGCGATGTGGTGGTCATCAAATCTATCGACAGGCTGGGCCGCAACTATGGCGAGATTCAGGACCAGTGGAGGCTCATTACCAAAGAGAAGCAGGCCGACATTGTCGTGCTGGATATGCCGCTGCTGGACACCCGGCAGAAAGCGGAAGACCTGACGGGTACCTTCATCGCGGATCTTGTGCTGCAAATCCTCTGCTATGTGGCCCAAATGGAACGGGAGAACATCCGGCAACGACAGGCAGAAGGCATTGCGGCGGCAAAGGCGCGCGGCGTAAAATTTGGCCGAGAGAAGATGCCAATCCCCGAAACTTTCTATCCTTTATGGGAAAAATTCCGGCAACGGGAAGTCACAGCGAGGGCTGCGGCACAGGAATTGGGCGTGGTTCACAGCACGTTTCTAAAATGGGGCAATATCGTGGAAAAAACTTCGTAAAATTTTGTTGGTTTTCAGGGTAGACTCATAAAACCACCCGCGCATCTACATACAAGTTCCAACATATAGGCAAGCTGTCATGCTCATCTCCATATGTGGTATGAAAGAGTAAGCACGACAGGTATTTATTATTTTACACGATTTGGCTTCAAAAGTCTGCTTTTGACACCAGCCCGTTTATTGTAATGGAAAGGGGGAAACCGCTTTGACCGATCAGGAATTGCGGAAACTAAGCCGGAAAGACCTGCTGGAACTGCTGATTTCTCAGGGCCGTGAGCGGGATGCCCTGCAAGCGGAACTGGAACAAGTGAAAGCGGCATTGAAGAACCGGCAGCTCTGCATTGATCAAGCCGGTTCTATTGCTGAGGCAGCCTTGCAGCTTAACGGTGTTTTCGAGGCGGCTCAAGCTGCGGCACAACAATATCTGGAGAATATCCGCCAGCGCAGCGAGCACATTGAGGAGATTTGTGCGAAGCGTGAGGCAGCCTGCTCCAAATTGGAGACAGAGACTCGGCAAAAGGTTGACCGCCAGATACAGGAGGCTGCGAAGGCGGTTCAAGTAATGGAAACGGAAGCGCGCCGCAAATGTCAGGAGATGGAGACCGAGGCAAAGGAAAAATCAGAAGCCTATTGGACGCAGCTCTCCATGCGGCTGAAAAAGTTTTATCAGGAACACGAGGAACTGAAGGGGTTGCTGGCCTCTGGAGGCAAGCAATGAAGAAATCAGAAAAAAGGGCCTCTGCGGCACCCGTGCCTACGGTGGCGCAGTTAGAGCAGGAATTAAAGAGAGAGACATACCGCAGACGATACAACCGGGTCCTACGCAGCACAATTTATACACTCATCACAGTAGCAGCGGTGGCGGTTCTTGTAGCCACCCTGTTTTTGCCTGTTTTGAGGATCTATGGTACGTCCATGACGCCCACCACGACTGATGGCGACATCGTGGTTTCTGTAAAGGGCGGTAGCTTTGAGCGGGGCGACATCATCGCCTTCTGGTTCAACAACAAAATTTTGGTGAAACGGGTCATCGCCCAGGCAGGCGAATGGGTGGACATTGACGAAGCAGGAAACGTCTCCATTAATGGCGAACCTCTGGACGAACCCTATCTGACAGAGAAAGCCCTGGGTGAGTGCGACATTGAGCTGCCCTACCAGGTGCCGGACGGTCGGTTGTTTGTCATGGGTGACCACCGCTCCACTTCGTCTGACAGCCGCAGCAGCGCGGTGGGCTGTGTAGCAGAAGAACAGATCGTAGGAAAATTGGTGTTCCGAGTTTGGCCGCTTGGTGAGTTCGGACCTTTGGAATGACAGAGAAAGGAGGAGTTGCCGATGGATCAGAAAAACTTTCTGACCCAGGCGTTGGACTTTATACAGACGCAACGGCGTCACCGTTGGTGGATGCGGGCTGTAACCGGTATGGCAGCGGTGGTGGTTTTTGTGACCACTTATCTGTTGATTTTACCAGCCATCACAATGGAAAACAGCACTTTTGAGGTGACGGTGACGCCCTCTGAGGCACCTTTAGGAGAAGCGATTCATTCAAAAATTTATACGGAGGCGGACGACGGACGGGAGGAAACCTATTTTGTCATATCCGCTGACGGAGATAATGCCGGTCTGGATGAAAGCCAACTTGATTTTGACAGTGACGGTGTTGCTGCCATTGAGGATGAGAATGGACAGACCATCGAGCTGCACCGGGAATATACCGAAAATGGTGAGGCTCAATATTGGTTCGTCCTGCTAAAAGGGCAGTCCGCCAATTTTTCTCTCCCCTGGGTCAACGGTACAGACCGCTATCGGTCTGAGTTGATTGAGGAAGAAATTCCCGTTCAGCCGGAGGAGCAGCCTGTGGAAGATACAATTCCAGAAGAACCGGAATTGCCGGAGAGCACTCCCCCTGCAGAAGAAGTTTCCCCGACGGATACAGGCGAAACGCTTCCGCCGGAAACAGACGTTGCACCAGAGGAACCATCCGGTGATCCGGACCCCTCCGAGCAGTCGTCGGAACCAGAAACCAGTGTGCCGGAGCAGGACGGTCCAGAGGTAAGCGCGCCGGTTCAAGAAGAACCCGCTGAGGAAACGGAGATGCCGTCCGCCGATGTCCCCCAGGAGCCGGAAGCTCCCGCCGTGGAGGACAGTGTTCCAGCATTGCCGGTGGAAACCGCTCCTGCGAAGGACAACGAACCGGCAGAGGATATGATTGACCAGACGAAAACTCACGATTTAGATACTCTGGCAACAAACAGCAACGCTACTTTCGCTGCGGCCAGTATTTCCAACCTGCGCTATGACGGCGTAGTTCCCATGCGGGCCGCTGGGGCTTCTACCATTTCCCTGTCCCGGCACAAAGCCCCATTGGTGGCCCGCGCGTATACGATATCCACTGCCTCTGATGCGGCATCAGTCAAAATCGAGGAGGCGAGAACGCATAGCGCGGAAGCAGATGAAAACGAAATAGAATATGAAACGGTTTATCATACAGAAACCGTGTTAGAGCGATCGGGCAATCCTGCATTAGAAGGTTCGCTGGCGCTTTCCTACGGACTGGGCAGCAGCCTGGAAGACGCTCTGTATCACATGGATCATACGCTTGTCCTGACCTGGGCGATGGAAGAAATCATGCCACAAATCCCGGAGGACGCCACTAGTTGGGCTACGGTGGAGAAAGAAGGCTTTACTGCCACCGCCTCCAACAGTGCGGTTATGCGCCAGTCCGCAATCGAAATGGCGGAGCCGGAAACGCGGGAAGGGCATGACTTCAGCAATAATATCACCAGCGTGACCGTATCTCAGCAGATAAACGGTCAGTGGGTAGCCGGTACGGAGTTTAACGACGGCGCCAATGTGCGGGTGACAATCGCCTACACCATACCGCAGGGAGCTGTCGGCACCGGCAACAAGACAATTTATTATCAGATGCCGGAGAACATAGAATTGTCCAAGACTGAAAACGGGACTGTCTACGACAATAACGTTCCCGTGGGAACCTATACCATTACGCAGGGCGGTTTAATTACCATTGTGTTTAACGATCATTATGCAGATGACCGTCCTTTCTCCGGGCAGATCCAGTTTCAGGGGACACTTAGGGCAGATGAAGGAGAAGATGGGACTGAAGTTGATTTCGGCGCAGGCGGCACCATCACCGTCAAACCCAATCCGGCCCCAACCGATGTGCGGGTGGACAAGACTGGCTTTCACCAAGATAGCGACGGTAAGCTGCACTATACGCTGACTGTTTCTTCCAGCAAAGGGACAGACGGGACGATTACAGTGACTGATGCGTTCGAGTCTTCCAACACAAACGCTACCTATGATGAGAACAGCTTCCAGATTGTCAAAATTGACGCAAACGGGAGCAAAACACAAATCAGCGGGTACACCCCGACGATTACGGAACAGTGGTCCGGCGGTCCGCAAAAGTTTGATCTCTCTGGCCTGCCTGAACTGAAAGCGGGTGAAAGCTACGAGATCACCTATACCGCCACGCCGGGGCAGACCATCGATCAAACAGGCAGTTCCACTGTAAAGAACAATGTTTCCGTTACAACCACGGGCGGCAACAGAGGTAACGACGGGAACAGCATCGAGATCTCCAAGCAAATGATCTCCAAGTCGGGCAATTACGATGCCAACGCCCAGACCATCACCTGGACCATCAACATCAACCAGGATCAGCGGGACATCGGCGGCTGGACTCTGAATGACACCATCACGGCCAATGGCGTGACGGCGGCCATGCCGGAAACAGTAACCATCAGCCCAGCGGTCAATGGGCAAACATCTATCAAGTTGCCCTACACCTTCCCCCAGGGCTCCAACGCTACCTACACCATCACCTACCAGACCAAGGTGGAGGAGTTGGAGCCTGACGAGAATGCCACCGTCACAAACGACGCACACCTCACCCATGAGGGCGAGGACTATCACGCCGGAAGCAGCGTATATCCCTCCAATCCGAGTCAGAGCCTTGGCTCCTGGAAAAATGTTGGCTGGCATGATACAAACCAGGACACCGGCGACACCGGTACCTACCAGTGGAATGCAGGCATTACGGTTCCCGGCGATGTGGATCAGGGTGACCTGGAAAGCCTGGTTTTTACCGACACCATTCATGACCTGATCGATGAGGCTGGAAACGAAATCGAGGGCAGTCATTACATCACGGCCCAGCAACTGGGTGCTATGTCAGTCAAAGCCGATGGGGTTGTGTTGTCGCTCGGTACGGATTATACCATCTGCAATGCCAGCGGTAGTCCGATTAGTGACTTCACGGGGGAAGCCGCTTACAACGGTTTCCAAATCAAATTTACCCAGACGGCGCTGACAAAGATTGCAGGCAAGACCATCAACCTGCAATACTACACCACGGTGGATTATACCAAGCTGACGGCGGGGCAGTCCTATGTCATCAAAAACACCGGAGGTATTCCGGACCACGAAACCACGCCGGAAACCAGCTATGACAAGCCGGGACAGCTGGAAAAGCAGGCCAGCATCACTGGCAATCATGCGGAGTTTACAGGTGATGGCATTACCATTGATCTTGAAGCGTCTCAGGGTATCATCCATTACCGGCTGCTGGTCCACACCACCAAGACGACCACCGGCGATATTGTGGTCACCGACCACCTGCCTGCTGGGGCCGCGCTGGTGGAGGGCTCCGCCTATATGATGTTCTATTACAGTGACAACAGTGAAACGGATTATATCAGTTGGTGGGACAGCCAGGAACACACATATAAAGCAGCAGAGAACTTCAGCGTTGCCTCCAGGGAGGAAAACGGGCATACAGTCCTCACCTTCACCATCAAGGATGGCTACAACGGAAATCATCAGAATGAATGGGACACACAGACCAACACCCTGGCCATTTACTACGATGTTTCCATCGCCAAAGACCCCATTTGGACGGACAATCCCGGACTGGAGGAACACCTGTATACGAACCATGCCTCATGGGGGGACAGCGAAGCGGAGACAAACGTCACGGTAGACCGGGAGGTGCCGGATCTGGAAAAGACCGGGGCACAGCTACCTCAATACGACTCTGATGGCAAGCCGATGCAGGATGCTGAGGGCAACACAATCTGGTCCAATACCGTGCAATACAGCGTCATCATCAACGCTGGCGGAAAAGACCTGGCTCCGGGCCTGGACTACGTTACGATGTGGGACAGGCTGACAGTTGGCAATGCGGCAGGAGCAGAATTGCAGCCGGGCAAGGTGCATTTGTACCATTACGACCCGGATCAGGAAAATAACCTTGGGCCGGAGATTGACAGCAGCCTGTACGCCTATACCTATGACGAGCAGACGTATACGCTGACCTTTAACTTGCCGGACGAAACCGCCTGCGTTTTGGTTTATGAATACGTCATTGACCGCGGCAATGCGGCGGGCAATCTGAACATTTCCAATGAGGCGCACCTTGCCGGCAGTACGGGTTCCGGTTCCAAGGAGGATATTGTGCTGGCGGATACCTCTTCTTCCGCCACGGCAACCAAGCGGGAGCTGACTCTGTATAAGGTAGATGCCACCAATTACGGCAAACTCCTTCCCGGCGCAGTGTTTCAGCTGGAGGAATATCAGAAAGCCACCGGTTGGAAGAAACTGCTGGATGATCTGACAACGGATGAAAATGGCAAGTTCACCCTGAGCCGCATAGAGGACGAGCACTTTGAGAACTTTAACTTTCAGGACAACACTCTGTACCGCCTGACAGAAATACAGGCCCCCGCCGGTTACGCCTCGCTGAACGAAACCTACTATTTTGTGTGGGTCAAAGACGGACAGACGGCAGAGGAGGCGAAACAGGAAATGCTAAGCAGCGGTCTACTGGGCGATGGCACAGTGGCATCGGAACAGGTGCGTTTCCTTACTGCTTCCGGCGCTCTGTATGTGCCCAATGAACCCACCGATCTGACGGTGAAAAAGCTGTGGCAGGATACAAATGGCTTCTCGACAGATCCAGGTGCAGAGAATGTGTCAATCACTCTGTTCCAACAAGTTGTTGATACAAATGCAAAAACTGTGACAGTGAAGTCAACAGGACACCAGAGCTGGTCAACAACACATACCAGTGTGGTCAATCTGGCAGTGGGTAGCAACCTGACGATTCTAATTGGTGGTGTTTATAAAAAAAGTCTGGATATTCAAGTTGGCAACTCTGACCCTGTTTCTGTTTCAACAGGTGACGGACAGATTTGGACCTATACGGTCAGTCATATTACAGATGATACAGTCATTAGTATATCTCCAACTGACCAAAACGAGGGAAACAGTTTTGGCAATATTTCTTTCACAGGGTATACAACTCCTACATTCGTTCCGCAGGGAGACCCGACAGTATACGAAACCGTAACGCTGAATAAGGACAATGGCTGGTCGTACACCTGGCATAACCTGCCGAAAACAAACAATGCAGGGCAAAGAGTTTACTACCATGTACAGGAGACCACGCCGGTTGATGGTTTTGAAGTGATCTATTCCAGCAACAACAACGACGGTGTGGGAGCTGGCGAACTTGTGGTCATCAACCGCGCAATATTCACTCTGCCCGAAACCGGCGGGGCCGGAACTACCCTATTTACAACAGGCGGCCTAGCGCTGTTGGCGCTGGCGGGCCTGATGTATATAATCCTGCGCCGAAAGGGGGATGAGGCTCCCTGATGGACGCACATGAAATAAATCGCCTCAAATTCTAAAGAAAACGAAAGGAAGTAAAACACATGAAGCACATGAAAAAGCTGACAGCCATGTTCCTCGCGATGATCATGGCCGTAGTGCTGGCCGTTCCTGCGTTTGCAGCGGGCGAAACCTACACCATCACCGCCCCCGACAATGGCCACACCTATGAGGTCTATCAGATCTTCACCGGTGACTACTATGAGGGCGTCCTGTCCAACATCAAGTGGGGCCAGAACGGCACCGGCACCACCGGCGAGGCCGTTTCCTCTGAGATCATCACTGAACTGACTGGCGCTACCGGCAGCGACACCGAAAAGCTGGCGGTCATCGAGAAGTACGTCAATCTGAATAGCGACGAGTTCGGCACCGTCTACAACGGCAATCCCCTCACCGTCCCCGGCGGCTACTACCTCATCAAGGATGTGGACGGAAGCCAGGAGGGCGAGGACTATGCTTACACCCTCTACATCGTCCAGGTGGTGGACAACGTGACCATCACCCCCAAGGCTGACGTACCTGAGTTTGAAAAGAAGGTTCAGGACGCTGATGACACCGCCGGCACCACCACTGGCTGGCAGGACTCCGCCGACCACGACATCGGCGACATCATCAACTTCCAGCTCAAGGGCACCGTGGCCGACAATTACGACGCCTACAAGGTCTACAAGTTTGTCTTCCACGATACCGAGAGCAAGGGTCTGACCTTCCAGGGCGTCACCGCCGTCAAGGTGGATGGCACCACCACCATCGACAACAGCTACTATCAGGTCATCCAGTCCCCGGGCGACGGCTGCACCTTCCATGTGGTCTTTGAGAACCTGAAGAACATCGACTCCGTCCACGCGGGCTCCGTCATCACCGTGGAGTATACATCCAAGCTCAACGAGAGCGCTGTCATCGGCTCTGCGGGCAACCCCAACACCGCCAATCTGGAGTTCTCCAACAACCCCAACGACGAGCAGGGCGGCGAGACCGGCGAGACCCCTGACGATACCGTCATCGTCTTCACCTACAAGACCGTCATCGACAAGGTGGACGGCGAGCAGCAGCCTCTGGCCGGTGCGGAATTCACTCTGGAGAAGTTCGTGGCCGATGAGGAAGGCACTGACACCTATAATGAAGTAAAGGGTAGTTGGACTAAGGTGGGCGATGCTGTTGTCACCGAGGAGGGCACCCGGTTCACCTTCTCCGGTCTGGATGACGGCGCTTATCGCCTGACTGAGACCAAGATCCCCGATGGCTACAACACCATCGAGCCCATCATCTTCACCGTCACCGCCGAGCACGAGGTGGAATCCGACAACCCCGCCCTCACCAGTCTGAACGGCAACAAGGTCAGCGGCGAGATCACTTTCACCGCCAACCAGGGCGAGGGCTCTCTCGCCGCCACCGTGGTCAACCAAACTGGTTTGGAACTGCCTGAGACCGGCGGCATGGGCACCACCATCTTCTACATCATCGGCGGCGTCCTGGTGGTAGGCGCCGGCGTGCTGCTCATCACCAAGAAGCGTATGAGCGCGAACAGCGAGCAGTAAGTTCCTCTATCAACCGGTCTGTGAATCCCTGTGAGCCATTTTCCGCATACAGGGAAAATAAATCTTACAGACGATTTCCGCTGTGCCGGGCAGGCCAAAACCTGCCCGGCGTCAGCGGCAAGGAGAGCCCTATATGAAAAATCGAAAATCTACCATTGTGTTGCTGCTGGTCTTTCTTATAGGGTTGTCCTTGCTGCTGTACCCGACCGCAAGCGACTGGTGGAACTCTTTTCATCAGTCCCACGCTATTGCCAGCTACGCCGAAGCGGTGGCCGAAATGGACGATGTTTCCTACGAACAGGCTTGGGCACAGGCACAAGCCTACAATGAGACACTGCGCAGCAATAACCGCCGCTATCAGCCAACGGAGGAAGAAACCGAACAGTACGAAAATTTGTTGAACATCTCCGGCAACGGCATCATGGGCTATATCGAGATCCCCGCCATCGGGGTCTCCCTGCCTATCTACCATGGCACTGAGGACACGGTGCTGCAAATCGCCATCGGCCATATCGAGGGCAGTTCCCTCCCCGTAGGTGGTCCCGGCACCCACTGCGTGGTTTCCGGCCATCGGGGACTGCCTTCTGCGAAGCTGTTCACCGATCTGGACAAGCTGACGGAAGGAGATACCTTTATGCTCCGTGTGCTGGACGAAGTTCTGACCTATGAGGTGGACCAGATCCACATCGTGGAACCGCATGAGGTGAGCCTGTTGGAGATCGAAGAAGGCCGAGATTTGTGTACGCTGGTTACCTGCACCCCCTATGGGGTCAACTCCCACCGACTGCTGGTACGAGGGCATCGGATTGAAAACCAGGAAAGTGCGTCCTCCATCCGTGTCACGGCGGACGCCATGCAGATCGAGCCAGTCTTGGTTGCACCGGCGGTGGCAGCACCGATGCTGCTCGTTTTGTTTATTTGGCTGCTGGTGAGCAGTCCGAAAAAGAGCGGCAAGAAGAAAAAAGGGAAGGAATGAGGTGGAGCCTGTGAAAATATATCGCGTTTGGAGACGCATAGCCGCATGGCTGACTGTGTTTTTGTTGATGTGCTGCTTTGGGACAACGGCCTTCGCCTATGAAGCTATTGATACCGGGCGGGAAGCCTCCCTTACCGTCTACTTTGGAAAGGATGGAAGCGGCTTCCCCGGCGTAGAGTTCCGGGCGTATCGGGTGGCGGATGTGTCCGCCGACACGCAGTTTACCCTTTCTGGTGACTTTGCGGAGTACCCCGTCGTAGTGAATGGCCTGGACAGCTCCGGCTGGCGCGCCTTGGCCCAGACGTTAGACGGCTATGTGGCGCGGGATGAGCTGACGCCCCTTCAGACAGCGAAAACGGGAGCCGATGGCAAGGCATTTTTTGACCATCTGGATACAGGTCTGTATCTGGTGACGGGCGACCGTTACCGTCAGGGACGCTACATATACACCCCGGAACCGTTCCTGATTGCGTTGCCCACGTTGGATGATGCGGATGCCTGGGTCTACGATGTGACTTCCTCCTGCAAGTATGACTGCAACTATAACCCGCCTGGGAGCGGAGATGATACCATCGACCGGGAAGTACTCAAGGTTTGGGAAGATGACGGACATAAAGATAAACGCCCGGACGAGATTATTGTCCAGCTCCTGCGGGACGGCAAAGTGTATGACACCGTGACATTGAATGAGCAGAACAACTGGAACTATACCTGGTCGGACTTGGACGATGATTATCAGTGGCGTGTGGTGGAATATAAAACGCCGGAGGGTTATACGGTTTCCGTCAACCGTCAAGGCATTACTTTTGTTATGACCAATACCTGGGAGGGATCGCCAGATACACCGCCCGAAACGCCTCCCCCGGAAACCCCACCTGAAACGCCGCCAGATGAGCCGGATGAACCAACCCCACCGGACACCCCGGATGAACCCGGACTCCCTCAGACCGGTGCGCTTTGGTGGCCGGTGCCTTTACTGGCCTGCAGCGGGGTTCTGATGTTCCTGATTGGCTGGGCTAGGAGGCGCCATGAGAGACAGTAATTGTAAGAAGAAGCCAGGCGTTTGCCTGATGGTAGGAGGGCTACTGCTGATTGCAGCGGCCTTTCTGCTTACCGGGTATAACCTGTGGGACGACTGGAGGGCGAACCAAGCCGCTGAAAAGGTGATGGAACAGATGCCTACTCCGGCGGAAATGACGGAGCTGTCTTCCCTTGACCCGGATGAGCAAAAGATCCCTGACTATATCTTAAACCCAGATATGGAAATGCCAACGGTTGAAATTGACGGCCATGACTATATCGGTACGCTGGAGATCCCAACCTTGCAGCTTTCCCTTCCGGTTATGAGCGACTGGAGTTATCCAAGGCTGAAAATTTCCCCTTGCCGGTATGCTGGGACAGCGTATAAAAACGGCTTTGTTATCGCAGGTCACAATTACCGCAGGCATTTCGGGCTGCTCAGCCGCCTTGCGGTGGGCGACCAGGTAACATTCACCGATGTAGATGGAAATGCTTTTTGCTACCAGGTGACGGAAGTGCAAGTCTTAAACCCGACCGCCATTGAGGAAATGGTTTCTGACGATTGGGACCTTTCCCTTTTCACCTGCACGCTGGGTGGCCAGACCCGCCTTACCGTGCGGTGTGAAAAGGTGGATTTCTGTGATTGATTGTAGATAAAAGCAGGCCGTTTATTGCGGAAAGGACCGCCTATGAGCTATTATCCCTTTTGAGAGCCCTCCTGGAGAAGGGGGTAAAACCAAACGAATACCATCGCCTGCTTATGGGGCGCGGACAGTTGATGAACTGTCTGCGCCCCATTTTCTTTCGACGGCATTCCCCCGTATTTGCTGGAAGTATTTAGCAAGTATAGAGGAATGCCGTCGAATTTTTTGCGGGAATATTCCCGCAAAAGCCAGATGCACAC
>ERZ1643247.3164-NODE-3164-length-11959-cov-30.325437_pt1 | contig 11959 bp, 18 predicted proteins | sample MGYA00579264_ERZ1643247 | MGnify/ENA primary metagenome ERZ1643247 (study PRJEB29033, sample SAMEA4952262) | chicken gut metagenome | biome: Broiler Chicken; feature: Gastrointestinal Tract; material: Caecum | place: Ireland | collected 2018 | study: Broiler... | reverse complement strand
AGACAGATAACCTTATCCGAATCCTGTATATTCTTCGCGATTTTCATGGAGCCGGCTTCGCTCTCGCCAAATAGAACTTCTACCAAAAATCCACCTTCTTTCCGCAAAATCCAACTGCCTTTATTGTACCAAAAACATATATGAAAAGCCATATTCTTTCCTCTATATCCGACAAACTACACGTTACATAAATCGTCAGGAGTGACAAAAAGCGGAAACCATCTCCGGTCCCCGCCTTTCCATAATAAATTTATTCTGTTTTCTTTGATGTTCTCCATACTCAGTTCGATGTGATTCCTGTTAAGAAAACATACATTGCCATCTCTTCCATATAAGTGATGTGACGGATCATTTCCGCAAGTTTCTCATTCTGAGGATTTTCTTTTATCTCCCTGATCCGTCTTTTTAATTGAGTTTTCTCATCTTTCGAGAAGAACTGATTCAGATTTTTAGATTCCTTCAATATAGAAAGCAGAGCCATATCAGCAGGTTCCATTTCTTCTTCCGATGCTACTGCTGCTTTCAACTTCGCAATCAGCTCGTCCTTATACTCTTTCACCGGAATGTACACCTTTTTCGGTCTGAACATTCCTCCCTTTTCTTCTTTTGCCAGACCGTCCTCCTGCAAAGATCTTCCAATCAGTTCCATGAGCTGTCTGCACCTGCTGCCCGAATACCAATCCGTCATTATTTTGTTTACATAGCGATGTTTTTCTCTCAGATATACATATAGTGGCTGAAGGTGTCTCAACTCATAAGGCAGATCTTTAACTACCTCAATTTTCTTATTTTCCTCAGCAATAATCCTCGCAGACAGGAGATCCATAAATGCTGCCGCTGCAAGCCCTGCGCCCGATTCCTCTCTTCGCATCGATGGAAGCACGCCGTATTTATCCGTCACCAATATGTAGTATTCCTGTGCGATCGATTTTCTCTCCATGATAGATTCCTCCGATATTTTCCTGATTTTCTCGTAACAGTTCAGCCATCTGACGTCAGGAGACAGATTTATGCTTGCATAAAGATCCGGCGACCGACCGACAGATGGGCTAAACTGTTACGTTTTCTCACCCGCAGACCATTAATCCGGATATAAATGGATACCGCTATGACGGAATCACTCCCAAAATCCAGATAAAGAACAGAGATACGGCCAGAGCAATCAGCCCCGAAAGAATCGCCAGAAATATTTTCTGGTGCAGTCTTTTCCCTTTTTCCCGGTTTTTTTCGATCTCACTCAGACTTTTCCCCTCCAGAAAAGCTTTGATTTCCTGATAAGTCTGCATATCGAACTTAGACTTCTTTTTCTCCACCCGGTAAGCCACGATAATTCCTGCTTCAAGGATCACGATCCAGATTACCATTCCCACATAAGACAAAAAATGTACCAGCGGGATCGGAGTAATGATGATTGCCAGAAGCAGTACCGTAAAAGCCAGGCTCAGATGTTCATATTCTTTCCTGTCAGCACTGTTGTTGATCTGTTCCGTCATCTTTTCCATATCTCCTTTGATTAATTGGTCCAAAGAGACATTAAAAACTTTACTAAGCAACACAAGACTATTCACATCCGGATAACTTTTATCATTCTCCCAGTTTGAGATTGTCTGTCTGGAAACATATATTTTCTCCGCCAGAGCATCCTGTGATAACGCTTTCTCACTCCGGTATTTCTTAATCTGTTTTCCCAGTTCCATTTTCTGTCTCCCTGCACATAAATTTTAATCATAAAAGTGTGGATTTGTCTGTCAAAAGTCTTTGACATCCCTGTTTTTCCAAGATTTTTGTACTGACAAACATCTTTGCAGACTTCATCGATCTCATATAACATGGAAATGTCTCAGGGCCTTTCCAATCCCATCGTCATCCACGTCACTTGTCACATAATCTGCAATTTTCCTGACACAGTCCCCTCCATTTCCCATGGCGACTCCGATTCCGACGGCTTTAAGCATATCGATATCATTTTCTGCATCGCCGAACGCCATGATCTCATTTCGCTCAATCCCATATGAATTGCAAAAATATTTTATTCCTTCTACTTTCCCGCCCTGATCAGAGATAATATCGACTCCATTATCACACCATCTGGCAAATCTGCATCCTTCAGGAATATATTTTTCAAACACTGTTTCTTCCTGCCGTGTCAGAAAAGCAATTGCCTGATAAATCTTTCCGTTTTCGTATGTACCGATCTCCGGCACAGGGGTAGATATACTGCACTGAGCCTTACGCACAGTATCATCCACATAATTGATATAAATCCTGTCTGTCTCAACCAGCGCCAGCGGATATCGTTTTTCACAAAAGAGTGCTGTCAAATCATCTGTCACATTCTCGTTAAAAGGCGCTCCGAATATAACATCTCCCGACTCGTCCAGACATAATTGTCCGTTTAAAGTAACATACCCGTCAAATCTTATATCATGAACGGGAAGTCTTTCCAGCTCGGTCGAATGTCTTCCTGTCGCCATAAAAATCCTGATTCCTTTATCCCGCAATTTTCTGAGGGCCTGTACTGTATTCTGAGGAATGCACTTAGTTGTATGAGAGAGCAGAGTTCCGTCTAAATCAAAAAATATTGCCTTTATCATAAATGCTCTATCCCCTTCTTATATAAACCAGTTCTGTTATTCCATTATAAACCTTCGTATGCTTCAGTCGGAGCTGTATTACTCTTTCTATTTTTCCGAACGGAGGGATACCATCCCCCAAAATCGTCGGTATAACCGAAATATGATATTCATCGATCAGGTTTTTCCGGATCAGAGGCTGAATAATGCAACGTCCCCCGCAGATCCAGATATTTTTACCCGGTGTTTCTTTCAGGTACACAGACAGCTCGCATGGATCTTCCCTGACAAATTTGATTTTCTCTGTTGAGTCCTCATTTCTATGGGTAACAATATAGCTTGTCAGATTTTCATAGGGCCATTTTTCCGGCGAAAGTTCCCTCCTGATCTGAGCATAGGTATTCCATCCCATCACAACAGTGTCGATATCTTTTATGAACTCTGAATAGGTATCCTCATTCTCTGTCTCTTCGTCCTGCCCTGCCAGCCAGTCCACGCTTCCGTTTTTATCAGCAATATAGCCGTCAAGACTCACAGCAATGTATAAAATAATCTTTCTCATATTCTTTTTCTTTATGAATGTTCCTCCACATACTTGAGAAAATCCGGCGTCTTTGACCAGTATTTCACACCCCAGTTCTCAAAGTTCCATTCTTCCATATATTGGTTACACTCATAATCAACATAATAGAGAACACCATCCTGCATAATAAAATTTGTTGGGAAATAATCAATATTTGTATCTGCCGCATACAGCAGACGACACATCTCTTTTACCTGACGCAGGCACTCATCCAACGGTCTGTCTTTAAGACCATTTCATAGACCGTATCACCCTCTATATATTCCTTTACGATTCGTTCATTGTCCGTATCCACATCCAGCATCTTAGGCAGAGTGATTCCGATCTCTTTCAACCGCTTGTAATCCTTCAGCTCCGCCTCAATTTTATTCCCGAACTGATAATAATCACAGGGCTCATGATGGATCTGTTTTAATACAACTTTTCCCTGATTGGATTCTGCCAGATAGGAATATCCGCCCTTGCCTTTCCCAAGCAGTTTCAATATCCGGTATTCTTTTCCGTTTACTGAATGTATCTTTCCTATTTCCTGCCTGAATTCATAAGTCGGCATAATTTTACTATCCCTCCTCTACTTCCTTTTCCATCCCTATATTTGGGGGCAGCTCCATTTCATGCTCCATTTTTATAAATCCATATTTTTCATATAGCGGCCGCCCCATGTCTGTTGCCTCAAGCGAAATTGCTGTAATATTCCTCGCATAGCATTCCAGTACAAGCATATCCAGCACCTTGGAAGCTATCCCTTTTCTTCTATAATCAGGATGCGTATACATATTCATAATATATGCTTTATTTCCGCTTGGATTATGATATGTAGGCATGACCTGAAAGAAGCTCACTCCTCCTGCACCAACGACAGTATTTCCATCATATACCAGATATGCTATATGTGTATTGTTGTTAAGAGTCCTTTCATAATATGCATATGACTCACATCTCACTTCACTCATATCCACGTCAGCCGATAATTGGTTCGCAGCTCTTAATACTTCTATTCTTGTTTCTGTCAGTATGTCTATATCACTGAGGTCTGCCTTTTTATATATTAAATTCATCTTATTCCTCTTTTTCATTTCCAAATCACACTGCATTTTCCCGTCACTCCTCTGAAGTCACATCAGTGCCAGTCCGCACTCAAATGCCAGCGCCATATATTTCTCCGCCCCATTCATTCCATACTGCATCAAATCTCTGATCTCCCATGTATCATCACCTAGATTATCCGCACCGTATAGAAATTGAATAAAAGGGATCTTCCTGTATTGCGAAACTGCCAGCATGGACGCGCACTCCATCTCGACCGCAAGACATTCCTGTTCTTTCCTCTCCCGTATCATCGGAAGAGTTTCCCTGTAAATGCCGTCTGTCGTCCATGTCTTTCCTTTGACATAAGGGCATCCCAGATCCTGCAGGACATTCTCCAGTACATTCACGCATCTTTCATCCGCCTCTATCTCCGGCGACGGAGCAGCGTAATGATAGCTCGTCCCCTCATCGCGCACCGCTGAGACAGGAACGATGATCTTTCCTTTCGCTTTCTCGTCATCCAGTACGCCGCAGGATCCGAACAATACGAACCGCTCCGCGCCCATTGCCACAACTTCCTCAAAGCCGACCACGCAGGCGGGCGCACCTACTCTTGACTGGAAAAACGCGATATCTGTATCTTTATAGCGGATCTTATAGACCGGCATTGTTCCGTTTGCGGTATATAACTCCGCAATCTGCTCCACATGTTTCAAAGAAGCGTATTTCCGGATGATATTGTCTGAAAATGTGGATACACAGATCTTCGGGAAACCTTTTATCTTCTCTGTCGTATCCGACGGATTGATCAGTGCCGGTGCAGATATATCTAATCTTTGAAATATTGTCTCAACAGCCATCTTCTGATCCTTTCTCTTCTTCAGGTACAGTTCGCACCTTTTTCATCACATAATTTGTCAGCAGTATCCCTTTTCTCTCCACCTGCTGTTCCCGCACGACCTTATAGCCTCTTTTCTCAAAAAACGGCTTTGCCGTAATAGATGCGTGGGTTGTAAAGTTTTCCGCATCCACCGCCTGTTCCAGTCTGTCGCAGAGCTCTGACGCGATTCTGTGCCGCTGAAAATCTTTGTGCACATACAACCGGTCGAGATATCCTGTACTGTCCATATCCGCAAAGCCTACAATCTGTTCGATTCCGCTCTCTTTCTCCGGCGGCATCACTGCTGCCAGCGTCATATGCTCCTGCAAAGACTGATTCCACGCCGCATAATCTATATTACCATCAGCCCACGCATCCAACTGCTGTTCCGTATAGTCCGCAGCATTGACGGTATGTACTGTATTATAAAAAAGTGCGGCTATCTCTTTTAAATCTTCCTGTCTGTACGTTCTGATTTCCATAGCTTTACTCCTTTTTATCCTGCCAGTTTCCATTTCGTCAAATCCATACACTGGCGCTCATGTTTATTGTCACTTATTCTTCCTAAAAGGTGCTATAAAGAGAACAATCATTACCGCCAGGTACACAATATACAACACATATGTAATTGCATTATTCCATGGGAATCCCGCCTCCGGATGATTCAGTGCATATGCAATAAATGCAATAGCCAATATAAGCATCAAAGCGGCTATTATTCTCGAAAGTTTCTTTGTCATTTTACTTGCCCTCCTTTGATAAAATCTCGTTTTCAACTCAAAGAGCCACCAGCCTCGTCGAACTTTAACACCATAAATGTATCTGCCGTATAATTATCATTATATCTTTCTGTCTGTTGAAATCCTGCCCTTTCATATAAACGGACCGCACGCTTGCTCGATGACAATGTATCAAGATACATTTCCCCGTATCCGTTTTGCTTTGCCTCTTGAATCGCTGTATTCAGCAGCAGCCGTCCCAATCCTTTTTTATGATACTGCTCCAGAAGATACAGGGATTTCAGTTCGCACTTATCGCTGTCCAGTTTTTTCAGTGCTGCCGTCCCGATCATGGCTTCGCCTTCAAAAAGACACCAGAAATGCTCGAAATATTCTGATACATCGTTATACATCTTATGGCGGCCATTCAGTTCGAAACATCTGCCCGATTGCGGCAGACATATTTCCAGAAATTGAAGCAGCTTATCATGATATTGTCTTTTATACTTCTGAATTGTGCACATTATTACTCCTTAACAAGATGCGCTGTAATGATCGTACAACTTGAAGCATTAACCGTAATTTTAACATTATCTGTCTGACAGTACCAATTCTTGCCCTGCTTATAGATATTACAGTCAGGAGATAATATTTTATCTCTGCAATATTCCACAACATCTGCTGTTTCCAGCCGCAGATTTTTCTTTATCCGGTCTGCTCCCATCGGAGTTGTATGAAGCCTGTCCAGATTTAAGAGCAGCAGTTTTCCATCTGCTTTCTGGTCATCCGATTCCTCACCCTCAATTTTGTAACCTTCCCTGACCAGCCGTTTCAATGCCTTCGCTTCGTTTTCTTTTTTCACCAGAATGTAATCCGTATTATATGTAGAGACAACAAATATACCGATCTTCTCTTTTGCCAGAAGTGTAGATATTTTTGCCAGAATTCCTATCAGTGAGAAATCAAGGACTCCTTGGATCCGGAATGCCCGCCAGCCATCTTCGCGCTCTGTCGTGTTATCAGGCGCATCCTCCGTCAGACACACCAGCGAGTTTTCCTCATCCGTTTTACCGATAAAACAATATTCGGATTCCAGATTTACTTTTGAATAATCTGTCACTTTGCAGACCGAAAAATCTCTTTTAATTCTCTGTAACTCCATCTGTACCCTCTCCGTTTCTTAAAATTCTTGAGCTCTCTCCATCGGGGTTCCCACTTCAATCAGATTCCCGTCCGGATCATAAAACCGGATGACTTTCTGCCCCCAGCTATGAGTCATAAGCCGGTTGACATACTTAATTGAGGGATACAATTTTTCAAGTTTCTGAGCAAACGCTTCCAGATCCCGCTCCTCAAAATACAGTTCACAGGCATTGCTTTCCGAAATAATATCCTTTTCCAGAAATTTTTTCCAGATTTTTTTGTCCTGAAGCACAAGCCCCTCGGTCAGAATCATATTTCCTTCATTATCAAGTACCATATCAAGACCGAACAGATCGTGGTAAAACTGCTTTGATCTTTCAATATCATCAACGACGATCAATATATTTTTTAATCTCATCTACACACCTCTTTTGTCATATTTACTTTCTAAACTACCATATTGCCTGCAGGATAAACGCGGACATTACCAGCATCGCAATCACCTGAATGACCATACTGATGCCATCAATCAGATAAGACGGCTGTCTGATTTTTCTCATTTCCCTGATAAAAGAAATATCATATCCCATTGTAAATACTGCGTTTATAATTACCTCAATAATCAAAAACATTATCAGATTATTTTTGCCCCCATAAGAGATTCCAAATCCAATATGTGTAACGACAGTTTCCGGAATATTCTCCCAGTTCACAAGTAATAGAATTCCGCTCATTCCTATTATTATCCATGAAACATAGTTAATAATCTTTTTAATTTTATCCATTTATTGCTCCTTACATTGCCGATAACACTAAGACCTAATCTTCCAATTTTTTCACTATGATTTTCAGACTTTCCGGATCTACAAAGCTGACTTTCTGCCCGTATGTCTCGATCATCGCCCGGGTATCTGCATCCTGCTCCCCGGCAGGCTGTTTTTTCGCCTGTTCATAGAGCATTTTCATCATCAGCCTATGTTTGAAACTCAGCTTTTCATAATCAATCCCGCCTCTCAGATGATAAAATTCCGTCCTGTCAGCAAGGGAGTTCGGTATCTGTCTGATCGCAGCTTTCCTGATATTCTGTACGTTCTTTTCATCATCCGGATCGGCAAGCCCTACTGTGATCACAACAAATCTTTTACACTTATCTGCCGAAATCTTTTTCGCTGTCTTTGCCATGCCCATGACACCGCCGGCATAAAGACCGCCCACATAGACGATCGTTTCATATCCATCCGGCGCCTTTACTTTATCATACGATAACACTTTGCATTTCATCTGTTCTGCCAGTGCTTCTGCATATACTTTTGCTGTTCCATAACAGCTTCCGTATATAATGATTGCTCCCATATGCTTTCTCCTTGATTTTATATTGGGTTATTTTTCTGTATTTTTTCTCCAATCTGCAACAGATAATCACTTAGCTGACACCCGGAAGCCGTAATCCACGGTCCCATTCTCCCACTGTCCCTGCACAAGATACACACATCCCGGCTGCGCGGTAAATTCTGTATTACCTTTTTCATTTTCCTGAACTTCTACAGGAGTCCCTTCCGGAATCGCAGCCGCGCTGTCCTGATACTGTTCCAGCAAAGAATCATCCCATGAAAGTATCTGAACACTTTCAGGTTTTTCATCAAACTCCAGTTCCATAGTCATAGGTTCTGACAGTTTTGTCACTTCTGTCGGCTCTGTCTGCAGAACATGAGGTGCATCTGTAGTAATCGTTCTGCTTTCTCCATTTTCCTCGTAAGTCCATGTACAACTCAAAGCCTCGGGGATCATTACCGCCACAGACGCCAGTTCATCCGTATAGCATACATTCAGATAAGGGAGCTGGGAGGGATCTTTTTTTATAAAAATCTCATCCAGATAATGCCCGTATTCCTGTATATACTTCTGGTTTGCCTGTTCTGTCCTTTCTATTTTAGTAATTCCATGATACTGGGCAGGATAAGACTGTGCCATAATCCCGTTTCCATAGATATTTACCACATCTCCGTTCTTCAGATCCTGCTCTTTGATTTTTTCTCCCTCTTCATCATAGAGTTCTCCTTCAGGTATTGTCCCCGTAAACGGATACTCCCCCGCCAGATTTACAAAGAGACTGTTTCCATCGTCATTTTGTAAATAGACTGCTGTCAGAAACTGCCCGTTGTCTGCCTGTTTCTCATCATCTGATGACTTATCTCCTCTGAAACGATTCTGCTCTGCTGCACATGCGGCTAATATAATAACCGCCAGTATTGCAATAACAATAACAAATGTAATATTTTTATTTCTTTTCATTACCCCTGTCCTTTCCAATATCTGATTGGGATACAATCCGTACGGCTGCCGCCATTCCGCCGTCACCATATGTCGGATTTTTCAGAAACTCCTCTGCCCCGCTGCTTATAGTCCCTTCTCTGTCAAGTGCATAAAGTATTTCATTTTCCCATTTAAAAAGTCTCCCCATAGATACTGCTTCTATTCCCAGCAGAGCTTCCGCAATATATTTCTGATAAGTACGGGCATGCTTTTCAATAATAAATCTCATAATTTCCAGACGTTTATCCATACTCTTTATATTCGATGAGACAGGAGCTGTACGATATTCGATCAGCATTTCTTCTACGATTCCGATAGATGTATCCGGCTCAGTTTCAAGCATGCTCAGAAAGAACTCCCAGTCCTCGAACCCTGAACGCATAGATTCATCATAACCGCCGCACATCTCCCACGCGCTCCGACGCATAATATGTGTTGCCGGACAGCAGTTACGGGAAAGGAATGCTGCCACATCCCCACCGCACGGACATACTGCTGCGTTTAGCGCACCGAATGTCTGCATCCACGAAGATGCCGCCACCATACGAGAAGACTCGCACAACATCCGTCTGACCTTCTCAATATAAGCCGGCCTTAATCTGTCATCACCATCAAGTACCAGAACCAGCGGCGAACATGTATTCCTGATTCCGGCATTTCTGGCTGCCGACACTCCGCGGTTCTCCTGCCATATAACCTGTACCGGAACAGGAGCTTCCGTGTCCGCCTCGATCTCTCTTAATATTCTTACAGATTCTTCATCTGCAGATCCGTCATCTACTATAGTTATTCCTGCCGGTCTGACCGTCTGACCATACACAGATTGAACGGCTTCACGCAGCATTTCTCCTTGATTATAGCTGGTAATAACTGCCTCTACATCCCCGGCAATACCAGTAATGTTGTCAAATACTTTCATCATCTTATTCTCCAAATGGCTCGACTTCTCCCATGTCTGCCGTGAACTCATACTCCAGTGACGTGTCTTGTGCCCCCACAAGTCTGATACGATTTTCTCCTTCTTTCACTTCAACCGACTCTGATAAAGACTTCTCATTTTCCTCTCCCGCAATGCATTCCGCAAGGGTAGTTACCGTTCTGTCCGGGCTGACATAGATAAGCTTTGCCTTCCCTGCTGTAACTGTCAGGCTGTAAGAGATATTTACTTCATTCTCTTCATAGCCCGTATCTCCTTCCGCCTGTTTCTGTGTCCATTATAATATAAAAGAGAGCATAAAAGTATATTTTCTTACATGCTCTCTGTCGTAATATAAATAAAAATTGTCTTACAATCTCTTTACTTTTCTCAGTATTTTCCTGCCGTTTTCCCAGTCCTCCGCCGTCACCTCAGCCACATATCCGCCGCCGTTTTCCACCTGCCAGTGATAGAATTCATATGCATCCTCAGACAGTTCCGAAAGCACCGCCATGATCGTACCGCCATGCACGATAAAGGCCGCACTGTCTGTCTCTTCACTCAGAAGCCTGCCGATCCATTTCTTTACTCCACCCACACATCTCCTGCGAAATGATATCTGCTCTTCTCCTCCCGGGAATGCAGTCATCCCGCCGGATTCCATCCACCGGATATACTCCGGTTCATCTTTCAGGTCTTCATAAGTCTTCTGCTCATATTCACCGAAATCACACTCTCTGAGCATCGGTTCTGTACTTATCTCCTGCCCCGGATAAATAAGTTCTGCAGTCTGGATGCACCGCTTCAGCGGACTTGCAATGATATGTTGTACAGGCGGATACAGCCCGCCAATACTTTTTTTCTGACGCTGCCGGAACTCTTCCACTGCCTGTTCGGACAGATCTTCATCCGTCCGGCCGATATACTGTCTTCTCTCATTGCCCGGCGTCTTCAGGTGCCGGATAAATACAATCTTCATATTTCTCCTTATCACTTCCCGGCCAGCACGATCACCGCCAGCATCGCCAGCTCACACATCTGCAGAAAATATCCCGCCAGATCCCCGGTCGTTCCGCCGAACTGCTTTCTGCTCATCCGGTAATAATAAGCAAATACCAGAAGTGCCGCTGCAATCACGAGTACCGATGCAGCCACGGAACCGCTTTTCCTGCTCCAGCCAAGATATAGAATAACACCCGCGCACGCGAGAGCACATATGATAAGCACAATGCGCACTGTTTTTTTCTGCGCCCCGTCCTGAAATGTCCGAAGCAGCCCGCTGTTCTTTGCCGCCTGAAACGATACGACAGAGATTCCGCTCAGAGACCTCGAAAAAGGATAGATACACGCTGTCAGCGGAAGCATCCGTACATCCGCCTCGCTCCACAATGCCAGTGCCGCCGCAAAGTATACGCACAGCCCGATCACAGCGAATGCTCCCGTATGCGGGTCTTTGAGTATCTGCAGTTTCTTTTCCCTGTCCCCGTAGGAACTGAGCGCATCGATGGTATCCGCATATCCGTCCAGGTGGATCCCTCCTGTAACAAGAACAGGGATCAGTGTCATCACCGCCGCGAAAAACAGCTTTCCGAAAGACGTATACTGCAGGATCAGATACCCGGCTCCCGCCTGCAATAATCCGGTTATCACGCCTACAACAGGAAAAAAACACATCGCATACTTCATATTTTTTTCATTCCAGTCCACCATCGGCACAGGGATCTTGGAATACATAGATATGGCAATGGAAAGTGAATATAACAGACGCATTTACTTGTACTCCTTATACTGTTCTACATGGAT
>ERZ1643247.3163-NODE-3163-length-11971-cov-4.584340_pt1 | contig 11971 bp, 7 predicted proteins | sample MGYA00579264_ERZ1643247 | MGnify/ENA primary metagenome ERZ1643247 (study PRJEB29033, sample SAMEA4952262) | chicken gut metagenome | biome: Broiler Chicken; feature: Gastrointestinal Tract; material: Caecum | place: Ireland | collected 2018 | study: Broiler... | reverse complement strand
TGCAGCGGCGCACGATGTGGCTGCCCACCTTCTCCTTCAGCCAGCCGTGATACTGTCCCCGGCAGACGGCGTCCCGTTCCATCTGGGTGGGGCTTTTCACGTGCTTGTTGGTGAAGTAGTGGTCGTTTTCTGGGTCGTAATATTTGCCCAGGGAAATGCCTGCGCACTTGGAGTTGGAGATGTCGCAGTCCTCAATGATCCAGCCCTTGGACCAGTGGGGACCGATCATCCCATCTTGGTAGGCAGCGGGAGGGGCCCAGGTAGTGGCCGCCTTGGTGATGGTAAACCCGCTGACAGTGATGTAGCCAACGCCGGTTTTGGAGGGCATAAAGCACTCTCGCCGCACGTTGATTTCCACCTGTTCCTGGTTGGGGTTCTTGCCCTGGAAGTTGCCGTACAGGACCGTTTTGCCGTCCTCCTGCTGGGTGTACCACTTGTAGACAGAGGCCTCCGGCTCCCAGGAACAGGGGTATACCTGGCCCTGCAGGCACTCCTCCAGCGAGCTGGCCTCGTACATGGCCTTGTCGTTGAGATACACGCAGCCTGTGTGTTTGGACCGGCCGGCGAAGTACCAGTCCCCATACACATAGGTGGTGTAGGGATTGTAGCTTCCAAACAGTGTGTTGTCCACCTGGCACACCCACACGTTGCCCTCATACGGCTGCCAGGACTTGATCTCCTCCGCACCGGTGATCACAGCTCCCAAAGGCTCCGTGCTCCGGTAGGTGATGCGCTGGTCTTCCGTCCCAGCGTTTGCCGGATCCACATACTCCCGGTAGATGCCGGGGGCCACCAGGACCTCATCTCCCGGCCTTGCAATTTTGGCTGCATCGCCGATGCGCTTAAAGGGGCGATCCGCCGTGCCGTTGCCGTCTCGAAAGGCAGCGGCAGAAACATAAATCTTCATGAAAAAACTCCTCCTGCCTAAACAGTTTGCCCACAACATGGGATGGTTTTATGGTAGTGCATTCTGGGCTGGTTGTCAAGCAGGACTTCAGAAAATGCGACCCTGTGAGAGGCAGGAAAAAAGCGCGCCCATTCTGAGCGCGCATGGAAAAAACGATTTACGATCGCAGTTCAAAGCCCTGCTGCAGTAAAACTGCAGCGCCTTCCTTTTCCACATCCCCTTCCACTTCTTTGCCGTTTTGGTAGAGGGAATAGGTCCCATCTTTATTGTCCCGCAGATAGGTGTTAGAGGGATCAATCACCGTGGCCTGTCCGCCCATGGACATTTCCGAGGAGGGAGGGTCGTAGGCTGGTTGAACCAAAAAGGAGTAGGACACAAGCAAGAGAAGGGAGAACTCAAGGCCCAGTGCGGCCAAGGCCAGTTTGTTTTGACAACGGGGCTTGCGTTCCATAATCAGCTGTATCCTTTGCAGGACGGCTTTGCTGTCGGAAGAGGCGAGCTCCAGCACAGTGAAGGGCACGAAATTTTCCTTCTGGCTGTTTTGGGTGAACACCAAGGTCTTGAGCAGAACCTCTTCGTACACGCTGGCCTCTTCCTGACTTTTCCCTTGGAGAATAGCTGCGTCGCATTTCATCTCCAACACACGGGAAAGGTCTTTTTTCAGCAGGTAAACAAGGGGGTTCCACCAAAAGCAGTCGCACAGCAGCTCCACGCACAGCTTGACCCAGAGATCGTGATTTTTCCAATGGGTCAGCTCGTGAAGGAGAACATAGTCCTGTTCTTCCTCTGTGTAGGGAAAAACCGGCAGGAGCACCACAGGCTTGAAAAAGCCGGTGACCTGGGGCGTGTCTATGCTGGAAGTTTGGATGAGCTTGGGAGACGGCACCCCTAACCGACGGGCAGTTTTGCTGGCGGCCTCCCAGATTTCTCCCTCTTCCAAAGGCTCATAGGCGCGCAGCCTTCGAGAAAAGCGCCAGTATCTCCACGTAAACCGCCCCAACAGAAGCAGGGTTCCCACAATCCAGAGCAGCCAGATCACGTCCAGCACCAGGAAGGAACCAATGCCCAGGGGCGCTTTCAGCACGCGAAACACGGAGGCCACTACGCCTCGAAGCCCGGTCACCTGGGTGAAGTAGGGAATCTCCACCGGAAAGAAACACCGCAGGACAATGCCCCCCGCCAGAAACAGCAGAGGGCCCACACCGGTAATGCTAAGGAAGCGCGTGCTCTTCCGCAGACAGAAGAGAAGCAGTATAAAAACGCTGCTCCATAGCACTGCCATCAAAAGGGAAAAAGGGGAAACAGCCATACTTTACTTTCCCCCTTCCCCCTTTTTCTTTCGGATTGTCTTCTCGATTTCCTGCAGCAGCCCATCCAAATCGGAAATGCCGGAATACTTGGCCAGAGAGCAGACAATCGAAGGAATGTCCTCCGGGGTGTACTGCTCGGTGGAGGTGATCTGAATGGCGAAGTGCTCGTTTCGAGTGACCAGGGGAGCAAAGCGCCGGCCGTAATTGGTGTCCTTGCCCGCGCCTCCCATGGGGGCGATGTAGTTTTTATCCATCAAATCGTTGCTCAGCAAGTGCAGGGAACTGACGGCAAAAAGCACCTGCCCGTCCTCCGTGGTGGCAGCTTCCAAAATCTCCTGGCGATTCAAAGGCCGGTCTGCCTGCCAGAGAATTTCCATGAGAGTCAGCTCCGAGTTGGTCAGCTGATACTTCTTTTTTCTCTTCATAACAACACCTCAGAAGCACAAATTTTATAGGATCCATACAGTGGCAATATTTCCTGAATTTATTCTACTAGATGCCCGAGAAATTGTCAATCAAAAATACGACGTGTGTAATGAAAAAATAGTAGCAGAAAAGTTGTATAGTACGCTCATGGCTAACAAAAAATTTAAGAAATACTTGGCATTACCTATGTGCACTTTGAGAAATCCGTCACGGTATCTATGGGGATCTGTCAAGTTCCTAGAGAGTGAGTGACCCCATTTTGTTGATGAGATTTCTATTTTTTTCATAGACTAAAATGGGGAAGGGTTCGGAAAAAACCGACGAGCAAAAGGACACATTTATTTTTTCAAACCGGAAAAATAAAGGCGCTTAGGGAGAAAGGTTGCAGCGCCCTGCGTTGTAAGAAAAGGAACTGCTGGAGCCTCTCTCCTCTGACACCAAACTTAGCGGTTGTGGGCTATAAGACAAAAATTCACAAATAATCCAAGTTTTGCCCTGCCTTTTATGCTATACTATACCTATGCTTTCCCATGGGCCGATTCCACGTGTAGGAAAGGGGCGCCGGGGGGAGAGGCGTTGCCTGCAGCAGTTAGGCAAAACACACTTGGAAGGAAGGTAAAGTATGTTGTATCCGATTTTGACACCCTCCCGCCTTCTCTGTGATTTGAGCGGCGTGTGGGACTTTAAACTGGACCAGGGAACCGGCTTTGAGGAAGAGTGGTACCGGGCGCCCTTGCAGGACCCTATGACCATGCCCGTCCCAGCCTCCTATAACGATTTGAAGGAAGGCGTATCCTTCCGGGACCATGTAGGGTGGGTTTTCTATCAGCGGAAAGTTTCCCTGCCAGCCTATGTCAAAACCCAGCGGGTCCTTTTGCGCTGCGAGGCTGTGACACACTTTGCCAAGGTCTATCTCAACGGGGAGCTTCTTTGTGAGCACAAGGGGGGCTTTTTGCCCTTTGAGGTGGAAATAGGCCATGCTCTGCGGGAGGGTGAGGAAAATCTGTTGACCATCGCTGTCAACAACGAAATCAACTATTCCACTCTGCCGGTGGGCACCTCTGGCGGTATTTTTGGAGACGCTGTACCCCAGGAGGAGGGCAAGCCCCCTCGCAACAACCCGAACTTTGACTTTTTTAACTACGCCGGCATCACCCGGCCAGTGAAGATTTATACCACCCCGCGGGACTATATTGCCGACATTTCTGTTGTGGCGCAAGTGGAGGGAGAGAAAGCCCGCTTGACCTATACCGTGGACACCGTGGGAGAAGGCGCATGCCGTGTGGAAGTGCTGGACCAGGAGGGACAGCTGGTCGCCCAGGGAGAAGGAACCTCCGGCACCCTGGACATTCCCCAGGTGCATCTCTGGCAGCCTTTGCACGCCTACCTGTACGAGATCCGTGTTACCTACGGCGAAGATGTGTACACCCTGCCCTACGGTGTGCGTACTGTGGAGGTAAAGGGCACCCAGTTCCTCATCAACGGGAAGCCCTTCTACTTTAAGGGGTACGGCCGTCACGAGGATACCTTCCCCCAGGGGAGAGGAGTAAACCTGCCCATGAATGTGAAAGATATCTCCCTGATGAAATGGCAGAGGGCCAACAGCTTCCGCACCAGCCATTATCCCTACAGCGAAGAGATGATGCGGCTGTGTGACCGAGAGGGCTTTGTGGTGATCGATGAGACCACCGCCGTGGGGGTCAACTTAAAATTTGGGGGCGGCGCCAACTTCCAGGGACAGGCTGTGGCCACCTTCGATAAAGAGCACGGATTGAAGACCCAAGAACACCACAAGGAAGTGATTCGGGACTTGATCGCCCGGGATAAAAACCACGCCTGTGTGGTGATGTGGAGCATTGCCAACGAGCCGGATTCCACCTCGGAGGGTTCTTACGAGTACTTTGCCCCCTTGTACGCCTTGGCCCGGGAATTGGATCCGCAAAAACGCCCGTGCACTTTGGTCAGTGTTCAGGCAGGGAAGACGCCGGAGGAGGATTGCTCCAGCCAGCTCAGCGATGTGATCTGCCTCAACCGGTACTACGGATGGTACTTCGGGGGCCCGGATTTGGCCTACTCCCAGCGGAAGCTGAAGGAGGAGCTGGATGCTTGGCGCGCCACTGGCAAGCCGGTGATCTTCACGGAATTTGGGGCCGACACGGTCATGGGACTCCATGATACCACCCCGGTGTTGTATACAGAGGAATACCAGGTGGAGTACTACAAGATGAACACGCAAGTGTTCGACGAGTACGAGTTTGTGGTGGGCGAACAGGCCTGGAACTTTGCCGATTTTGCCACCAGCCAGGGCCTCTTGCGGGTTCAGGGCAACAAGAAGGGCTTGTTTACCCGGGATAGAAAGCCCAAGCTGGCCGCCCACTTCTTCCGGGACCGCTGGCAGAAAATTCCCGATTTCGATTATAAGAAGTAATCCTGGTACCCAGGCTTTTTGTGCGCGATTGGAATGTGCATAAAACGAGCGCCTTTCCCTTTGGGGGAGAAGGCGCTCGTTGTTGTTCCTGAGAACAGAATCAGTTTAGCCGTCGACCAGCTCCAGGTTGTACAGGGCCGCGATTCCGTACCCGCCGCTGCACATGAGGGGCGGAACCTTCGGATCCGTTCCGTCATGCTCGTTGGGGAAATTGGTCCAAGTTTCCTCAAAATAGCTCATGAACATGGTGGGCCGGTACATGGCTCCAAAACTGGGAACGTCGGTCAGATAGATCTCGTTGAGCCGCTGGTAGATTTCCAGCTGCCGGTCTTCCTCCGTGGTGTTGGACAGTTCATCCAGCAGTTCGTCCGCTTCCGGATTGTAGTAGCGTCCGTAGTTGGTAGTCATAGCCTCTGGGAATTCGCCGCCGAAACCGTACATGAAGAAGTAGAACACCGTCCAGGGAGCGGAGATGCCGCCTGCGGTAGAGGACATGGTAATGTCAAAATTCCCCGCCTGAATATCGTCGGTGTACTGAGCGGTCTCCGGGAAATAGGTTTCGATTTGGATGCCGATGGCTTTGCCTGCCTCCTGCACGATCTGCAAAGTGGCCTCCCAATCGGAGAAGCCGGTGGGGCATTCCACCTGATAGGAGAGTTCCTGGCCGTTGTACTCACGGTTTCCGTCCCCGTTGGTGTCCACAATTCCTGCCTCGTCCAGCAGAGCGTTGGCCCCTTCGATGTCATTGCCCTCCCACTGGAGAGGAGCCAGTGCCTCAGGATCCAGAATCAAGCTTTGCTGGGCTTCCGACCAGTTGAAAATGGTCCGGGGATATTCGGAGAAGCTGGGAGCCTGGCCGGTCATGGCGGAGTTGACAATCTGGTCATAGTCGGTGGCCATGGCGATTGCCTTGCGGACGGCCACTTGGTCCAAACCGTTGCGCTGGGTGTTGAAAATGACAGAGGGAATTTGTCCCGGCGCGTTGTAGGGCGGTTCGGAAATGTAGGTGGAAACAGGCAGCCCTTGATCCTCCCACATCTTTTCAATATTGGCTACGTAGCTTTGGTTCACATCGATTTCTCCGTTGGCGAAGGCCTGCGCAGAGACGTCGTTGGAGGAATAGATGTTGTGGATCACATACTTGGGCACAGGCAGCTTGCCCCACATGGATTCGTCTTGTCCCCAGTAGTTGTCGTCTCGTTCGATCACCCATTTTTGGTCGTTCTGCTCCCGGGGGGAGTAGGGACCGGTGTGGGGAGCGTCCCACATGGGTTCGTTCTTCATGGCGGTGGCATCTCCGCCGTTTGCCTCTGCCAGGCTATCCAAATAGGCTTTTTGCATGACGAATACGCGAGGCAGATATTCCAAAACCTTCATCCGGTTTAAATTGTCGGTGTTTGCCTGGATTTCCACCGTGTAATCGTCCACAGCCACAATGTCTGCAATGTACGGGCTGTAAGCCACGCCCTGGTTGCTCTGATAGTTCACATGGGCGTCCCAGGTGGCTTCTACGTCCGCCGCTGTCACGGGGGTGCCGTCGCTCCAATGGGCAGCCTCCTTCAGCTTGACGGTAATGGCGGTTTCCTCTTCATTCCACTGGTAGTCCCCATCTGCCAAAAGCGGATAGGCAGTTTCATCCGAGGGGTTCCACATGTAAAGCGTCTCCCACACGTACAAGGTGGAATTGTCGTTTTGGGTGACGCAGGTGTAGTTGGGGTTGGCAGCCAATGGGTTGTTGGAAACCGGCGTGCCCCATTGTTGTCCACCCAAGTAGAGGGTCTCCTCCCGCGGGTAGGACGTGAGATCGGCGCCGGTGCCTGTTGTGTCAGTCTCCGAGGAGACTTCCGTACCGCCGCTGTCTGCCGAGGAACTGGGTTCCGTGGTGCTGGTGGGGGCTTGGCTGCTGGAGGATTCCCCGCCGCCTGTACTGCAGGCTGTCAGGGAGAGCACCAGAGCCAAAACAAGCGTCAGAGCAACCCATCTTCGCGTTTTTTTCATGACAACATCCTCCTTATAAAGTGGGTATGTAGGGAAAATAGGAGTTAAAATATACAATTTTTTTCAACTAACCCCCTTTCCCACTATATGTGTACCACAAATGAAAAGCTTTTGTATAGCACAATATCGTAAAAAATAGTCGAATTAATAAAAGAAAATCGTATAATTTGAAATGTTAAAAAATTAACCAGAGTTTTTGTGGAATACCCCTCGCAAAAATGGAAAGCCTCTTGGGTTGCTTGTCAAACAGGCTTTCGTGTGCTACTATATTTTTATAGACTTGTGCTGTTTTGCGGGGAGAATCAGAAACCGCCACGCAGCGCAGAGTGTTTGGAGGAGGAGCGGTGACCCATGCGTAGAGAGATGGAAAGGCTTTATCAAAGCCCGTTGTTTCAACGGGCGGCTTCCTACATAGAACAGGATGCTGCCCATACGGTAGAACAGCAAGTGGAGCTGACCCAGATCCCAGCGTTCAGCAACCAGGAGCGCCAAAAGGCCCTTCGCTTTCGGGAACTGATGGAGGCGGAGGGATATGCGGCGGAGATGGACGAGGTGTGCAATGTGTTCACGCGGATCCCTGGCACAGGAGAGGGACCCACTCTCTATGTGACCGCCCATCTGGATACGGTGTTTCCCATGGACACAGACCTGCAGGTCCGGCGGGAGGGAAGTAAGATTTTCTGTCCCGGCATTGCGGACGACACCCGCGGGTGTGCGGAGATTTTGGCTCTGCTGCGGGCCCTGCGGGAATCGGCCATCCGTCCGGTGGGCGACCTGCTGATCGGGGCCAATGTGGGGGAAGAGGGCCTGGGAAATCTTCGGGGCATGCGTCAGTTCTTTCAAAGCAGGGCCCAGGAGGTGGACGGCTTTTTCTCCATTGACGGGGCAGGGGAGGATATTACCTATGGAGGTACGGGCAGTTTGCGTTACAAAGTGACGTTCCGCGGTCCCGGCGGCCACTCTTACGGGGATTTTGGCTGCGTCAACCCCATTCACGCCATGGGTCGGGCGATCGCCAAGATTGGGGAGCTGCGCACCCCGCGCACGCCCAAAACCACCTTCAATGTGGGCGTGGTGGAGGGGGGCACTTCCGTCAACGCCATCGCCTACGAATGCAGCATGTTGGTGGATATGCGCTCCGAAGAGGCAGATGCCCTGGAAAAGCTCCACCAAGAGGTGGTCCGGTGTGTGGAACAGGCTGCAGAGGAGGAAAACCAGCGCTGGGTGCAGGAGCGGGATTGGCTGGAGGACAACCCCGGCAGGACCTACGATCCGGACGCTCGCATCCAAATGGAATGGGAGCAGGTGGGAAACCGGCCCTGCGGCAGCCAGCCTTTGGAGAGCCCGCTGGTGCAAACCGTGCTGGAGGCCTACCGGGCTTTGGGCACGGAGCCCGGCCTCACAGCGCACAGCAGTACAGACGCCAACCTTCCCTTAAGCCTGGGAATTCCCGCCTGCACGTTAGGCGGCGGGGGCACTTGCGGCGGGTGCCACAGCCTGGAGGAGTGGTACGATGCCGCCGGTGCTCCCCTGGGAACCCAGCGCCTGCTGCTGGCCATCCTCGCCTGCGTGGGGGTGACGGGAGTAAGCCAACCGTTGCTGCCCAAGCGGGAAAGGCCGTAAAGGGAGATTGTTTTGCGCATTGTCCCATCCTGTGGTATGATAGAGTTGTTTTCCCCGGGACCGCCTTGCCCCGGCCAGGCGGCCTTACAATGATGAGAAAGAAGGAATGTGTATGATGAAGCTCCACGACGGAGGCGTTTACCTGGTGGAGGGGACCTGGCTGGTTCCAGCCGCCCAAGCCCAAAGCGATCCCCGCCTGAAGGAGGCAACCCCTCAAAAGGCACGGCAGTCCACGATTGCCTACGGCATTCTTCAGGCACACAACCAGAGCGGCAATCCGGACGATCTGCAGATCCGTTTTGACGCCCTGGCCTCTCACGATATTACCTATGTGGGCATTATCCAAACTGCCCGCGCTTCTGGCATGGAAAAATTCCCCATGCCCTATGTGCTCACCTGCTGCCACAACTCCCTGTGCGCCGTGGGGGGCACCATCAATGAAGACGACCACATGTTTGGCCTGACGGCCGCCCAGAAATACGGCGGGATCTACGTGCCCCCTCATGTGGCGGTCATTCATCAGTACATGCGGGAGATGCACGCCGGCTGCGGCAAGATGATTCTGGGCAGCGACAGCCACACGCGCTACGGCGCCTTGGGCACCATGGCCGTGGGCGAGGGCGGCGGTGAGCTGGACAAGCAGATCCTGGGGGACACCTGGGACAGCCCCTATCCGGAAGTGGTGGCTATTTACCTGACAGGCAAGCCCCAACCCTGGGTGGGTCCTCACGACATTGCCCTGGCCATCTGCAAAGCGGTGTACCAGAACGGCTACGTAAAGAACAAGGTCATGGAGTTTGTGGGCCCTGGCGTTGCCTCTATGGACACGGACTACCGCAATGGCGTAGATGTGATGACCACCGAGACCACCTGCCTTTCCTCCATTTGGCAGACGGACGAAGACACCAAAGCCTGGCTCACAGAGCACGGCCGGGGCGGCGACTACCGGGAGCTGAAGCCGGGCGACGTGGCGTACTACGACGGCTGTGTGGAGATCGACCTCTCCCAGATCAAGCCCATGATCGCCCTGCCCTTCCATCCCTCCAATGCCTATACCATCGACGAGCTGAAGGAAAACCTGACCGATATCCTGCGGGAGACGGAGAAGGCCGCGGAGAAAGTCAGCCAGGGGCGGGCTCCTTACACCTTGCTGGATAAGGTGAAGGACGGCCAGCTGCAGGTGCAGCAGGGGGTTATCGGCGGCTGTGCCGGCGGCACCTTCACCAGCATTGCCCAAGCGGCCAACGTGCTGCGGGGGAAGGCGATTGGTGCGGGAGAATTCACCTTGAACGTGTACCCCTCTTCCATCCCGGTGTACATGGAGCTGATGAAGAACGGCGCCCTGGCGGACTTGATGGCAGCGGGCTCCGTGGTGAAAACCGCCTTCTGTGGTCCCTGCTTCGGGGCGGGCGGGGGCGGTCTCCTCACCAGCGCCGAAGAGTTTGCCGACGCCTTTGCGGCGCCTCCGGTCTACCACTTTGATTCGGCTCCCTACCAGGCCCGTGTGTACCAGGGCTTTGGCAAAGCGCAGGAGGACGCTCCTCTGTTCTATGGCCCCAATATTAAGGATTGGCCCCAGCGTCCGGCTTTGGAGGAGAATATTTTGCTGAAGGTGTGCTCCAAGATCTTGGACGAGGTCACCACCACCGACGAGCTCATTCCCTCAGGGGAAACTTCCTCCTACCGTTCCAATCCCTTGGGCTTGGCGGAGTTTACCCTGTCCCGTCGGGATCCGGCGTATGTGGGCCGCGCCAAAGAGGTGGACGCTGTGGAAGCTGCTCGGGAGAGAGGAGAGAATGTGCTGCAGGCCGACCCTCAGCTGGAGGGTGTGTTTGCCGCCATCCGCACCATCCCCGGGCAAGAGCAAGTGGATCCCCAAACTGTGGAGATCGGCTCGGTGCTCTACGCCAACAAACCCGGCGACGGCTCTGCCCGGGAACAGGCTGCCAGCTGCCAGCGGGTGCTGGGTGGTCTTGCCAACATCACTCAGGATTACGCCACCAAGCGCTACCGCTCCAACGTGATGAACTGGGGCATGTTGCCCTTCCATCTCCAGGGAGAACCCACCGCCTTTGAGGTGGGGGACTACATCTATGTGCCGGGGATCCGCTCCGCTTTGGACGGGGACCTGTCCCGTATTCCCGCCTATGTGTGCAAAGAGGGCAAGGCGCAGGAAATCACCCTCTATTGCAAGGATATGACCGATAACGAGCGGGAAATTGTCAAGGCTGGGTGTTTGATCAATTTCAACCGGAACCGGCGGGGGGCAAAATGAAGCACACTCTTTTGATCACAGGTTTTGAGCCCTTTCAGCAAGAGCCGATCAACCCTTCCTGGGAGGCGGTGGCGGCCCTGCCCTCGGACATTGGCCCGTGGCATCTGGAGAAACTGCGGCTGCCCACGGTGTTCGGTCAGGCTGCAGAACTGGCTTTAGCCCGTGCGGCCGTTTTGAAGCCGCAGGCGATTCTCTCTCTGGGACAGGCTGGGGGAAGGGAGGCGGTCACGCCGGAAGTGGTGGCTGTCAACCTGCAGGACGCCCGCATTCCCGACAACGCGGGCAACCAGCCCCAAGGAGAACCCATTGTACCTGCGGGATGGGACGGGTATTTTACCACCCTGCCGGTCCGCTCTCTGGCGCAGCAGGCGGCGGAGAAGGGGTTTCCCTGCAGGCTGTCCTACTCCGCCGGAACCTATGTGTGCAACGATGTGTTCTATCGGTTGCTGCATCACTATAAGCCCACGGAGACACGTGTGGGATTTATCCATGTGCCGTTTCTGCCCATTCAGGCCAAGGAAGGCCAGCCCAGCTTGTCTCTTACCCAGATTACAGAGGTGCTTGAGTTCCTGATCGGCGCCTTAGAGTAAAGTTTTGCTCGTAATTGGAGGGGGCTGCTGCATTATGCAGCAGTCCCTTTTTTGCTGCCATTAGGCGAAACACCCCCTGGTTCTACCAAGGGGGATCGTTGCGAAAAAGGAACATCAGAAAGATTGTGGGTTTACAAAAGGGGTACGAAACTACTTGCTCCGCAAAGAGTGATCTCTAGTATCTTTTCCAGGGACCAGCAAACGCTGCCCTTTCTGGAGTCGGAAGAAACCACAACCAGTGATTTTGATTCGGAAAAGAGAAAACACCCCTGGTTCAAACCAAATTGGTTTTCCGCCAAGGGGTGTTTTTGCGCTGTTGTGTCGAAGCCAGTAAAAAGCTAATAGATTAGCCGGTCACCGTCACAGAGGTGATGTGGGGGTTGGCGCCCTCATACCAGTAGAGGAAACCCTCGC
>ERZ1643247.3162-NODE-3162-length-11977-cov-7.418554_pt1 | contig 11977 bp, 11 predicted proteins | sample MGYA00579264_ERZ1643247 | MGnify/ENA primary metagenome ERZ1643247 (study PRJEB29033, sample SAMEA4952262) | chicken gut metagenome | biome: Broiler Chicken; feature: Gastrointestinal Tract; material: Caecum | place: Ireland | collected 2018 | study: Broiler... | reverse complement strand
TACCAAAAAGGAGCCATTTTTTACCAAAGCCACAAAGTTTTTTACACTACCATTCAGATATTTTTCAGCCTCTTCATCTGAGATGCTGTATTTTTCTTTCAGTTTCATATGTTTCCAATATCATCTGGATCACCTCTGCTTTTTGATCTGTCAGGATACCCCTGAACATTATGTGGTTCACGTTTCAATAATTACACCTTCATTATAATCTATGAGATATGGGAAAACAAGGCAACAACCCGGTACGCGCCATTCGCAAAGTCGCAGTACGTGCTATCCGAGGTGTTACAGAGTCATATTGTACAAAAGTATAGACACTGGATTGTGAAGAATGATACAATAATCTGGCAGTATGAAAAGAAGATATTATACAGATCAGGAAAGGCAGAAAATCTGTAATGTGCAGTCTGTTGGAGCGGCAATAGAGAATATGACGTTGACGGCAACAGAGCTCGGACTTGGAAGTCTGTGGATCTGTGATACTTATTTCGCATATGATGAATTGACAGAATGGCTGGGAGATGCAGGCGCGCTTTACGCAGCGCTGGCCGTGGGATATGCAGATGAAAATCCCGCGCCGCGGCCGCGGAAGGATATAAGCTTTGTTACAGAATGGAGACAGGAGGCAGAAGCATGAAAGAAAGAATTGTAAATAAGATGATTGATTTTTATAAGGGAAACCGTTCGGACGTGCGGCATTTTCTGAAAGTATATGCCTACGCGCAGACCATCGGACGTCTGGAGGACCTGGATGAGAAGACTCAGGATACCCTGGAGATCGCGGCGATTGTCCATGATATTGCCTGTCCGCTCTGCCGGGAGAAGTACGGGAATACAAACGGGAATCATCAGGAGGCGGAAAGCGGAGATCTGCTGAGAACATTTCTTCTGGAATTTGCCCTTCCGGAAGAAATGCAGGAGCGGATTATCTACCTGGTGACACACCATCATACATATACAAATGTAGAAGGAATGGATTATCAGATTCTTCTTGAAGCGGATTATCTGGTAAATGCAGATGAATCACAGTACAGCCGTGAGGCCATATATAAGTTCCGGGACCGTGTGTTTAAGACAAAGAGCGGAACTCATATGCTGGAATCTATCTATTCATTATAGGGACTGCTGTTTCAGAAGGCATTGCGTTTGTATCAGGAGCCTGCAGGAAGATGCGCGACAGGAGGCAAAAGGATGCAGATTACAGAGCTGAGAATCCGGAATTTCAAGTCTATCAGAGATATGCATATCCGGGATATTGAAAATGCGCTTATACTGGTGGGGAAAAACGACACGGGCAAAACGGCCGTTCTGGACGCTGTGCGGGCCGTGGGCGGGGACTATACTGTGCAGGAAGAGGACTTCCGGGAAAATTTCCCGAATGTGGAAATTCAGGCAGTGCTTCAGATTACGGATGAGGATCTGAAACGGTTTCACAGATTCGGGCTGGTCAGCTCCTACCGCAGATACGAGGCGTGGTACCGGGATTTCTGCAGGAAACTGCCCTCTTTTGAACCGGGAGAAGAGTCCGGCGGTATGCTGGCTTTTGAGTTTTCCGTTAACCGGGAGGGCCGGATCCGTTACAGTGACGGATATCAGAAAAACAACAGCTGCATTTCACAGATCTTTCCCCATATTTATTTTATGGATACCCAGAGAAATCTGGAGAAGTTTCAGGCCGACCTTCTGATGATGCAGGAGGATGATCTGCTCAAGCGGATGCGTTCCGGGTGCTGTATGTTTGATATGGCAAAGGAATGCAATCACTGTTTTTCCTGCATCGGTCTGATTCATAAGAAGAAACCGGAAGAGCTGAATGCGTTTGAGGCGGCAAAACTGCTGGAATATAAGCTTTATAACCTGAATCTGGACGCGTTTTCCCGGAGAGTCAATGAAAATTTCCGCAGAAACGGCGGCAGGGATGAGATCGTCTACTCCATGAACCTGGATATTGAACAGACGCTGGCTGTAACGGCAGAAGTGCGGCAGGCGGGATATCAGGAGAAACGTCCGGCAGGGAGTATGGGAAAAGGAATGCGGAGCATTTATATGCTGTCTCTTCTGGAAGCCTATGAGGAAGAGGGAATGCAGAATGCGGATCTTATTATGGTGGAGGATCCGGAGATTTTTCTTCATCCGAAGCTTCAGAAAGTATCCGGAGATATTCTGTACCGTCTTTCCAGAAAAAATCAGGTCATGTTTTCCACCCATTCGCCGAATCTGCTGTCCAATTTTAACAGCAGGCAGATCAGGCAGGTGTTTTTAAATGACGACGGCCTGTCGGAGGTACGGGAGAGAACAGATATCAGCGCTGTCCTTGACGATCTGGGCTATTCGGCCAACGACCTGATGAATGTAAATTTTGTGTTTATTGTAGAAGGCAAGCAGGACAAGAGCAGGCTCCCGCTTCTGATCCGGAAATATTATTCGGAGACATATGACAGTGAAGGAAAGCTTTCGCGGATCGCGATTATTACCACAAACAGCTGTACTAACATTAAAACTTATGCCAATTTAAAATATATGAATCAGATCTATATCAGAGACAACTTCCTCATGATCCGGGACGGTGACGGGAAGGACAGTGAAGAACTGAAATCCGGGCTCTGTAAGTATTATGCTCAGAGAAATGAGGAGGATGTGGACCGTCTGCCCCGGGTTACGGAAAAGAATGTGCTGATTCTGAAATATTATTCCTTTGAAAATTATTTTCTGGATCCGAAAGTAATGGCACGGATCGGAGTAATAGAATCGGAGGAGCAGTTTTATGAGATCTTTCTTGAAAAATGGAAAGAGTATCTCCATCGGCTGAGAAGCGGGCAGAAACTGCTGGAAGTGCTGGGCCGGGATTTTGAGACGGCTGAGGATGTAAAAGCCCATATGGAGGAGATCCGGATTTATCTGCGGGGACACAATCTGTATGATATTTATTACGGCCGGTACAAAGAGCAGGAACAGGAGATATTAAGCCGGTATATTGACCAGGCGCCGAGAGAAGATTTCGCTGATATTCTGGATTCCATCGATCGGTTTATCTATTTTGAGAGCAGAAAGAAAGAGGGCACAGACTGACTGTACAGGGGGAAAATATGAGAATAACAGTATTGACAGACAATATGGGAAACAACGGCCTTACAGGCGAGTGGGGCCTGAGTTTTTATATTGAATACCGCGGATGCAGACTGCTCCTGGATGCGGGACAGTCGGGATTATTCGCAGAGAATGCGGATAAACTGGGCTTAAGTCTTGCAGATGTGGATTATGCAGTTCTTTCCCACGCCCATTATGATCATGCGGACGGGATGTCTGTTTTCCTTGACAGAAACAGCAGGGCGAAACTTTATCTGCAGGAATCCTGCCGGGAGAACTGTTACCGGGTCAAAGAGGGCCGTATGAAATATATCGGGATCCGGAAAGGAATGCTGGAGAAATACAGAGACAGACTGGTCCGGGTGAGAGGAGATCACAAGCTGTATGAAGGAATCCGGCTTGTCGCACATCATACGCCGGGGCTTGAAAAGGCAGGAAGAAGAGAAAAGATGTTTCTGAAACAGGACGACGGATGGGCGACGGACTGTTTCGCCCATGAACAGAGTCTGGTGCTGGAGTGCCCGGAGGGGATTGTCATATTCAACAGCTGCTCCCACGGCGGGGCGGATAATATTATCAGAGAAATAGCAGCGGAGTATCCGGGCAGAAGGGTGCTGGCCATGATCGGAGGGTTCCATCTGCACAATAAAGACGATGCGTATATCCGGATATTTGCAGAGAAGCTCCGGCGGACCGGAGTGGAACAGATTTATACAGGGCACTGCACCGGCGACAATGGCTTCCGGATTCTTTCCGGGGAGCTGGGAGATATGGTCCATCAGCTGTGCGTGGGACTGGAAATCGGATTTTAAGCGCAGAACGGTTTTTGCGTATCGGTCTGACTTTCATTTCACAGGCCGGGTACAATGTGTTATGATAGACAGCATGGCCGGAATATCCGGGACACAGACAGATAAAGGATGGAAAGAAATGTGACACAACTGATGATTTCACTTGCAGCCTGCATGACAGGCTTTGTTTTAGACTTTATATTCGGGGATCCCGTATGGCTGTATCATCCGGTCCGGATGATCGGAAAAGGGATTGAGCTGGGAGAGCGGATTCTGCGCAGGATATGCGGAGAAAAACATCTGATGGCGGCAGGAGGACTTCTCTGGCTGATGATTGCAGGACTGTCCTATCTGTTCCCGCTGGGGCTTCTTTTCCTGGCGTACAGGATTCATCCGGGACTTGGATTTGCGCTGGAGGCTTTCTGGTGTTTCCAGATCCTGGCGGCCAGGAGTCTGTGCCAGGAGAGTACAAAGGTATATGACCGGCTTCAGGAGGATGATCTGCCCGGAGCCCGCCGGGCTGTATCTATGATTGTGGGAAGAGATACGGAGAGTCTGACTGCGGAAGGCGTAACCAAAGCGGCGGTGGAGACTGTGGCGGAAAATACTTCCGATGGTGTAACCGCGCCGCTGATTTATCTGATGATCGGCGGGGCGCCGCTGGGATTCCTTTATAAGGCAGTCAATACAATGGACTCCATGCTGGGATATAAGAATGACAGATACCTGTACTTTGGACGTATTCCGGCCCGGATGGATGATATTTTTAATTATATTCCGGCCCGGCTTACTGCTCTGGTTATGATCGCAGCGGCATATCTGACCGGGCTGGACGGGAGAAATGCATGGAGGATATACAGAAGAGACCGGAATAAGCATGCAAGTCCCAATGCGGCACAGACGGAATCTGTCTGTGCCGGCGCGCTCGGGGTGCAGCTTGCCGGAGATGCGGTATATTTCGGAAAGTTATATAAGAAAGAATTTATCGGGGACAGTCTGCGTCCGATTGAGCCGCAGGATATCCGGCGGACACAGAGACTGATGTATGTGACGGCGTTTCTGCTCCTGCTCCTGTGCGGGGGAATAAAGGCCGCCCTGATTTTTTAGGAGGAACAGCATGAGATACAGTCATGGCGGTGATATATATACATATGGAGATCTGCTGGATTTTTCCGTAAACATCAATCCTCTGGGCATATCGGAGCATGTAGCGGAGGCTGCGAAGAGGGGCATTGAGAAGGCAGAGGCCTATCCTGACTGCCAGTGCAGAAAATTGCGGGAAAAACTGGCCCAGCGCCAGGGAATGCCGGAAACGTATTATGTATTTGGCAACGGTGCTGCGGAAATTTTCTATACGCTGGTGCTGGCGGAAAAGCCGGAGAAGGCTCTTCTTCCGGTGCCGGCTTTTTCAGAATATGAGCGGGCGCTGAATACGGTGGGATGCAGAATAAACTATTATGGAACAGAGAAGGGGAAGGGCTTCTGCATTGATGAAACCTTTCTGAACGCACTGAATGAAGAAACGGACATTGTTTTTCTGTGTTCTCCCGGCAACCCGGCGGGAGCCGTGACCGACAGAAACCTGCTTCTTAAGACAGCACAGCTCTGTGAGAAATTTCAGATACGCCTGGTAGTGGACGAATGTTTCGGGGGGCTTCTGGAAGATCCGGAGGCCCATTCTGTAATCAAAGAAACGGTCCGGTATCCGCACCTTATTGTTGTGCGGGCTTTTACGAAAACCTTTGCTATGCCCGGGCTCAGGCTGGGGTATGGAGTTACCTCGGATACCGGTCTGACAGAGAAGATGGAGCAGATGCGCCAGCCCTGGAGCGTGTCCATTCCTGCCCAGGAAGCGGGAATTGCGGCGCTGGATGAGGAAGCGCGGGTGAGAGAAGCGGCCAGGCTTATTTCTGAGGAGAGAAGATTTCTGGAAGAGCAGCTGGAAAGACTGGGAATCGAAACGATTTCTTCAGAGGCAAATTATATTCTGATGTACAGTGAAAGGGATCTGTTCCATGAACTTAAAAAGAATAATATTTTGATTCGCGACTGCTCTGATTACAGAGGTCTGACAAAGGGCTGGTACCGGATTGCGGTCCGGAAACGGAAAGAAAACCAGATCCTTATCCGGTCGCTTGAGAAAATCGTTAAGGAGGGCGGCAGATGAAAGGCTCGATTATGATACAGGGAACCATGTCAAATGCAGGGAAAAGTATTCTTGCAGCAGGACTGTGCCGTGTCCTGAAGCAGGACGGATACCGCACAGCGCCTTTCAAATCCCAGAATATGGCTCTCAATTCTTTTATCACAAAGGAAGGACTGGAGATGGGGCGGGCCCAGGTGATGCAGGCGGAAGCGGCGGGAATCGAACCCTCTGTGGTTATGAATCCGATTCTGCTCAAGCCTACCAACGACACCGGATCCCAGGTGATCCTGAACGGAAAGCCTGTCGGCGTTATGCCGGCGGTGGAATATTACCGCCATAAAAGAGCGTATATTCCTTATATAATGGAAGCCTATGAGAACCTGAAGCGGCAATATGACGTGATTGTGATCGAAGGGGCGGGAAGTCCTGCTGAGATCAATCTGAAAAAGGATGATATCGTAAATATGGGTCTGGCAGAGCTGGTTGACGCGCCGGTTCTGCTTGCAGGAGATATAGACAGAGGCGGGGTGTTCGCCCAGCTGGTCGGCACTATTATGCTTCTGGAGGAGAAAGAACGTCAGAGAATTAAGGGAATGATTATCAATAAGTTCCGGGGAGATGTATCGATCCTGAAGCCGGGGCTTGCCATGCTGGAAGAGCGGACGGATATTCCGGTGCTGGGAGTGGTGCCCTATTTCTATCTGGATCTTGACGAAGAGGACAGCCTGACAGAGCGGTTTCAGAAAAAGCAGAGCAGAGGACTTGTGGATGTGGCTGTGATCCGTCTGCCCAGGATTTCCAATTTTACGGATATTGCTCCCCTGGAAGCCTGTGAGGAAGCCGGGGTAAGATATGTCAGTTCTCCGGCAGAGTTCGGAGAGCCGGACGCCGTGATTCTGCCCGGCAGCAAGAATACGATTCAGGATCTGCTCTGGATGCGGCAGAACGGACTGGAGGCGAAAATATTAAGATATGCGTCAGAAGGGGGCCTTGTATTCGGCATCTGCGGCGGATATCAGATGCTGGGGGCAGAAGTATCCGATCCGGAGGGCGTGGAGCAGAAAGGCACAGTCAGAGGAATGGGACTGCTCCCGGTCCGGACCAGATTTACCGGAGAGAAAAGGAGAACAAGAGTACAGGGACATTTCCTGGAGCTTCAGGGAATACTGAAGGACCTGTCCGGCAGGGAATTTGAAGGGTATGAGATACATATGGGAGAAAGTTCATTCCTGCAGGAGGAAGATCTCAGGGAAAGTCCCCGGTCCGGATCCCTTGTGACATTTACCGATATAACAGAGGCGGAAAATCCGTCTGAGAGAACCTGTACGGACGGAGCGCAGCAGAAAAATGTCTACGGCTGTTATGTACACGGTATTTTTGACGCGCCGGGCTGCGCACAAGGATTTATCAGCGCGCTTTTAAGGGAAAAAGGCTATGATCCGTCCCGGATTCAGGTGAGGGACTGGAAAGCATATAAGGAAGAACAGTATGACAGGCTTGCGGATACGATCCGGGAGAGTCTGGATATGGAACGAATCTATCAGATTATAGAGAAAGGAAATGATGCGCCATGCAGTCTGTAATCAGAATCGGCAGCAGGGAAAGCCTGCTTGCGGTAAAACAGGCAGAGATCATCCGGGATCAGATCTTAAGATATGCCCCGGAAACAACGGTTGAGATCGTCACAATGAAAACAACAGGAGATAAGATCCTGGATAAAAGTCTGGCGAAGATCGGCGGGAAAGGCCTGTTTGTAAAGGAACTGGACCGGGCGCTCCTGGACGGCCGGATCGATATTGCCGTGCACAGTCTGAAGGATATGCCCATGGAAGAAAATCCAGAACTTCCTATTCTGGCATACGGGAAAAGGGAAGATCCAAGAGATGTGCTTCTGTACCGCCCGGGACTGGATGCCCTTTCGGAGCATGCTGTGATCGGCACATCCAGCAGGCGGAGAATGGTTCAGATGGAGAAGCTGGCGCCGGACTGCAGTTTCCGGGGGATCCGGGGAAATGTGCAGACCCGGATGAGAAAACTGGAAACAGAAGGATATGACGCAACGCTTCTTGCGGCGGCAGGACTGAAACGTCTTGGAATGGAACCGGTAATCAGCCGTTATCTGTCGGTGGACGAAATGATTCCGGCTGCAGGGCAGGGTATTCTGGCCGTACAGGGAAGAAAAGGAGAAACTTACAGCTGGGCAGTCCGGATAGATACACCGGAAAGCCGGGCGGCAGCGCTGGCGGAGCGGCAGTTTATCCGGACCGTAGGAGGGGACTGTACCTCTCCCTGTGCGGCCCATGCACAGATAAGCGGCAGCGGACTGAAACTGACGGGACTGTATTATAAGGAGGACTCCCGGGAGTGTCTGGTAAGCACCCTTGCGGCGGATCTATCCGAAGCGCGGCAGGCAGGAGAGAGGCTGGCACTGCGGATGATGAAAAGAGAATAAAATCTGTAAAATGCAGAAAGAGTTCAGAAACCAGGAAGGAACAGCACAATGACAGTAAATCAGAACGGATCAGAAAAAAAGATAAAAACAGATAACAGCGGAAAAACCGGAAAGGTATGGCTTGCGGGAGCAGGGCCGGGGGACGCCGGACTTCTGACAGTGAAGGCTGCGGAACTGATTGAGCGGGCGGATGTAATTGTCTACGACGCTCTGATCAGCGCAGAACTGCTGAGCCGCATTCCCCGGGATACCGAAACAATCTATGTAGGAAAACAGGCGGGGCATCATCCGGTGCCTCAGGAAGAGATCAATCAGATCCTTGTACGGGAGGCGGAAAAAGGGAAAAAGGTACTCCGGCTGAAAGGAGGAGATCCTTTTGTTTTCGGACGCGGGGGAGAGGAACTGGAGACGCTTGTACAGGCGGGGATTCCTTTTGAAGTTGTGCCCGGCATTACGTCTTCCGTGGCGGTTCCGGCCTATGCAGGCATTCCGGTAACCCACAGGGATTATACATCTTCTTTTCATGTAATAACCGGACATGCCAGAAAGGACGGCGAACTGAATATTGATTTTGCTTCTCTGGTGCGTCTTGACGGTACGCTTGTATTTCTTATGAGTGTATCCTCCATGGAAAAGATATTAAAAGGACTGCTGGATGCCGGGATGGATCCGGATATGCCGGCGGCAGTTCTGGAGCGGGGAACGACGGCCCGCCAGCGGAGGGTAACCGCCACGGTGAGCACCCTGAAGGAAGCGTCGGATCAGGCGGATATCCGTACCCCGTCCATTATCCTTGTAGGGAAAGTCTGCGCGCTGGCGGAGGAACTTCACTGGGCGGAAGACCGGATCTTAGGGGGACGGCAGTTCCTTCTGACCCGTCCCAGACAGAACCTGTCGTCTCTTGCAAAACGTCTGAGGGATCTGGGAGCGCAGGTCATTGAAATGCCGGCCATTCATACAGAACCCATTTCCCCGGATAAATTGCTGAGACACGCGCTTGAGCAGTTCGGGCAGAGAGACGGCGGAAAATGGCTTGTATTTACCAGCCCTATCGGTGTGGCAGTCTTTTTTGACGCATTAAAAGAAATGAAGACAGACCTGAGAACGGTTCTGGGCGGGAGGGGAACGGTCCGGATCGGAGCAATTGGTTCGGCAACCGCTTCTGCTCTTGAAGCACACGGCCTGTTTCCGGATGCAGTGCCTGAGACATACAGCGCCGGCGAACTGGGGAAAGAGCTGGCAGAACTGTCCCGGCCGGGAGAACACGTGCTGATTGCCAGGGCGGAGAAGGGATCGGAAGATCTGATCCCGCCCCTTGCAGAGGCAGGACTTACTGCAGAGGATATCCCTCTGTACCGCACCGTGTATGAGGTGAATCCGGTTCTGAAAGAAACCGTGACAGATCTGCTGGAGAGCGGGGAGATTGACGCAGTGACATTTACCAGCGCATCCACAGTCCGCGGATTTGTCCGGGCTATGGGAGAGTACGATTACAGCCGGATCCGGGCTGTGTGCATCGGAAAACAGACGGCATGCGCGGCAGCCGGGTACGGGATGCAGACCGAAATCGCAGCACAGGCGTCCATGGATGCCATGACGGAAAAAATTGTAGAATTATTTGGGAATAAAGAGAAAGAGGAGGCGCGGAAATGAAAAAGATACTGGTTATTCAGGGCGGAGGCCGTGCAAACGGAAATACAGCACAGCTCATTCAGGCCTTTGTGAAAGGCGCTGAGGAAGCGGGACATCAGACCAAGGTAATCTCACTGCTGAAAAATCCGGTGAACGGCTGTCTGGGATGCAATGCCTGCCGGTATGGAAAGCCCTGCGTACAGAAAGACAGCTTTAACAGTCTGGCCCCTGAAATAAGAGAGGCAGATCTGATCGTTCTGGCATCACCGCTGTATTTCTGGACAATTTCTTCAAAACTTAAGGCATTTATCGAACGGTTTTACTGCCTGGCAGAGGAGGACCCGAATCCGCCCTATGGGCGTTGTGAGAAATATCCGGTGAAAGACTGTGCTTTGCTTATGACGTCGGCAGATGAATTTTTCTGGACGTTTGACCAGGCGGTTTCTTATTACCGGTTTGCAGTTGTAAATTATATCGGTTTTCATGACAGGGGAATGTACCTTGCAGGCGGCTGCGGGGATACTAACGGAAAGCCCCGGATCGGTGAAACCTGTCATCTGGAAGCGGTATACCGGTTCGGAAAAGAAATTTACAGAGAAGATCAGCCGGAGCAGGCAAAAGACGCTTCTTCTTCCGGCAGACGGGGATGAAGACAGCACAGATATGGGGAAATGAAAGATGAAAAATGAATATGATGACGAGCATTTTTTTCATGAATATGCGCAGATGACGCGAAGCAGAGAAGGACTTGCCGGAGCGGGAGAATGGCATCAGCTGCGCAGGATGTTCCCGCCGCTGGAAGGCAGCCGCGTACTGGATCTGGGCTGCGGCTATGGATGGCACTGCAAATATGCTGTGGAGCAGGGAGCAGAGAACGTTCTGGGAATTGATGTGAGCCGGCGGATGATCCGGGAAGCAGAAAAGAGAAACCAGGATGAACGCATCACTTATGAGGTCTGTTCTCTTGAGGAGTATGATTATCCGGAGGAGGCATGGGACTGTGTGGTGTCAAACCTGGCGCTCCACTATATCCGGGATATTTCATCCGTTTTTCAACGGGTACACCATACTTTGAAAAAGGGCGGATATTTCCTTTTCAACATTGAACATCCTGTCTTTACCGCCGGGAAGGAACAGGACTGGATTTATGATGACAGCGGCAGACCTGTGTGCTGGCCGATGGATGATTATTTTTATCCCGGAGAGCGAAGAACACATTTTCTCGGCTGTGAGGTAATAAAATATCATCATACACTGACTCAGATTGTAAAGGGACTTCTGGAATGCGGATTTGTGATTGATATGCTGGAAGAGGCACAGCCATCCGAAGAGATGATGGACATTCCGGGAATGAAAGACGAGATGCGCCGCCCCATGATGCTGATGATCCGGGCCGGAAAGCTGGAAAAAAGAAAAGCGGAGGACGTAAGACATGCTGGAAGATAAAGATTACATTATGCGGATCGTACATGAATGGATCCGCACACTGATCAGGCTGATCTTTAACAAAGATATTGATAAGGATGACAAAGAACCGGTGTCTCTTGAGATGATAGAGCAGTATAAAAAACTGCTGTCCATGATTGATGACGGAGAAATCAACGAGGCGGAAAATGTCCTGATTGACGGATTGAAGGCAGGAGACCGGGATTACTTTGAGATGGCGCTTCTGTTTTATGAGAAACTGAGCGGAAAAACAGATGAATTTCTGGCAGAGCACGACTATTCAAGAGAAGAAGTGGTGGACGGTCTGAAATATGTTGTGAACTTTTACGGATACGGCAGTCTGCTGGATGCATTTACGGAGGATATCGAAGTTTGAAACAAAGAAATAGAGGTAAACCGCCAAAAAAGTGTATAGCAAACAAG
>ERZ1643247.3161-NODE-3161-length-11979-cov-5.002013_pt1 | contig 11979 bp, 13 predicted proteins | sample MGYA00579264_ERZ1643247 | MGnify/ENA primary metagenome ERZ1643247 (study PRJEB29033, sample SAMEA4952262) | chicken gut metagenome | biome: Broiler Chicken; feature: Gastrointestinal Tract; material: Caecum | place: Ireland | collected 2018 | study: Broiler... | reverse complement strand
ACCGCCGAAAGACAAGTACGCGCGTTTTGAAACGTGGACGAAACGGGAACTTTGCGACAAGATATTTGACCTTGAAGCGCAGTACGAAGAACTGTTGCAAGAAAACGAACGCCTGCGCATATCGGTTTTGGATAAAGCGGGGTGAACGAAATGAAAGGTTTTATCGAGGTCACGGATAAACAAGTCGGTTGTAAAATGCTGTTCCCTGTTTCCCGGATAAGTTGTGTGTTTGAAAGCGATGACGGTCGCGCGTTCATTGAGACCGGCGTCGATCGTCGCGGAGAAAGTACCGGTTTATATGTTGAAGAAGCATTTTATACAGTTGCCCAGCGTGTGGCAGCGGCTTCGGGCGGAGAGTGTATTCCTGTCTGCCCGAATAACGAATTTAAAAAATTAAAAGGTGGTTAAATAGATGGCAAAGAAAAGATATTCTGTTCAGGCTCGTGCGGCATACCATGAAAAGCGTATGAACGATTCTAAAGTATCAAAGAAAAAAAGAGATTATTCTCGTTTCTGGATAGACGGTTATAACAATAAATATGCACGCGATAATTATGCTGCCGTAAATCAGGAAATACGCATGAAAAGGGGGCGCATGTCAAGCACAGACAGAGTTATTTTGTATGGTTGGCGCAATGGCATGAAAGCACAGCTTGACAGTAAAAAATAACCGCCCGCGAGAAGCGGACGGTTAAGTAAGCAATCTATCCCGCGGCAAAAGCCGCAAATAAACTTTCAGGGGGTAATGCTTGTGGTTGCCACTATTGCGCAACTGTCTTGTTCAAGACCTTTGAAAGAGTAATTAAATTATACTTTGCGAGGCTTTGTAATGTCAAGGAAATTTCGCCCTAAAAATAAAGACCTTATTAAATTAAAGGTCGTTACCGCAGATAAAGTTTGGACGACGGATAAATCGGGCAAACGTAAACTTCGGCGCGATATAGATATTTATGGCAGAGTAGATAAAGGCACGAGCGCGTTTATCACTTCTACAAATTTATCGGGCGGCAATCATAAAATCGTTGACGATACCTGTAATCTTACAAAGTCCGTTAAGAATGACCTTGTAAAGGTTTTGAAATCAGATAATCGTCGTGTGGCGTATTTAGTGCGCACAGACGATGAATCAAGAAGATAAAAATTCAAAAAGACATCTTTGTTTATCCTCCATAAACTAAGCCCGGGGCATGCGATAAGCGGCCTCGGGCAAGGCAAAGACGTCCGGAAGGGCGAAAAAATAAATAAATACAAGGAGATATTTTTATGTCAAGGTACAACACATTGAAGAGTCATGCGGCGGCGGATACGGTCAAGTGGGTAATTATATTCCTGCTCATGGTAGGCGTTATAGGCGCGGTGGTAACGCTGTTCGTCATGCTCGACAGGCAGACTACGGTGACGGAGATCGGCGCGGAGCAGTACATGATCGGCGGTCTGGACGAGGACGGCGCGGAGCTTGAGGGAGATACTTCCATAGTGACCCGCAGCGGCTTTACTACAGACGGATTAAAAGCCGAAATAGCCGACGAAGCTACGGTTACGTATGAACTGTTCTTCTATAATGCCGACGGCGAATTTATATCGTCTACGGGTGATCTTTCGGCAGACTTTTCAGGCAGTATCCCCGACGGCGCGGAGAGCGCGAAGTGTGTGATCACCCCCGTCGACGACGAGGACGGCAAGGTCAGCCTTACCGAAGTGCTCGGCTATGCGGGACAGGTAGTGATTTCGATTAACAGATAAGGAGACAATTATGGAACGCAGAAGATTTATTATTCCTATGGTTATAATGGCGTCGGTAGTCGGTATAGCGGTTTTTGTTTTTTTCATGTTTTATAAGAATGTATTTATATTCAAGTCACAAGAAGAAGTTCAGGTATCTTCTGCCGTTCCAACGGCAGCGGCTGTTTATTGTACGTGCGGCGGCGTAATGACGCGCAGTGAATACATAGCTCCTACCTGTACTGCCGCAGGCTCTGAAACAATGAAGTGCGATACCTGCGGCAAGACATTGGAACCTAAAGAATTACCTGCACTCGGCCATGACCTTATTTACTATGCGGCAGTTGAGCCTGCCGAGGGCAGTGAAGGAAATATCGAATACTGGCAGTGCGAACGGTGTGAAAAGTATTTTTCTGACAAAGACGGCACCAACGAGATATCGTATTCAGATATTTCTATACCATATATGAGCGATTCTACGGATACAGACACGGATACGGACGGTATGCCGTTGTGGCAGATCCTGCTTGTCGTTGGTTCCGGCATTTTATTGCTGGGCGTTGTTGCCGTGTTGCTCGATAAATTTGTTTTCAATGCCGATATTTCGGGCGGGAAGTAAAAATTTTTTAAATGCAATAAGGAGTGTGATATGGGACTAAGGCGCTATCTGATATATTCTGCAATAGCTGTAATAATCGGTATAGCAGTAATTGTCTGCTGTATGTTTTTGTTCAGCGGCATAACTTCAGTTTCTCAAACTGAAGTTCAGACCCGGGTTGCCGTGCCGACTGCGGCGGGCATGCGCTGCACTTGCGGCGGGAGCATGTACAGTACCGGTATGACGGCGGCTACATGTACTTCGCCTGGTATAGAAACTTATACATGCAGCAGCTGCGGAAAAATTATGACGATGGAATTATCCGACTCTCCTGCGTTAGGTCATTTGGAAATTACGGATCAGGCTGTGCCCGCGACCTGTACGGCAGAAGGCCTTACGGAAGGCAGTCATTGCAGCAGGTGCGGCATGGTGTTTGAGGAACAAGAAACCCTGCCCGCTCTCGGTCATGATATCGTTATTTTATCTGCCGTGGTTCCCACTTGTACCGAGGGCGGGCGCACAGAAGGCAGTTACTGCAACAGGTGCGGCACAATGCTTGAAGCACAGGTAGCTTTACCCGCGCTCGGGCACAGCTGGTCAGATTGGGAAGACAGCCGTACAAGTTGCGACGAAGCCGGTATAAGAACGCGTTCGTGTTCCGTGTGCGGCGAGGAAGAGACCGAAGAACTTCCCGCGGGAACGCATACATGGGATAGCGGTACTGTAGTAAAACAGCCTGATTGTATGCAGTCCGGCACCATGCGGTTTACATGCACCATGTGCGGCGATACGTCTACGGAAGATATTGACCCGCTCGGGCATAATCTTACTCACTATGCGGCAGTTGAACCTGCCGAAGATAAAGAAGGCAATATTGAATACTGGCAGTGTAAACGCTGCGGTAAATATTTTTCGGACAAAGACGGTATTAATGAGATAGATTTTTCAGAAATTCCGGTGCCGTACTCAAGTAATAATATGCCGGCATTCAAGATAGTGCTTGCCGTTGCTTCCGGCGTTTTACTGTTTGTGCTTATATGTGCGGCGGCATGTAATTTACTTTCACGGAAAAAAGTTTCAAAGACAAAGAACAGATGATGTTTATTGCAGTCTGTCAAGGAGTTCGTTATGGAACGAAGGCGATATCTGATATACGCCGTAATAGCAGTGATAATAGGCATGGTAGTTTATGCCTGTTATATGTTTTTCAGGGACGGTACTTTTATCGAGTCGCAGTCTGAAGTACAGGTCAATATCGTTGTTCCGACTGCAGGCGGCGTACGTTGTACTTGCGGCGGCACTATGACAGATTATAGCAGGACTGCAACGTGCACTCAATCAGGCTTTGAAGGTCTCAGGTGCAGTAGTTGCGGCCGCGAGGTGGGAACGACTTCGCCTGCACTCGGCCATAGTTACGGTTCTTATGTAGTTACTAAATCGGCTACTTGTACAAGCAGCGGCACGAAGACGGCGACATGCAGTCGTTGTGGCGATGAAAAAACTCAGACGATAGCCGCTCTCGGCCATAGTTATAGTTCAACTAAATACAGCGCAACCTGCACATCGCAGGGTTATACCCGTTATCGTTGTTCACGTTGTTCGTATAGTTATACTTCGAATTATACTTCGGCTCTTGGACATAGTTACGGTTCATACGTTCAGACCAAAGCGCCGACATGTACCGAAAAGGGCACGGAGACGGCTACTTGCTCCCGCTGCTCGGCTACGACGAGCAGGGACATTGCGGCGCTTGGGCATGAGGCCGTGACAGATGAAGCCGTGGCGGCAACGTGTACGAGCGCCGGCCTTACGGAAGGCAGTCACTGCAGCCGCTGCGATACGGTGCTTGAGCAACAGGAGACCGTTCCTACACTCGGGCATAATTATGGTTCATATGTTCAGACGAAATCGCCAACGTGTACCGAAAAGGGCACGGAGACGACGACTTGCTCCCGCTGCTCGGCTACTACAAGCAGGGACATTGCGGCGCTCGGTCATAGCGTTGTGACAGATGAAGCCGTGGCGGCAACGTGTACGACGTCGGGCCTCACGGAAGGCAGCCACTGCAGCCGCTGCGATACAGTGCTTGAAGAGCAAGAGACAGTGCCCGCGCTTGGCCATAGTTGGTCGGACTGGGAAGACAGCCGTACAAGCTGTGACGAGGTCGGCATAAGAACACGTTCGTGTTCGGTATGCGGCGAGGAAGAGACTGAAGAACTCCCCGCGGGAACGCATACATGGGATAACGGCACTGTAACGAAGCAGCCTGATTGTACGCAGTCAGGCACTATAGAATTTACTTGTATAGTGTGCGGTGACATATCTATGGAAGATATTGCACCGCTCGACCACACAGAAGTAAGTGTTGCGGGTTTTCCTGCAACGTGCACGGAGAACGGTCTTACCGACGGCAGTAAATGTTCCGTGTGCGGCGTTGTTTTAACAGAGCAGCAGCTTGTTCCCGCACTCGGACATAAACTTATCCATATCGCGGCAGTCGAGCCGACAGAGCATATGGACGGCAATATCGAGTACTGGCAGTGTGACCGGTGCGGAAAGTATTTTTCGGATAAGAACGGCGACATTGAGATAGATATATCTGAAGTTTTTGTCACGTATTCAGGCGGAAGATCTCTGTGGCAGGTTATTCTTGTCGCGGCTGCAGGTGTTGTTCTGTTCGTAGTCATTATCGTAATTATCGGTAGGTTTTCTTCGCGCAAAAAAGTTGCAAAGAAACGGCGCAGGTGATCCAGGTGATCAAGGTTAAGTATTTTATGATTTAATTAAATCAAATATCGGAGTTTTTTACTATGGAAAGACGGCTTAAAGGTTTTATATACAAAATATGCATATTTATTATTCTCGCTTTTTTATGTATCACTATTTTATGGAGCGGGACAACCCGCTCCGTCTTTGCCGTTTCCGCGGACTCCGGATATGATCAAAGCGAAGTACTTAAAGATCTTGAAGACAGCGTTATAAGCGGTAAGCAATTTGACGTGTCAGATTATCCTGCTGATGATGACGGCGATTTAAAAATTATTGCTTTTGCGGAGTATTGCTATAACTTTTATACCTCTGAACAGGACAATTATGCCCTATATTTTTATGTATATAATCCGCAGTTGGTTGAGTTCGATTATGACAGCACTCTGAATACAGTCCTTATGCGAGTGGGGGGTAATGCCGCCGATGAGTATATCGATTATAAACTTATCTTTCTCGATATGAGTGAGGGCGGTGATTTACAGGGCAGATTTTTGAAGTACAAGATAGAGCTGTCGGCTGACGAAAAGTCTGCAATTTTGCAAAAGCTAGACCACAGTTCCCGTATTTACGAGCTATTGGAGCTCGAATTGCGGCATGCTGACGGATATCTTGCCGAGGCTTATGATATCTCAACTCGATATACATATACGGGTTTTGCTGCCGGTTACGGCGAGGATGCAGAGGGCGATAGTACTCTTAGTTGTTCTGTTAGCGGCGATGTTGCTAGTATTAGTCCGGAAGTACATCACACATTCTATCGTGCAGAAGGATCTAACGGTACTACTACTTACACACAAGATACATTATATTCTGTATATTTTTCCGTTCCCGATGAGCTTTTCGGCGAATATGGTGAATTGATAGAGATAAGAGCGTCATGGCTTAAAGCTATGACGCAATGGGCATTTGTGACGGGAAATAGTCAATTTTACGATTTCGTCGGGCAGTATATGGGTTTGAATATGTCCGACGGTGAAAATATTATTTTTCCTATGGAAGGTGCAAATCTTGCAGATTTGACTGATTACCGTATATATGCGCAGGACTATGATAAACAAGCGGTTTTTGATTATGGAAAATATGGCTCTCGTGATTTTTCTATTTCTGGTTATGCCGAGTATGACGGCTGGTTCAGTGGTCTGTACTATGCCGGAGCCGATACCGACAGCGCGGATGATTATGTTGTAAGTTCCGAAGTTTTGCTTCAGTCCATGGAAAAATATCATGATGAGTATGATATGCGTGAAGATTACGAGGTCGATGATTATATATTTTCAACCCCGTATGGCGGTGAATATCTTGTAGTAAACGGTGTGGAATATCCGTATAGTAAAGCGCTTTTTGAGTCATGGGACAGCGAAGAAACTACTGCGGATATATCTGCAGATTCTGAGTTGCCTTCCCTTACGAGCGTTACATTGGGTAAAAACTTTTGGGAAAGTTTATTCGGCGGGTACCATGAAGTTTCTTCTACTGAATTTGACGGTATAAAAGCCATTGAAATTATTACTGAGGATAGCTTTGAGTCTACTCCCGCTTTAACATGTGAAAATCTTTTTATCGATACGGCAGATTATGAAGATTTTGCTGATTTTTATGAAACAGCAGAGGCGAAAGGCGAAACGGTGATTTTATTGCGTTTCGACGTCGGAGAGTATTCCGCCCTTGAAACCGTACTCGGTACGACAAACGATAGCCAGTTGATTACTCCGAATATAGATATTATAAGTACTAACGGACGAATTTTTAAACAGAATGTATATCTGAATTTCGACGTTATACATTTAAAATTTTTACTTGGCGATACGGTTACAACTATTGGCGTAATTATGGATCCTATTACTGTTATAGGTGATTCTACTCCGGCTATCGATACTTCTCCCGATCTGCGGCTTGATTGGTGGAAAACGGTGCTCGCCGTAATAGCGCTGCTTTTCCTTATAATCCTGTTATGGCCGATATTGCCGTATATCATTAAAATGATTGTCGCGATAATAACTTTGCCGTTCAAGGCAATAGCCGCTCTATACAGAGCTATTAAAAACCGAGGAAAAGACAGTTCTGAGGCGGAAAAGCCGAAGAATGCAAAAAAAATAAGAGGTGATAAATGAGCACTAAAACAGAAACAAAGCCGTCTGCTATACGGCGTGCAAAGGACTATAGCAAGGCTATACGCCGGGCGTATGATATGGGCTATCGCGACGGATATGCCGCTTATGAAAGCCTGCCGGAAGTCCGCGGCGCGTATACGGCTGCAAAATATGGCTATGGCCGCGGCATGAAGTCGCATAAAAAGGTGAACAGGTATCAGTCAAAGGCCCGCAGGCCTTAATGCCATGCAGATACCGACAAATGCACAATGCCGAACGGAGCGGGAAAGTTCCTTTCGGCATTTAAATAAATTACGAGGTGAACAATGAAAAATTTTTTAAAATGGCTGTTTCTGATACTTGCGATCGTAGCCGTTGCCGGTGTTTTTGCGTGGGCTGTGACGCAGCTTATGCCCGATACGCCTGAACCTTCGGATCCCCCCTTCGAAGAGGACGGATATTCTGTGGCGTTTGACGACAGCGAAAACGGAATACTTGAAGTTACGCTCCCCGCAAGCGGTGAAGTACGGTTCAACGTGAGCGGAACAAAGAGCTATACTGTTGAAGTGGTTTCAAATATTAACGATAAAGACGGCAGTGTGCTTTTAAACTATTATACAATCAATGGCAGTGTATGTATTTTTGCCGCAGATGACTATACCGACGATTTTATGCTGAACGAATATGAGGGGTATTTTATTATAGCATGTGAGCCGGGTTATTATGATTTGGAAACTTTGCTCTGCCGTAAACATGGTGTCGGCGACATATCTTTTTACCGCCCTGTAACGGACGAATACATATATAAAATGATAATCACTTCCGCCGAGGGTGAAGAGTTTATCGTCCTTTTAAATCAGGCGTAAGGGGTGATTTTGTGGCTAAGAATACGAAAAAATCGTCCTACAATAGCGGAGCGAAAAGTAATAGCGGATATGTATTCGTAACAATCAAAAAGCATAGCGATAAAAATGGCGGACATCCCCATATTATTGTTGAAGATATAGAAGATAAGCACGTTTCTGTTGGTTTAAGTACACAAAAGCGAAAAGGTAAAAAGGGCGGTATGAATTATGCTATGGAAAAAAGTCCGCTCGATGACGGGAAAAATTCTTATATGCGGCGACAAGGTACAGTTGCTCCGAAAAAAGAATATTCCGAAAAGCGTATGGGATCTATGACGCCAAAGGATTATAATCAAGCGAAAATTTATGCGGAGCGAGCCAAACAAAAATACTTAGCCGAAAAAAAGAATAAAAAAAAGTAACGACGTGCCAAACCTGCAATGCCATTAGCCCTACTTCATAAAGAAGCGTTCGTTACTTTATATACATTATACGGTGTAAACCGAAAAAAGTCAAATAAAAATCATGACGAAAGGCATAAGAGAATGAAGACGTTTAAAAGGTTATTAAAGGTATTGCTTGTGGTATTGATTGCATTTGTAATAGGCTATTTTGTATATACGGGGTGTAATGTATGAAGGCTAAAAGCGTAGCTGTATCGGAAGAAAAGCAAGCGAAAAGAGTATATAATCGTTTGCATATAGATTGCCATGTTGTCTGCGCGGTGATAACGCTTGGCTTTATATTGTTGGGTGTGTTTGAGTTCTTCGGTTCGGTAGGGCGCATTATTGAAGCGGTGCGTGATTTAGGACTTTCCGTGGCATATTATTTCTGCGAGCTGTTTTTTATCCCTCACAATATCCGGCCTACTGTAAACGAGTTCCCGAGGATACCGTTTTTTGATTTTACCGGTGGAGCTGCTCCCGAAATTCCTATTCCGGAAGACTGGCAGACTTTTATTGTCTTGTGGCCTGAATACTGGAAGCTGTGGGCAAGTGCGGATAATTTTTTTGCTTATCTTTCCTCTATGGAATCACTGTTGATTATTTTATCGCAGTTGCTGCTTATAATAGTTCCGATTTTTCTGGTCGTGTATATTTTATTCAGCAGGCTTTTAAAAAGGCAAAATAACGATTACGATAAAGACAGCCGCCCGCTTCAGATATTCAAGCATATATCTTCCGTTACATATCGCCCTGCCAGGGCGTGGTTGCTGCGCTTTATCGGTTTCGTGCGGGAAAACGGCATATATTGGAAAGTCTGGCTTGCGTTGTGGCTGTTCTATTTCAATATAATCACAATCTTTTTAGAGTTTATCGCTTTTTATCTGTATTTTGTTGTATCGTTTGACTTTATTGCTCTATACAGGCAGGTGTATAAACTTATACTCGATCTTTGGCCCGGTCTAACTTTCTTCCCGCTTTGGGTTTGGACTATTGCCGTCATTGTATTCCTTTCATTTATGGCAAGAAAAGTTGGGTATTCCCGGCTCCGTCACGATGAGCGTAAAAATCGCGGCTTTTTGAATGAACGCGGAGTTTTTACGGTGGTCTGCGGTGTGATGGGAGCGGGCAAAACGGCGCTTATCACTGATATGGCATTATCCGCCGAAGTACAGCTGCGCGATCAGGCGTTTGAGATCATCCTTGAGAGCGATCTGAAGTTCCCTTATTTTCCGTGGTGTAATCTCGAAAACGAACTCAGACGTGCGATTGCCTTTCATAAGGTATTTTCGGTGCCGACCGTTAAAGCGTGGCTGCAAAAGAAGAGGCAACGTTGGGAAAAATCACCTTGCCGCGCAAAGCTATTTAATTATGATTACGAGCGTTACGGGCTTGAATGCGACGATAAATTAAAAGTGTCGGACGTGTGGGCGGTCGCGGAAGATTATGCGTGCGCGTACTTTATTTACACGGTGCAGTCATCGCTGCTTTTGGCAAATTACTCTATCCGCGTGGACGGGCTTTTATCAGACCTTGGCAACTTTCCGCTCTGGAATTCTGACTTTTTCAGCCGTGACAGCCGAATGCAGCAGGCGTATTCCCGTCACGCGCATATACTTGATTTTGATATGCTGCGGCTTGGTAAAGTACTTTTAAAAAACAACCCTAACCGAAACGCTTTCGGCTTTGGTATATATGTTATATCTGAAATAGACAAGGAACGGAAGAATACGCCCGAACTTGCGGAAGTCAAGCGAAACACGGACGAATGCAATCAGAAAAACGATTTGTTCGGCGTAACGTTGAAAATGGCGCGTCATCCGTGTGTTATTGCCAACCGTGTGTTTGTCAAGGTGCTTGCGGATTTGCAACGCCCTGAAAGCCTCGGTGCGGACGTGCGTGAAAACGGCGAGGTTGTTATGATTGAAGCGCAGAGCGAAATCGTTCCCGTTTTACCGTTTTTCTCACCCTTCCACATTTTTGCCTTGTTGTATGATTGGCTGTTTGCAAGGTTTACAAATTTATATACAAGGTATCGATATATCCGTGCGGATAATACGCTTTCCATGTATCTGCTTAAAGGGTTTACGGCAGCCATGCATCGGCATTATACGGCGGTATGCAATACGTTCGGTTGCGGAATATTGTCGCTGTCGGTCGAAAGCGGAAAGATGGACGGGGAACAGTTGTCGCGGCGTTGGTATAAAATGCCGAAAAAGATATATGCAAACCGCTATTCCACAGATTGTCTTGCAGGTATTTTCGAGCGGCGGGCGGAACAAAATAACGTGGGGCTTGATGACTTACCCGGATATGCGGGCATTCGCGCTACATGGAAAGAATTACAGGCGCAGCACAGTCATTTCCAGAACGATATGGAGCGTGTTAACCATGTTTCCGGATTCGATGACGAATGGCGCCCGAGCATTTCCTCAGATTGTGACCGTTCGATTAAGAATTTTGACCCGGGTTATGATTTAAACGATATTCCCGGGAATCGGAGCACTTGAAAATGAAACGCACTATTGAAGAAAAAATGAAATATAATAGTTCACAGAGGACTGCGTTTGCTTATGGCTACCGCTTCGGCGTTCAGGCTTACAGGCGATATCCGAAAGCAGATGAGCGGCACAGGCGCGATATAAAGGGCGATATAGACTATAACAAGCGGCTTGCGCAGGCAGGCGATATATCTCGCTCAAGCGTGCAATATGCCAAAGGCTTTATGTGCGGCGTGCGCGATGCCGCCAATGAGCGGAAGAGCAAGCAGAAACATTAACTTTCCTTTCTCGATACTTTCCCCGCAAGGGGTGATTTTTAAGGAGATATTTACATGAGCGCAGCGACGGTTTTACAGCCTTATTATGGCAACGATTGCCCTTTTAAGGATAAGCTCTACAGAATATATAGCGACGGCAGCCATTATATAGCGCGGGAAGCCTTACATGTTAAGGTCCCGCGGCGTGCGGAACGCATAAAAACGGAAATTGACGAGATTTTTGAGCTTCTGTATTCAGACGGAATGAAGTGTGAAATGTCTGATAAGGAACTGCGTGAATTTATAAAAACAAATCTGGAAGATTGTTTTTCCGATTTCCCGGATTTGGATAAATACGTCAGTGAAAATGTAGGCCGCATGAACCGCAACACATGGCAACGGGAAAAGCGATTCCGCCGCAAAGCATATCTGAATCGTTGGAATTACTTTGTGACGTTTACATATAACGGTAAAAAGCATACGGAAGAAACGTTCCGTAAAAAGTTGCGCAAGTGTCTTTCAAACTTGCATACACGTCGCGGTTGGAATTTCATGGGTGTTTGGGAACGCGGCGAGGAGACAGACAGATTGCATTTTCATTGCATTCTTTACGTACCCGCAGGGCAAATGGTAGGGAAAATAACATGTAAAAAGGAATATAGCAAACGTTTGGGAAAGGTCAAAGAGACCTTTTCCAATGACTTTTTTGAACGGAAGTTCGGAAGAAACGACTTCGAGGAGTTGAACATTATGG
>ERZ1643247.3160-NODE-3160-length-11981-cov-48.879675_pt1 | contig 11981 bp, 9 predicted proteins | sample MGYA00579264_ERZ1643247 | MGnify/ENA primary metagenome ERZ1643247 (study PRJEB29033, sample SAMEA4952262) | chicken gut metagenome | biome: Broiler Chicken; feature: Gastrointestinal Tract; material: Caecum | place: Ireland | collected 2018 | study: Broiler... | reverse complement strand
TTATGAATGGTTTCCGTTCTCTTTCCGTGCAAACGTGTCGCACTTTTCGGGTACACGGCTCTCTTGCGGCGAGTTTTTATCCTTCTTCGGTCTGCCGCCTTTTGCACCGTTCTGCATCCGCGCTTTGCTTTCGTCCAGCTTGCGTTTGCAGATCAAAAAATACTTGAAGGCATTGCTCTCCGCCTTTGTCGGCGATTTGTTTTCAAACATATACGCGCCGATCATTTTGACGAACGCGCCTCCTTCGCTGTCGCTCAGATAGGCAAACGCCTTACGATAGAAGGGCAAAAACGGAAAGTGCTTGTACCGCTTATCCAGCCCGCAGCTTTTGCCCGCGGAGTTGCGATAGGTTTCCAGATCGCTTAAAATGCTCTCCCAATACAGTTCAAATTCGGGCGAGACCTCTTCGTCACGTTCCGCGTCGATCGTGACCTGCTTTCCGTCGAGGAAGTCGCAAATCATGCGGAAAAACTTGTCCGCCTGCCTGTCGTCCATCTCCTTGATGGGCGCATAGTAAATGTCGTAAAAAGTAAATGGTTTCATAGTTTTCCTCCTTTCGTTTTTCGCGGTTGTTTTATGGCTTTCCGCAAAAGCCGTCGTTCAATCATAGGCATGCTCCTTTCGCGCAACGAAAAGAGCCCGCAGACCTTTCTGCGGGCTTTGCGCGGTTGTTATCTAGGGAAGTCCTCCCATATAAAAGCAACGGGAACACCTGTTTTATGCGCGCATTGAAAAATTTCCTAAAAAATTTTTGGATATAAGACAACAGTTGTCATATATTTTGTGGTATCATGGCAGCATAGATATCACGGCATACTGGCTCAATCATAAAAGGCGCGACGCGGGCGAGGGGAAGGTCTACTATCTTTACCCTTATACCCGCTGTGAGGCGGACGATACGCCGACGCTTTTCATCGGCGGAAAGCACTATATCCGTATTGCCGTTTCCGAAGAGGAGTGGACACGGCTGCGCAAGCTGGACGACAAGGAGTACAACAGCGAGCGGCGTGCGCACAACAAGCGGTGGACGGCGGACATCCCGCGGCTTCGGGATGAGGACGGGGAGGAGATCGATTTTTGGAGCGACCTTGCGGAGGACAGGGAGACGCGCTACATCGAGGGCGACCTCTGCGAGGAAATCGATCGCCGCGCTTTGGTGCGTTCGTTTGATAAGACAGACCGCCGTATCTATCGGCTGGATCGGAAAGACTTTACACAGCAGGAGATCGCGCGAAGGCTGCATCTCGATCAGGCAACTGTCTCGCGTCGGCTGGAGAAAATTTACGTGCGCCTGGACCTCATGCGGCTGCACGACGGCGAGCGAAGCCCAAAGGAGCTTGCCTTTGAAGTCGCGTGGGAGGAGTTCCTGCGCGCCGGGCATATGCGGGGCGAAGCAGACGTCCGGGCGTTCGCTTTCTTTCTGCGCGCACAGGGGGAGCTTCTGGCGCTTTTGTACAAGTGGTTTTTTACGCCGGGCGAGTTACTGCGCTATACGGTGCGGTATTTGATGATGGGCGGTTCGGAGACAAAAGAGGAGCTGTTGGCACAGCTTTCAGGTTATGGGCAGGCATTTTTTGCTAGGCAGAAATTTGCCGACGAGGTCGAACAGTTGCTCTGTTTGCGTCTCTTACGGGAGGTCGAGCGGCGCGCCGTAACTATTCCCGAACCGTCCGGCAACGCCTTCCACCACTATGAGGAGGAGATCAAGGAACTGGCGCATCGCCGCAGGCTTCCATACAGTTTTTATTTTGAAGAGATCCTCATGCGCAAGTACGAGTTGCGGCAGATTTGCAAGACGCTTTCTTACGCCAAACGCATCGCGGCTCGTATGCGGAACGCCGCACAAAAGGCTGCATTGCGCAGGGAAACTGCAGCCTTAGAAAAGGAAAGTATAGCCCTCAGACGCCTCCTCGCCCGCCTCGCCGAGCGCTATGCGCTGCGGCATGAAGATAAGAAGAAATCATGAAAACACTTCACGTTTTTTGGCGAAATATTGCTTTTTATTGCGTGGTATGTTATAATTAAAATGGTGTATTATACTGACAGTTTTAACCATATACAGAAAGATAGAACAGGCGCTGATGTAGTCCTGTCAAAAACTTATCTACGGAGGAAATATAATGGCAGATAAAAATTCGGCAGATATCGGTTTTGAAAAGAAAATATGGGACGCAGCGTGTGTATTACGCGGGAATATCGATGCTTCGGAGTATAAGTCTGTCGTGCTGGGGCTTATATTCTTGAAGTATATCTCTGACCGCTTCGAGGAAAAGTACAATCAGCTTAAAGAGGAAGGGGATGGCTTCGAGGAAGACATTGACGAATATACCTCCGAAGGTATTTTCTTTGTCCCTCAAGGTGCACGGTGGAGTGATGTTGCGGCAAAAGCGCATACGCCTGAAATCGGCGTGGCAATCGATAACGCAATGCGCAGCATAGAAATAGAAAATAAGCGTCTCAAAGATATACTGCCGAAAAATTTTGCTCGTTCTGAACTGGATAAGAGAAGGCTCGGCGACGTGGTCGATCTATTTACGAATATCAAAATGATCGACCAGGGCAACGAAAAGGACATTCTTGGCCGCACCTATGAGTATTGCCTTGCAAAATTTGCCGAGCAGGAGGGTAAGCTTGCCGGTGAATTCTACACGCCTTCTTGTGTGGTGCGTACATTGGTCGAAATTTTACAACCTTATCACGGCAGAGTTTATGACCCTTGCTGTGGTTCGGGCGGCATGTTTGTTCAATCCGCAAAGTTTATCGAAAATCATAGCGGGAACATTAACGACATTTCCGTCTATGGGCAGGATTCAAATCCCACCACATGGAAGTTGGCGCAGATGAACCTTGCGATCCGTGGGATCGATGCTGATTTAGGGCAGTATAATGCCGATACGTTCTTTAACGATTGTCATCCTACCCTTCGCGCAGATTTTATAATGGCAAACCCGCCATTTAACCTTTCAGACTGGGGTGCGGATAAGTTGCAGGACGATGTGCGTTGGAAATATGGTATTCCGCCCGCAAGCAATGCTAACTTTGCTTGGTTACAGCACATGATCTATCATCTTGCACCGAATGGTCGAATTGGCATGGTGCTTGCGAACGGCTCGCTCTCTTCACAGTCTGGTGGTGAAGGGGAAATCAGGAAGAATATCATCAATGCTGATTTGGTCGATTGTATTATTGCTATGCCGGCACAGCTGTTTTACACGACGCAGATCCCCGTCTCCCTTTGGTTTTTGTCAAGGAATAAAAAGCAGAAAAATAAAACATTATTTATCGACGCGCGTAAAATGGGAACCATGGTTACGCGCAAATTGCGAGAACTGACTGATGAGGATATTCAAAAACTTGCCGATACATACAAGAAGTATGTTGACGGTACACTTGAAGATGTGAAAGGTTTCTGCGCAGTGAAAGACAAAAAAGATATTGCTGAGCAGGACTATATTTTAACTCCCGGTCGCTACGTGGGCATAGAGGAACAAGCAGATGACGGCGAACCATTTGAAGAAAAGATGGTGCGTTTGACATCTGAATTATCCGATTTGTTTGACAAGTCGCACGAGTTGGAGGCTGAAATTCGCAAAAACTTGGGGGCGATAGGATATGAAGTCTAAACGTTGTTCTTTATATGAACTGGCAGAATGGAAAAATGGTTTGGCATTTAAGAAAATAGATTTTTCCGATAGCGGAAAGCCTATTATTAAAATTTCTGAGCTTAAAAATGGAATCACTGGGCAAACGCAATTTACAAAGGGTGATTATGGACAAGAAGTATCTCTCACAAAAGGGGATATGGTCTTTTCATGGTCAGGTAATCCTGAAACCTCCATTGATGTGTTTTGGTATGATTTGCCCGATGGATGGCTCAATCAGCATATATTTAAGATTATACCAGCAGAGAGTGTTGACAAAAAATATCTATATTATTTGATGAAATCTTTTAAACCTACTTTTACAGCAATAGCATCGAATAAACAAACGACAGGGTTAGGGCATGTAACTATTAAAGATTTAAAAGAAATTGTTGTTAATTTGCCGGAAAAGAATATTCAAGGAATGATCGGCGGATATTTATATTCTATCGATAAAAAAATTTATTTAAACAAGAAGATAAACGATAATTTACAACAGCAAGCATTTGTGCTATTTGATAGTTTTTTCCGGAATATTTCAGACGGGCTATGCACTATTGGCGATTACTTAACACCAAAAAGAGGTCGTAATTTACTATCAAAAGATGCTATCCCAGGGACAGTTCCTGTTGTTGCTGGTGGTTTAGAGCCAGCAACCTATCATAATACCCCCAATACGACCGCGCCAGTATTGACCATTTCAGCCTCTGGTGCAAATGCTGGTTTTGTAAACCTATGGCATAAACCCGTTTGGTCATCAGACTCGTCTTTTATCGACTCGAGCATGACCAAAGACGTTTACTTTTGGTTCGTAATGCTAAAAAAACGGCAACGAGAAATTTTTGATGCACAGACAGGATCAGCGCAACCACATATTTACCCGCAACACATTGCCGCAATGCCTGTTTGCGCTTTAGATAAGTCCGCAATTTCTCTCTTTTCGTCACAAGTTGCCCCCTTGTTTGCACTAATTGGGGCAAACAAAGATGAAAATGAACGATTATCCGCTATTCGTGACACATTGCTTCCCCGGTTGATAAGCGGGGAAATCGACGTGTCCGACGTCAAGCTCTAAGCCGCTAAATTATCGTTTATATCAGAAATTACTCTCACCAGTGGCGAGAGAATGATTAAAAGAACTGCCGCTGTTCATCGTTCTCTTAAAAAGGAGATTTGAGAATGAAAGAACAACTCATAGCCGAGATACAGCTGCAAATGCTTCCGTATCTCAACAACGAACAGCAAATGATTCTTCGGAGTGTTTTAGAGAAAACGCTTCAAAATGTCACTGTTGGTGAAGGGCCAATAGAATATTCGCATGATCAAAATGCCGTAGAAGCCTTTATTACCGCAAAAAGGATTGAGGGGTGTTCTGAAAAGACATTAAATTACTATCAGAAAACCATTCAAGCCATGCTTTCTTCTATTGGAAGGAATGCCAATCAGGTAACGACAGAAGATTTACGCAAATATTTGACCGAATATCATGTACAGCGTAAATCGAGCAAAGTAACGATTGACAATATCCGGCGAATACTATCCAGCTTTTTTTCATGGTTGGAAGATGAGGATTTCATCCTAAAAAGCCCGGTACGAAGGATTCATAAGGTAAAAACAGCAAAGGTGATTAAGGATACTTATACCGACGAAGCATTAGAGCTGATGCGGGATAGCTGTAAGAACGCCAGAGATTTGGCGATCATTGATCTGCTCGCATCTTCCGGGATGCGTGTAGGGGAAATGGTCACACTCAACCGAGATGATATTGACTTTAACGAGCGGGAATGCGTAGTTATCGGCAAGGGAAATAAAGAACGATTGGTTTATTTTGACGCAAGGACAAAAATTCACTTGCAAAATTATCTCAATCGGAGAACGGATAGCAACCCTGCATTGTTTGTTGCGTTAAAGTCTCCGCATGAACGATTGAAGATCGGGGGAGTAGAAACGCTTTTGCGGGAGCTGGGCAGGCGATTGAATTTGCCCAAAGTACATCCGCACAAATTCAGGCGAACATTGGCTACATCAGCTATCGATAAAGGGATGCCCATTGAGCAAGTCCAGCAGCTTTTAGGGCATCAGAAAATAGATACAACCATGCATTATGCCATGGTCAAGCAACAAAACGTAAAGCTGGCACATAGGAAATACATTGGATAGGATGGTGAATATGAATATACATTTTTTAAGAGATATAGCGGACATCCAGACGGGACCTTTTGGGAGTCAACTTCACAAAGAGGACTATGTAGATTTTGGAACCCCTATTGTAACAGTTGAGCATTTGGGAAACAGAGTTTTCACCGAACAGAACCTACCAAAAGTATCTGATGAAGATAAGATTCGCCTATCAAAGTATGTTTTGAAAGAAGGAGACATTGTATTTAGTCGAGTTGGATCGGTTGACAGATGCTCTTATGTGGATGCCGCGCACGATGGCTGGATGTTCTCTGGCCGGTGTTTGCGAGTGCGTCCTAACGCAGAAGTTGATCCGCTATATCTCTACTATTTTTTCTGCTTGGAAGATACAAAACAGTTCGTGAGAAATATTGCGGTGGGCGTGACAATGCCGTCAATTAATACAAAACTGCTTGGAGAAGTTGAAGTGGCTTACCCTTCACAGACAGAGCAGCAGAAAATTGTTGCGTTGCTTTCTGCATTAGATGATAAAATTGAAATCAATCAAAAGATAAACGATAATTTAGCGGCTTAGAGCTTGACGTCGGAGACATCTATCTCACCAGACATGAGTTTGGGCAACAATATATCACGCAGATCGACAAGTTTTTTTGATTGGGCATCGTTTTCTTGTATGGCTCTATACATTGGTGCAACCAGTGATTCAAACTCTTCAAGAACAGAGACAGGAGGAATGGCAACTTCCATTGCATTTAGGATGTCTGTTGTCATGCTCGGAACAGCGGAGCCAGCATTCATAGATGCAAGGTCTTTGGCTTTTACAAAGTGATATACGAACTTGGCCACATTGGGCAGTCTCATTTCGGTGTAGAACATTGTATCAACAGACCAGAAAGGCTGATTAACATACATCACATTGTTCAGAGTGCCTTTTCTTGGTATAAGAACTGACTCCTTATCATATAAAGGGCGCTCAACATGACGCATAATGCCGCCTGAGCCATATACGGGATAAATGCCATCAGTCAGTTTTTTATGATCTTTGCCATATCTAACGGTTACGAGATCAGATAAATGTCCTTGTTGCCATGTAGGATCAGCATTGTCAACGAACATCGAAGCATAAATGGCTTGCGCTTGTTGCTGTAAATTATCGTTTATAATACCTTTAAGGGGAAATGACCATGGAAAAACGAGAAACGCCAAAAATGGAAGAAGAAAACGAGAATGAAATCGTTATTCGGGAATTGAATGACTATTTGCATCATATCTCCCTCATGCGCAAAAAGATAAAAAGAGAAGAGGGAGACGAACAGGATGCGCAGCGTTTCTTTTTTCGTGGACAAGCCAATATCGCATGGGACGTATATCCGGGTGTCTTTCGTAAGGGATTTTTAGTAACAGAATCGAGCTTAATCAATGAGGCCTATCTTAGGAATCCGACGGAATTTAGGAAGCTGGATACAGATTTTGAGCGATTAGCAAAGTTGCAACATTATGGCTTACCCACAAGGCTGTTGGATGTTACAAGTAATCCGCTTGTCGCGATTTATTTTGCGTGTCAGCCGTGTCGTGAAATCATAGACGATACGTTAAGTGATGCCGCAGATGGCGTGGTATTGTTCAGGCGGGCGTATAGTAAGGGATGTAATGATATTGAGGTTTCAGTCATTTCACATTTGGCGAATACGGAAGTGGGCGGAGATTTAACGCTTGAAAAGCTGCTTGACGATCTGGTTGAACATAATATTTATTCCGATAAAATGGCACAACGTTGCAGAGGAAATGAATATAAAAGCCTTATCGACACATTGCAAAGTAATTATTTTGTTATATCAAATATGAACAATGAAAGGCTTATCAGGCAAAGCGGATTGTTCCTTTTGGCGGGGAAATATAATATCATTCTAAACGATAAAGATAGGGGAAAAAGCATTGTTCAGGTCGCAAGAAGTAATGCGAGGGAAGACTTTGATAGAAGGGTTTTTAGAATTCCGGCAGATAAGAAGGAAGATATCTTGGAAGAACTGAACTTTTATAATGTGAATGAGGGGGCTTTGTTTCCCGAATTAGAGCATCAAATGATATACATAAAACAATCTCAGGGGAATAAGTCTGCAAAAGAGCCTGGTCTGTTTTCACCGATAACGTATGACTCTGAAGAGAGAGTGCAAATTGCAAGTCAAAGGACTATTACCGATGAAGAGGTTTTTCAAATCATTGAAAACGTACTGAGGAAGAGCGTCAACAAAGTGCTTTATGATGATTGCAGAATTGCGGCAAAGGATAGCCTTTCTGTGGATTGGTATTTACGAGAGACGAAGACGAGTAGAGTGGGTTTTAGCGTTGACGGATGCGATGGGGAAACATGGTGTACCTCGCTATGAGGCTAAGCGAAACGCTGATATTATTGTAAATAAAATAATTGAAGAGATTAAAAATCGTTCAAAAGCAAATTAACAGGCAAAGTTACAAATAAAAGAGGGAATGACAATGTCCGCATTTTTTACAGAGGCCGATTATGAGAAGTCGGTAATAGAGTTGTTTCAAAATCTCGGGTATTCGTATATCTATGCCCCTGAGTTAGAGCGTGACTATTCATGTCCTGTGCTGGAATCGACTTTGCAAGATTGCCTTGTAAAAATCAATCAAAATTTGCCGTATGCCGCTATCATAGAGGCGATCGGAAAACTGCGCGACTTTGATGCGGGCAGCCTTTTGCAGCGCAACGAGATCTTCATGAATTATTTGCAAAACGGAATTCCGGTAAAATATGTAGAAGCGGGGGAAGAACGTACCAATATTGTCTATCTTATAGACTATGACAGTGTAGATCATAACGACTTTTGTGTGCTGAATCAATTTACATATATCGAAAACGGCAACAATCGCCGGCCGGATGTCATCGTATTTGTCAACGGTTTGCCGCTTGTGGTAATTGAGTTAAAATCTCCGTCGAAAGATGAGGTGGGTGCGGAGAATGCATATCACCAGATACGTAATTACATACATGATATCCCTTCACTCTTTATTTACAACGCTTTCTGTGTGATCAGTGATTTGTCTGTTACAAAGGCAGGAACGCTCACTTCAGGCCTGGATCGCTTTATGGAGTGGAAGAGTAAGGACGGCTCATACGAGAACAATCAGTTTGCACAATTTGAAACCTTCTATGAGGGGATGTTTGCGAAAGAGCGTTTTTTGGATATCCTGCAAAACTTTATCTGTTTTTCGGGTGACAAGCATAATCAAGTTAAAATATTGGCGGGATATCATCAATATTTTGCGGTGCGCAAGGCAATCGAAAAGGCAAAGATTGCTACACAGACGGATGGGAAAGGCGGTGTGTTTTGGCACACGCAGGGGAGCGGCAAATCGCTTTCCATGGTGTTCTATGCGCATTTATTGCAGAAAGTTTTGGATAGTCCGACAATCGTTGTCATGACGGATCGCATCGATCTTGATGATCAGCTTTATATGCAGTTTTCAAAATGTGCTTCTTTTCTGCGTCAAAATCCAGTGCAAGCCGAGAGCAAAGCTCATTTGAAGTCGCTCCTGAACGGCAGAGAGGCAAACGGCATCATTTTTACAACGATGTTTAAGTTTGAGGCGTCGGAAGAGCCATTATCTTTGCGGCGCAATATTGTCGTGATGGCAGACGAGGCACATCGCGGGCAGTATGGACTGGAAGAAAAAGTTGTCATGGAGGAGAATGAAAAAGGCGAAAAAGAGGCGCGGCTGGTGGTTGGGTCAGCTCGTATTATACGCGATGCCCTGCCCAATGCGACATTTATTGGCTTTACCGGCACGCCTATTTCATTTAAGGATCGCAATACACGGGAGGTTTTTGGAGATTATATTGATATCTATGACATGACGCAGGCTGTGGAGGATGGGGCAACGCGCCCTGTTTATTACGAAAGCCGCGTCGTGCATATTAAGCTGGATGAAAATGTCTTAAAACTGATCGATGCCACCTATGATCTCCTGGAACAACAGGCGGATGCCGTCACAATTGAAAAGAGCAAAAAAATGCTGGGGCAGATGGAAAGCGTTCTTGGGGCAGCGGAAACGATCGATTCGCTTTGCAAAGATATTGTGGAGCATTACGAGAACTATCGGGAAAATTTGCTGACGGGCAAGGCAATGATTGTTGCCTACTCCCGCCCGATCGCAATGAAGATCTATCGTAAAATATTGGAGCTTCGCCCCGCTTGGACAGAGAAGATTGCGGTTGTGATGACAGGCAGCAACAATGATCACGAAGAATGGAAGGAGATTGTTGGGAATAAGGCACATAAAGAAGAACTTGCAAGAAAGTTCAAAGATAACGATGACCCTTTAAAGATTGCGATAGTTGTCGATATGTGGCTTACAGGTTTTGATGTCCCGTCCCTTGCGACGATGTATGTCTATAAACCGATGCACGGTTATACTCTGATGCAGGCAATTGCGCGTGTCAACCGTGTTTTTCGGGATAAAGAGGGCGGTTTGATCGTAGATTATGTGGGAATCGCTTCGGCCTTAAAAGAGGCAATGAAGGAGTATTCCGCTCGTGACAGAGCAAAATACGGGGATATGAATATAGCAAAAACGGCTTATCCGAAATTTCAAGAGAAGTTACAAGTATGCCACGATTTGATGCACGGCTTTGATTACAACGTGTTTTTCGATGGCACGGCTCTACAAAGGGCGCAGGCGATTTCCGGTGGCGTTAACTTTGTATTAGATGTCGGAGCGCCTAAACGGAAAGAGCTATTCCTTAAAGAGGCATTGCTGTTAAAACAAGCCCAATCGTTATGTTCCAGTATGACAATGGAACAAGAGCGCCGCGAGGCGGCGTATTTTGAAGCGGTACGATCTACCGTTGCGAAAATCACTTATGGCGGGCAAGGAGGGAAGCCGTTATCGCTAAAAGAAATCAATGCGCAGATTAATGAGCTGTTAAAGGCAAGCATAAAAAGCGAGGGCGTAATTAACCTATTTGATTCCGGTGATGTTGGTGAAAAGTTTTCTCTCTTCGATCCTGCTGTCTTGGAAGAAATAGCAAAAATGAAGGAAAAGAATGTAGTAGTAGAGATCTTACGCAAATTGATGGCAGAACAGATTTCTATTTATAAGCGCACGAATGTTGTGCAAGCTACTACGTTTTCAGAGAAAATTACGCTCCTGATGAACACTTACTACAATGGATTGATTACTAACGAAGAAGTGATCAAAGAGCTATTAAAGACGGCAGAGGAGATTCGGAAATTAAAAGAAGAGGGAGCAAAACTTGGTCTTACCGAGGAAGAACAGGCATTTTATGATGCCCTCACGAAACCGGAACATATTAAGGATTTTTACGAAAATGACGAGCTTGTCGCTATGACCCGTGAGCTGACGGAGATGCTGCGTAAGAATCGCACCATTGACTGGCAGAAGAAAGAAACGGCGCGGGCTGGTATGCGCAAGATGGTTAAACGTCTTTTAAAGAAATATAAATATCCGCCTGAAAAATATGAAGATGCAATCGAAACTGTAATCAGTCAATGCGAAATGTGGACGGACAATGTGGATGCTTGAAGAAGCGGAAACGGCTGAAAAGGGGTGAAACAGAAGAATGCTAAAACAAGGGCTTTACGAACAACTTATCAATCGCTTGATTGGCCGCGAGATTAAACAAGCGGAAGAGGAGAATATGTACGTTGATGTTGCACCGATCGATATGGGCGAAGCGTCTAAAGTTCTTTCGCAATATCTTGCGGAAATTATTGAAAAGGGGTTGGATAATGTTCGAGACAATGGCGGAAGTCTTGCCGATCAGATTGCACTGGCCAATAAGCTCGTGGATGCGGTTAAGACAGAGACGCGCGAAGGCTCGTTTGATGAGTTGGTAGTAGAGCAGCAAGCCGAACAACTATTAGCTCTCTTCGATAAAAAGGACAGTATTTTGGCTGTCAATGAAAAAGCGCAGATAGTACGTCCTGTCGCGTCGCTTGCACATAGTTCGCTCTTTACGGGCGCGGTGCGTGAGCCGCAACTCGGGAGTGAACTGAAAAAGGAGATAGCTTCGTGCGACCGCATCGATATGCTGGTCTCCTTCATTAAGTGGAGCGGACTGAGGCAGATCCTTGAAGACTTGAAAGTGTTTGTGCGGCGCGGCGGCATGCTTCGCATTATCACAACCTCTTATATGGGCGCAACAGATCTGAAGGCGAT
>ERZ1643247.3159-NODE-3159-length-11986-cov-45.490906_pt1 | contig 11986 bp, 12 predicted proteins | sample MGYA00579264_ERZ1643247 | MGnify/ENA primary metagenome ERZ1643247 (study PRJEB29033, sample SAMEA4952262) | chicken gut metagenome | biome: Broiler Chicken; feature: Gastrointestinal Tract; material: Caecum | place: Ireland | collected 2018 | study: Broiler... | reverse complement strand
CGTCTCCACCCACTTGGTCTGCGGGAACATATCCAACGGGAGAACGGAACGGATCTCATAATGGCCAGGCTTTCCCCCGGGCGCATAATTCGGATCCTTTTTCAACCCCTCCTCCGTGTCGACGAGAGATCCGGTCAAAATGCCGAGGTCGCGCGCGAGCGTAGATGGATTGCAGGAGATCATCGCGACCTGCGGGATCCCCGAGGCGAGAATGGCGCGCAGCGTGGCGCGGTCTATCCCCTTGCGGGGCGGATCGATGACGAGAAAGGCTTCCTGCGGATCCACCTTTTGCAGCAGCACGGGGAGTTCCTCCTCGACCCTGCCGCAGATGTTGAACAGCTTGCCCTCCAGCCGATTCGGCTCGATGAGGCTGTCTGCACAGGCGGATGCTTCCGGCACCACCTCGATGCCGTACGCCTTGCCGACCTGGCGGGCAAACATCGCCGTCAGCAGGCCACAGCCGCTGTAGGCATCGATGACGACTTTGGCGCCCGAATCCAGTGCGAGGCGGACGGTGCGCTCGTACAATTTGCGGCAGACGCCGCGGTTGACCTGAACGAATGTATTCGGACCGACTTCGAAATGGATGCCAAATTCATGCGAAGCATAGCGCCCCTTTCCATACAGGAGGCGGAACGTCCTGCCGAACACGCCGTTGCCGCTGCCGTCATGGATATTCTGCCACAGCGAAAACGTCTTGAACTTTTTGCTGAGCAGGGCAACGAGGCGATCCGGCTGGGGAAGCGTATCCGTCGCCGTAACGGCGGTGACGAGAAATTTTCCGTCGACATCGCGCACGACGATGTGGCGGAGCACGCCCTGACCGGTGCGCTCGTCATAGGCACGCACGCCGCAGGAAGTCATATATCCCGCAAAGATGGCGATGACATCCTCCGCCCAGCGGGGATGGATGGGACAGCGGGAGACGGGGACGATGCGGTGGCTGCGCTCGGCATAGAAGCCGATGACGTTGCGCCCGTCCTTGTCCACGCCGACGGGGATCTGCAGTTTGTTGCGGTACTCGAATTGGATATCGCTCTTGACGGCGAGCGGGACATCCCACTCGATGCCGGCGATCTTGCGGAGGGCATCCTGCACGGTCTTGCTCTTGAGCTTGAGCTGAGCGCCGTATCGGAGATGCTGGATCTGGCAGCCGCCGCAGCGGGTAAAGAGCGGACAGCGCGCCCGCACGCGCTCATCGGCGGGGGTCAAAATTTCCAGCGCCTTGGCATAACCGATGCGGTTTTTGACCTTCAGCGCGCGGAACTTGACTTTTTCGCCCGTGACCGTAAAGGGGGCAAAAAAGACGGTATCCCCCATATGTACGATCCCTTCTCCGTTGCTGCCGAGCGACTCGACCAGGCCGGTAAATTCTTGATTTTTACCTGCGACTTCCGTTGTATCCGACATAACCGACTCTCACTTTTTTGCTTTCTCACCCTGCGGCTCGCCGCCGTTTTTTTCATCTTCTCTGCCATCACTGCCCCCGCTCGCGGGCGAGAGCTCTGCAAACACGTCGTCCGAACGATCCGCGGGCGGAGGGGGCGAAGGCCTGTCCTTCGGGCCGCCCTTTTTCCCGCCGCGCCCGAGACGGGACACGGTATAATTGACCAGCCTCTGACAGCGGCGCATCAGCCAATCGTATGCGACAAACAGGATGCCGCCGCCCACCGCGATGAGCAGATATGCCCAATCGTACAGCCAATCAAAGGGCAGCGCATCGGGCCCGATGCCCGCCATGGCACAAAAGAGTGCCCAAGAGGCGCACATCGCGCCGATAAACCATACATCTTTGACGGCAAGCGCCACCCAGCGGTTCCAATGAAATTTCTCTTGCAGAGAGTTTACCAGCGGATGCAGGCCGAAAAAGACGATGAACGGGAATAATTTATAAAACTGCGCAAGGCCGCCGAACGGCAGAGCGAGCAGGCAAGTCGCCACATAGGCGAGCAGTGCGCCCAGCCGCAGGTCCTTTGCGAGCGGCAGCATCAAAAAGATCGACCCGAAGAGATACCCCGACGCGAGCAGGAACGGGACGTTGATGCCGAGCGCCAAAAAGATGGTCGCGAGCGCACATGCCACTGCCGCCAGGGCGAGCGAAAAGGAACTCAGCTTTTTCATCGCGGCGCCGCCCCCTGCCTCAACGGCAGCCGCAGCAGGCGTTCAAGCAGCAGTTGAAGAGCATGTTGCAGGCGCAGCAAGTCGCGCACTGCTCGCAGAATCCGCCGCCCATCTGCGGTTGATCTTCGTAATCGGGCTGCGGCTGCTGCTGGGCTGCCTGCCCCTCCTGCGGGTTCTCCGCGCGGCGCTTATCGTACTCGATCTTTTCCTTTAACTTTTCGTACGCGGTGCGATACTTCTCGTTGGAGCCGTCCATCTGCATGGCGATCTCGAGCTGCTTCTTGCTCTCGTTGATCCAGCTCTTGCGATAAAAGACGACCGACTGCAAGTAATGCCACTCGGCATGGCGCTCGTTGAAGGCGTCCAGCGCGGCCTGCGCCTCGGCGATCTTTCCCTCGCGGATGAGCTGCTCGACCTTGGCATACGAAGAGGTCTCGTTGGAGGCGGAACGGCGCTCGCGGCGCTCCGTCATGATCTCGTTATAAGCCGTTTCGATGCGGTTGAGCATGCGGGCGGCTTCGTTGCCCGCTTCCCCTTCCAGAAAGCGATCTTCCGAATACTTCTTTTTCAGCTCGTTATAACGGGCCTCGATCTCCTCGTCGGAGGCACTCTCGGAAACGCCGAGCCAATCGTAATACTGTCTGTTCATCTTTGTCCCTTCCGGGCTAAGCCCTGTTCCAGTCGATTTGGTTTGGTTTGATCGTATTCTTACATCCGCACAGCACGCGGCGAGTCGCCGCGGGTAGCCCGCGCAGGATGATATTATCCGTCAGGTCGTGGTTGAAGTAGAAGCGCAGCTTTGGCAGGCGCTCCGCATTTTCCGCAAATACGCTGCGGAAAATAAAGTCGACCTCCTCCCCGTTCTTTTGCAGCATTTCGGCGCGGGTCGCATCTCCGAACGCCGCATAAAAGGGGTTATAATTTTTCTTTTTGATGTCCTTTTCGTAATCGTCCAGCGCGTCGATCAAATACACCCACTTGCCGATCCCATAGAAGAGGGCGCGCGTGTGCTCGGTTGCAAACGAGCCGAGACACTCGTCCGACAGGTCCGCAATGAGCAATCCGAACGGGTCCGCCGCGGCGTCGATACTGGAACAGTTTTCCCGCTCCAGCCGATGCAGCTGCTGCATATGCGGGCGGATGAGCGCGCTCCCCTGCGGGAACAGCTTTTCCGCCTTCCGCGCGCCGCCGTGCAGCCACGCGCGCGCGAATCGGCCCTTGTTTTCGTCCTCCACGTCGTCCCCCGCCTTATAGTAGGCGAGCGCCGCGTTCAGGCAGGCGACTTTACGGGTGATCTCGTCGTCGGCGGCGATGGGCCGGCGGGCGATGGGATGCAGGATACAATGTTTCCGCTCGATGCGCACGTCCGTATTCGTTAAGTTGTGCAACAGAGCGGATAAAAATGTCATGTCGTAGGAAAGCGCCATGCGCGCGCGCTGGCCGCAGCAGCCGCCGAGGCTCTTGCACAGCCCGCAATACAGCGCCTTATACAATACGCCGTCCTTGACGTACATATGCGGGATATCCGGTTGGATGTAGCCGAACACGTCTGTTACTCTCCCGAATAAAACCCGACCTTGCGGTAAACTTTGGAGAGGGTACGGCGGGCAATGCGTGCCGCCTGTTCGGCGCCGCGCTTCATCACTTCGTTCAGATACGGCTTGTCTGCCAGCAAACGGGCACGCTCTGCCTGAATGGGCGCGAGCGCATCGGCGACCGTCTCTCCGACGGCAAGCTTGAAGTCGCCGTAGCCCTTGCCGGCAAAATCCTTTTCCGCCTCGGCGAGCGGCTTCCCCGTAAAGGCGTGGTAGATGACGAGCAGATTGGAGACGCCCGGCTTTTGCTCGGGGTCATAGCGCACCTCCGCCTCGCTGTCCGTGACGGCGCGCTTGAACTTGCGCAGAATGGTGTCGCGGTCATCCGACATGGTCACAAAGCCGTTCGGGTTCTCATCCGACTTGCTCATCTTGCGCGAAGGGTCGGCGAGGCTCATGACGCGCGCGCCGCTGTCCTTGGGGATATAGCCGTCGGGGACGGTGAAGGTCTGCCCGTAGCGGTTATTGAAGCGGATGGCGAGGTCGCGCGTGAGCTCGAGGTGCTGCTTTTGGTCTGCTCCGACGGGAACGAGCGCCGCCTGATAGAGCAAGATATCCGACGCCATGAGCACGGGATAATCCATCAAGCCCATGTTCACATTGTCTGCGTGCTTGGCGCTCTTGTCCTTGAACTGCGTCATGCGCGAAAGTTCGCCCGGATAGGCGATGGTGTTGAGAACCCAGGTCAGCTCGCAGTGCGCCGGCACGTGCGACTGCACAAAGAGCACACACTTTTCCGGATCGATGCCGCAGGCGATGAACAGCGCCATCAGCTCGAGGGTATTGCGGCGGAGCACGGCCGCCTCCTGCCGCACGGTGATCGCGTGCAGATCCGCGACTGCGTAAATGCAGTTGTACTCATCCTGCAGCTTGGCGAAGTTGCGGATGGCGCCGATATAGTTCCCGATCGTCACGGCGCCGCTCGGCTGCACGGCGGAAAATAAACTCTGTCTCTGCGATTCTGCCATAATATACCCCTGAAAATATTCCTTATCAGTATACCATACCCGCCCTGAAAAAGCAAACAAGTTGCGCGCGCGGGCCGGAAAATCACCGTTTTTATCCATTTTTTCACGCAATTCTAATATTATTTTCCTTTCTTTGTAAAAAATTGCCGGGCGCGGCGGCCAGTCGGCCGCCGCGCCCGGCGAACGGGATCACGGTTTATTCCTTTTACAGCAGCGTAAAGGAGATCAGTTCGACCCTCCCCTTGCCGCGATAGCGCAGATACAGCGCCTGCTTGCCGTCCGGCAGAGCGGCGGGGATGCGCACCCTGCGCACGCCGCTCCCGCGCGGGACTTCGGCGGAAGCGATCGGCTCGCCGGGGTGAACGCCCGCTTCCAGCCTGCCGCCGCCCGGGCCGCGCAGTTCGATTTCGATGCCCGCAGAACCCTTCAGATCAAAATATTTATACGCGGCGACACAGCCGTCGCAGAAATTGGCAATATACTGATCGTCGTTCTCTTCCCGATCCTTGCCGGACTGGGTAAAGTAGGGATATTTCCCCTTCCCGTATTTGAGGACGCCGCAGAAGTGCATGCCCCCTTCTGAATAGAGGTTGCAGGCGATGCGGGCGGGATACTTCCCCTTGCCAGCGAGCGGACCGCCGTTTAAGCCGCAGGAGGTCATCTCCGCCTGCAAAAATCTGCCGCCCGCAAAGGTGATCTCCTCGGCGCATGCCTGGCGGGAGAAGGCGTGGCGGTTGGTGTGGCGGTGGTAGAAGACATAGTACTTGCCGCCGATCTCGATGAGGCTGCCGTGCGTGTTGCCGAGGTCGTTCTTCGGGCGCTCCTTTGTGACGCCGGGCATGCCGACGTCTCCGTTGGAGACGAGCGTGCCGCCGAATTCAAAGCCGGAGAGCGGGTCGTCGCTGACGGCATAACAGAGCTCGTGGCCGTCGAACGCGCTGTAGATGAAGTAGTATTTGCCGCCGAATTTGCGCATGGAGGAAGCCTCGAAAAATTCGTGCCCTTCATACGGGGTGCCGGCCCCCTCTGCCCTGCCCTTGACACCGATGTACTGCGGGCCGCTGCGGACGGTGAGCATGTCCGGCTCCAGTTCGAAGCCCATCGCGCCGTGCTCGGATGCCTTGTGGCCGCCCAGGAGGATGGCGGGATAATTGACCGGCCCGAAGCCGGTGTACAGATAGATCCTGCCGTCATCGTCGACAAATGCGCCGGGATCGAACTGGAGAGGCTCCCCCTTTTTTCCGAGCAGCGTGCCGTCGGCATATTTGACGTGGCCGAGGTACTCGTACTTGCCCGCAGGCGTATCGCACACCGCGACGGAGATCAGCCCTCGATAACCGATAAAATAGTACAGATAATACCGCCCGTCCGGGCCGCGGCAGACATCGGGCGCGTACATCGCATTCCAAAAACCGCCCTTGCCGTCCGGATCCTGGCGGCGGCGGAAAATGACCCCCTCGTACCGCCAATCGGACAAATCGTCGACGGGTGCGCTCCAGCTGACATAGTCGTTCAGGCAAAAGGAGATACCGTTGAATTTGTCGTGCGAGCCGTAGATATAGACGCGGCCGTCGAAAATGTGCGGCTCTGCGTCGGGTATATACTCCCAGCCGGGGAGATAGGGATTATACGCTTGCTTTTTCATGTTCCCCTCCAAAATCGTTTGCGTGCCCCGCCGCGGGGCCCTGCGTCTTTATTATAATACGCAGGCGGGTACCGCGCAAGTATTCCGCGAAAAACGCACAGAAAAATGCACAAAAGTACCTAAATTATACAAATAATTGACATGCAAACTTGCTTTCCGGGAAATTCTGCCTTATAGTAGAGAGGGAACGGAGCAGTAAAGGAGGAAAACGATGGATCCGACGGTGATCGTGGCCCTGCTGTCTTTGGCGGGGTCGCTGGCCGGCACGTTTGCCGGCATTTTGGCGGGCTCGAAAATGACGAGCTACCGCCTCGAACAGCTGGAGGCGAAAGTCTCCAAACACAATGAGGTCGTGGAGCGGACGTACAAGCTGGAAGGACAGGTCCTCGAATTGCAGCACGACGTGCGCGACCTGAAAAAATAGACGGGAGGAAAAAAGATGGATTGGCAGAGCATTGTCGTGCCCATCGCCGTGACGGCGGCGACGGCACTGATCTCGTGGGGGCTGGCACTGCTGACCGCGCTCATCAAGGGCAAGATCGGCAATGAAAAGGTCGTTCAGTACCTCAACGGGGCGATCGGCATCGTGGACGGCGCGGTCAAAGCGACCTATCAGACGTATGTACAGGCGCTCAAAGAGAGCGGGAGCTTTGACCGGGAGGCACAGCTGGCGGCGCTGGAAAAGGCAAAATACGCCGCGCTGGCACAGCTTTCGGAGGACGCCAAGGCGTACATACGCGAACTGTACGGGGATGTGGACAAGTGGCTGGAGACACAGATTGAGAGCCGCCTGTATGAACTGAAAAACGCCCCGGCGGCCGCCTGACAGACAGAGGGGAGCCGCGTGCTTGGCACGCGGCTCCCCTTCTGTTTTTTCAAATCCGGAACCCAGCGGTCCTGTCAGCCGCGGGAAAGGAGTGTGCGGATATCCGCCGCCTCGGCAAGGCCGCTGCGGAACGCGGTGGCGCACCCCGCCGCTACGGCAAAGCGGAGCGCCTCGCGGTCATCTCTCCCCCACTCTTTGGCGGCGATGAAGCCGGCGACCATCGAATCGCCCGCGCCGACGGTGTCCACGACATTTCCCTCAAAGGCGGACTGAAAGTAAACGCCCGATGCAGAGACCATCAGCGCACCGCCGCCGCCCATGCTGACGATGACATTCTGCGCGCCCATCGTGCGCAGTTTCTCTGCGTAAGAGAGGGCCTCGTCGACGCTGCGCATATGCAGGCCGAATGTCTCGTCCAGCTCGTCGCGGTTGGGCTTGATCAGCCACGGGCGGAACGGGAGGACGCCCAGCAGCAATTCTCCGGAAGCGTCCGCCACGACGCGCAGATCGGGGCGCGCGAGCGCGGCGAGCAGGCGTTCATAAATATCCTTGGGAAGGGAAGCGGGCACGCTGCCCGCCAACACGAGCACGGACCCCGACGGCAGGCCGGAGAGCTTTTGCACGAGGGCCTCGAACGATTCCGGCGGGATATGAGGTCCGCCGGCATTGATCTCCGTCTCCTCCTTCCCCTTGATCTTGACGTTGATGCGAGACTGGCCGGGGATGCGGATAAAGTCCGTTTCGATCCCGCGCGCTTCCAGCTTGCGGCAGATGACTTCGCCGACATCGCCGGCGACAAACCCGGTCGCGACGGAAGGCACGCCGAGATTTTGCAATACGGAGGATACATTGATGCCCTTGCCGCCGGGAGCGAAGGAACTGCCGTCGGCGCGATGCAGCTTTCCGGGACAGAGGCGCACCACTTGCAACACGTAATCGAGCGCCGGATTAAACGTTACCGTATAGACCATGACCGTTCCGCCTTTTCGGGCGCGGCGGGCAGAATGCCCTGCTCGCGCAGATACTCTTCTAAAACAGCCGCGGCCGCGCGGCAGATCCGCGGGCAGGGACGGCGGCGGTAATAATCGTCCGTACGCTCCTCCGCGCGCGCCCCCTCCGTCGTTTCCACGCCGGCGAGCAAATCGCGGCAGACGACGGCGCCGCACTTGGCGCGGAAACGGGAGGCGAGCTCCTGTTCGCGCGCATACAATGCGGACTTCTCTGCATCGGTCGGATGATCGGCATCATAAAAGAGCAGCCCCGCGACCAATGCCGAAGCCGAAAGTGCGCCGCAAATCTCGCGCAGCCGGCCCACGCCGCCGCCCAAAGGCGCCGCGATCTTCAGGGCCGTCTTTTCGTCAAGCGCCGTCAGGTCGGAAAATGCGAGAAAGACGGACTGCGCACAGTTGAGTCCCCTTCTGAAATTTTGTTCCGCAAGGTCCGCTCGCGTCATGCGTGCACCTCCGTAAAATTCTGCAATGAAATCATAAAAACTCTTGCAACCCACAATATTTATGATATAATACAAGTATGTTAGACTTGTATTACACGTATGAACCGATCGGATCGGACGCATACATCAGGATGATCTTGTCCTCCTATTATAATATACCAAATCCGATCATTTGTAAATCGATTCATGGCAAACCTTTTATAGAAGGCCGAAAAATTCACTTCAATCTCACACACAGCCGCGGGATCACCGCCCTTGCCGTGGGAAAAAAGCGGGTCGGCCTGGATTGCGAACGGCTGGACGGGCGCGCGCGGCCGGCGGTACTGCGCGCCTTTACCGAGCGCGAAAAGACGGAGATCTTTGGCCTGGCAGACTTTTACGCGCATTGGACGGCGCGCGAAAGCTATATCAAATATTACGGCGAGACGCTCGCCGCCTGTTGGCGGAAAGTCGAATATTACGGCGGGCGCATCTATCGCAGCGGCGAGCTGCAGCCGGACAAGATCATGCAGTTTACGCTGGGAGAGCACGTATTCAGCGTGTGCGGAGACTACCATAAAGTGGTGCCCCGCCTGTGCGACCCCTCGAAACTGCGGCGCCGCTGACCCCTTATTCGGCCCGATCAAACTCATCGGGCCAAAGAACGCAAAAGGCCCTTTTGTTTTTGCAAAGATCCCTCTAACTCGTCTGTATTGTAGAACGTGCCTTTCGATGAACAACCGCTTTTGAACGGTTTTATAAAAACAGCTTGATTCCGCAAACACTGCCGTCTTTGCAAAATACGGTGCGATCTTCTATCATTTGATCAAAGTAATTTTATGGACGATCACGTTAAAATTCTAAAAGATCTTCTGCTGCGATGCCCGTTTACCCAAACTATCAACCGCACGGCCGTTCCATACCTGTTTGTCTGCAAGTTTTCCGAAAAAATAATCCCCCTGCCCTCTGCGACTCCTCATTACATTTTTTATGTGGCGGACGGCTCTGTCCGGTTCCATACCCCGAACGGTATACTCGATTACGTTGCGGGGCAATATTCGATTTCTACTGTCGATATGCCGTTCGACGGTCAGGCCGTTGAGCAGACAAACGGCAGCATTTTGGCGCTTGTGGCAAATTTTACTGCGGACGAAATCTTTTCCGTCCTCTTATCCTTTCGCGGGAATCTGGCCGAAACCATAGCAAACGAGAGCTTACCCGTTTCTTTTATGGAACAAGCCGACAAAAACGTAACCGATTGTTTTATACGCCTGATTTCCCTTTTGGATGATGAAACATCTCTGGATTTTATGGCAGACCACATAAAGCGAGAGATCATTTTTCATATTCTATGCGGCAGTTGCGGCAGTCGCTTCTTGCAAAGCATTGCCGGTGCAAAGCAAAACAGTGAAATATACGATATCAATAGCTGGATCAAGCAAAATTTCAGGCAACCTTTTCGCGTAGAAGAACTCGCCAAACAAAATAATATGAGCATCTCTGCCCTGCATCAAAAATTTAAAAGGACCATCGGCATGGGCATATTGCAATGCCAGAAGAGACTGAGACTTTCGGAAGCAAGGCGGCTCATGTTAAACGACGATTTAAGTGTAACAAATGCCGCTTTCGAAGTCGGGTATGAAAGCGTCTCGCAATTTATAAGAGACTATAAAAAGATGTTTGGCTTTCCTCCGAAAGACGATATCCGGCATTTGCGGAACAAATTTGCAGAAACAGGCAAAACGCATAGAAACCGACAAGTAAAAAATTACTCCTTGTGCTACAATTTTGATCGTAAAATCAATCACAAGGAGTATTTTTATAGCCATATTTAAACTTTAAAATTCACTTTTAATTAATATATACAGTCATAACTAATAAGCTTAAACAATTTTATAGGCGGTAATGTTTTCAGCTTGTAACTTAATTTTCGTAAATATAATAACTGTAACCCAAAGCTCCGTTGTATAGTTTGATTTCTATATATTCGCCGACTTCTGTAGAATGGAAAACATCAGCAGGAACATCGAGTTGTGTTTCAGTTTCATCTATCTTAATTTGAAAATAATAAGATGTAACTGTTCTTGCTCCTGATTGAATCTTCTTATCCAATACTTGTACGCTTATTTCTGTTGAAGAATCGTCGAATGCATAATTTACCGTAGCAATGGTTGTAAAGGAAATGAAAAAGCACAAAGCAACTATTATTATATAAGTTGCTATCAATTCGCCGCCATCTTCCTTAAAATAGTCAATGTTCTTAAAATATTTTATGAAAGTAATTAGAGCGCATATTGACAATATTATTCCGCAGATTACAACCGGTATCCACATTCCCTGTGCTCCCGTATAGCTCTGTCTTGAAGCAACCACCATAAGAGCTACAAGCATCAATAAGGCAATAATAGGTTCATATTTTGTAATAAAATAATTGTTTGGAGCTCTAACATACTTAAAAGCCAAAATAATCAGTAAAATTATTGCAATAATGAAACTGAAAAATAATAGAATAACCCATAGCCTACCAGATATTAAGGGTCGAACGGTAAACGCCAAAGCAAACAAATTATAATAAATAAGTGTAAATATTTTCCCGTAAAGCGTAGTCTGCCTCAGAAAGGTTTGTATTGACCTTACACAAAGCATTAAGGCGATTAAAAGCGTGCTTAAGATATCAAAAAATAACGAATTGAAAAAATCATAGGCAAAGTATGAGGATCCGAAAAACCCTATACAGCAAATGATAGAAATGCCTATAATATAGAATACTTTATATCCGATATCCCTTTTGGCTTTTGTTGCCTTATTTTTCTCGTTTACCATATCACTATAATAATATAAAGTATCAAAATAATCAAATAGCAAAAAAGCTGTCTGATGGTTGCGCAAATCAAATTGTTGTGATTATAATCAGGTTCCAATCGCTTCCTCTACGGTTGAGCTCTGTTGTTTTATTCAAGTCCAAGCCGGAGCCATAAACTACATAAATCCGCTTATTTATAAGCGAAAGTTCGTATTCTGCACAAGAAAACTCTTACATTTAAGTGTTCTATTTAGATCTTTCGCTTAATGAACCAAAAAGCAAAAAACATCTGTCGTTGTTTTTAGGATTCAGCACTCGTCTCTCAACTCCTGTATTTTGGGGTGCACTCAACAGAAGTTGCGTCTTTGGCGGCGCGCCCCAAGCGAACAGCGGATGTTCGCTGCTGAGTTTGCTTGTTTTACTATCTGTGATATTATTTCGTTTGCAAACCGTTCGCTCCAGCTTATACCTCCACCATCAACTCTTGTTGTAACACAAGACAAAAAATAGCGAATAAACAACAACGTTCATTTTCTATTTCTGGTGCCCCGCGTGAAAACAAGGTTGAACTTTCGAGTTCTGCAAGGCTGACTGTT